>Ga0049085_10000656_pt1 | contig 13524 bp, 14 predicted proteins | sample GreLakmeSU08MSRF_FD_66721 | JGI IMG/M metagenome (GOLD analysis project Ga0049085, IMG submission 66721) | Freshwater lentic microbial communities from great Laurentian Lakes, MI, USA - Great Lakes metaG SU08MSRF | ecosystem: Environmental > Aquatic > Freshwater > Lake | place: Great Lakes... | reverse complement strand
TTTAATAAGAATCTAGCTTAATTTATAGTTGTGTTGCAGTGCAAAATAAAAAGCTACTTGAATTCAGCTGTAGGCGACTATGCCCGCAACTCCATCATCTTTACTAAGGCATATACCGCTTGATTTGCCGGGGCGGCTAAGCCATATTCTGCAGCTTTGCCAACAATATAGCCATTCAAAAAATCAATCTCAGTCATCTTGCCTCGGGACAAATCTGCAGCGGTTGATGACTTTTGCCCAGCCATAGTTCTAGCAATTGTTTGATTTGCTTGATCTGCCTCGGCTTGACTAATCTCCACCCCCACTTGGCTCGCGACCATCAGAAATTCTGTAGTAATACGCACTATTAAAGCCTGAATTGCAGGTACCTGAACCATTTCACCATAGCTTATTTGACCAATTGCGGAAATAGCGTTATAGCTACAATTCACTAAAAGTTTTAACCATAGCTCTCTTTGAATATCTGGCGATAGTGCGCAAGGCACCCCCGCACTAGAGAACTGTTCAATTAATTTTTTTAAAGCTTGAGGTTGGGTATTGCTGCTGATTAGGTTGTCAGCAAATGAACCCAGCTGTAGCTCACCCCGTCCATAGTGTTTCACAGTATTTAAGTCAGCCATCGCAACAGCTACATAAACCGCAGCTGCATATACCGGGTTAGTAACAATCGATGAGATCAATTCAACATTACTAACACCATTTTGCAGACTGATAATGAGTGTCTCAGCAGCTAAATATGGGCGCATAGCCCGTATTGTTAATGCTGTGTCGTAAGACTTTACACAAAGAAGAATAATCTCGGCTTCGGCAATACTGGCAATATCTGTGCTGGCATGAAGTTGCACTTTATCCTGAAATTGCTGGCAGTCCATTTGCAAGCCATCGCGATTAATCGCATTTACTCTTGCTGCTCGACCAATTAAAATAAGTTGATGATTTGCACGGGCCAGCATGCCACCAAAAAAGCAGCCTACCGCACCTGCGCCTACTACAGCTATTTTGTAATTATTAGCACTCATCAAGTGAATGCTACATTATCTATGCTTACGCTTCTCAACTAAGCTGAGAAACTTATCGTATTCCTTTTCGTCAACAGAATAGCTATGCTCGTCATCAGGAAAAGTGCCGCCCTTAACATCGGCGATATATTTCTTAATGCCGTTGACCGCAACTTCAGTCAAATTAGCATAACGTTTAGTAAATTTAGGCTTGAAATCCGAAAATACGCCCAATAAATCATGGCACAACAAAATTTGACCATCAGTACCAACGCCAGCACCAATACCAATCGTCGGAATTTCTAGTTGCTGCGAAATAATAGCGGCAATCTTAGCAGGCACTGCTTCAAACTCCAACATAAAACAGCCAGCATCTTGAATAGCAAAAGCATCTTCTAAAATTTTCATAGCTGTTTCAGCGGTGCGTCCTTGGACTTTAAAGCCACCAAACACTGCTACCGTATGCGGTGTCATGCCAATATGTGAGGCGGTTGGAATGCCAGCATCAACCATTGCTCTCAAAATATGGGCTTGCGATTTACCTCCCTGGGGCTTCACGGCATCAGACCCCGCCTCTTGCATGAAACGCGTAGCATTTGTTAGGGCGCGATCAATCGTGTTATAGCTTTGATACGGCATACAGCCTAGCAAAAATGTATTGGGAGCGCCGCGCCGAATCCCTGCAGCATGCATCACCATCATATCCATCGAAGCAGGAATCGTATTGGTATGGCCATGAGCAATCATGGCTAAACTGTCACCGATTACAGCAACATCTACTCCCGCTGTTTCTGCCCATTTTGCTGAGGTGTAATCTGGCACGGACATATAAACCATCTTCTCGCCAGTTTGTTTTGAGGCATAAATTTCTTGAATCGTTCTTTTTTTTCGCACGGGTAATTCAGTTGCCTGGCTCACTTTACTCTCCTTGATAAATCATTCATGTAGGCTAGGCTTCACCCTTAAGACTTAAATTAGTATGTCGTTTAGCATCATTAACACTGCCAGAGAAAATAATTTCACCCCGCTCAATAACATAAACCCGATCGGCATAATTAGGAATATGAAAGGCATTTGACTCTGCCATCAAAATGGCGCGGCCGGCCTCGCGAATGCTCGATAAGCCATCGTTAATGATCGGAATAATAGCGGGAGAAAGCCCTTCAAAAGGCTCATCTAATATCAATAACTTCGGGTCAAGCGTAAGTGCGCGGGCAATTGATAACATCTTTCTCTCACCACCCGATAAATGATTGCCGCCACGCTCACGATAGCCATCTAACTTCGGGAAAATACGGTAGGCCATGGCAATACGTTCTGCATTAGGTAATTTAGTTTTAATTGTCCAAGTTGACATTTCAATATTCTCGGCAACAGTTAAGTCGCCAAAAACCTCACTCTCTTCAGGAGCAAAGCCAATTCCTAAACGAGCAATATCAAAGGTACGCTTTCCTAAGATAGTTTTACCCTCAAGCAAAATATCGCCTGCGCTAGGCTTAAGATAGCCCATAATACTGTTTAAGGTGGTAGTTTTACCCGCGCCATTTCTACCTACCAGACAAACCAATTCTCCTGCTTTAATTTCAAGGCTGATTTTACGAAGAATCGGACTGTTTTGAATTTCAACAGAGATCGATTTGAGCTCAAGCATGATTTACCCGTTTTCCAATAATGTTAGCCTGCAGCTCTGGGTCATTAAAGAATTCATTGGGCGGTAAATCAGCCAATAACTTACCTTCAGCTAAAGCCACAATCCGAGTTGAGTATTCGGCTACTAACTCCATGTCATGCTCTACTAATAGCATGGTTTTAATACCAGCTAATTTAGCTGCTGTCATCAAAGTATCCATAATGCCACGTTTTTCACTAGTCGAGATACCGCTAGTTGGCTCATCTAATAAAATAACTTCTGGACTTAAAGCAAACGCGCTAGCAATGTCTAAGAGTTTTTTCTCCCCCTGTGAAAGATATGAGGCTTGCCGGGTCATTTTTTTATCTAAATTAAAAATTGCGGCGACCTCTAGCGCTCTTTCAGTCAATTCGGCTTGTGAGTCAACGCTCGACCAAAAGTTATATTGCAGATTACGCTGCGAAATAACAGCTGCAATAATTGTTTCTTGTACGCTTAGTTGGGGAAAAATTTGGACCAACTGAAAGGCGCGCGCCATACCTAATTTAGCTAACTTAACTGGGCCAACCCCAGCAATCGATTTACCATGAAAGGTGACTTCACCATGAGTTGGTTTTAATAAACCAGTTAAGACATTGACAAAGGTGGTCTTACCGGCACCATTAGGCCCAACAATTGCTACTATTTCGTTTTCAAAAAATTGCAGGCTAACATCTTGCAGGGCCTTATAAACCCCATAGTGCTTAGACACTGCTTTAGATTCCAAGATCGGTGTCATGAAATCTCCTGTGAACGAGCAGCAGTTTTTTTAGTTTTAAACAAGCCCATGATTCCACCCGGTAAAAATACTACTAACAAGATTAAAACAAGTCCTAAAACTAAACGCCAATATTGGGTTTGGCTAACAATTTGATCCTTTAAACCAATAAATGCAAAGGCGCCAATAATGGGTCCAAAGAAATTATTGAAGCCCCCAAATATTGTCATAAATACAATATTGCCCGATTGAGTCCAATACGCTAACTCAGGATCGGCCAAGCCTACTGGCACTACTAATAAAGCGCCGCCAATACCCCCATAAACTGCCGAAATTACAAAGGCAATTAAGCGAAAACGATGCACCTTTACGCCTAAATATTCTGCTTTACGAGGGTTATCGCGAATCGACTGCAAATGCAGGCCCAGAGGTGAATGCACAATCCGCCACATTACAAAAGCAAGAATTACCATTAAACCAATAGAGTAATAAAAAAATGGGCCAATTAAAAAATTGGTTTTATCCATTTGACTTAAATCAACACCAAACAAATTGGGGCGAATTACTTTAATGCCAGAATCACCGCCTGTTAAATCATAGAATTTGAATAAGATAGAATGGAACAACATACCAAACGCTAAGGTGAGCATGCCGAAAAAAATTCGCACATAGCGAACACAAAGCAAGCCAATGGGTATCGAGATTAAAAAGCAAACCAACGCAGCACCTAGAATATTTAATTCCATGCTTTTTATGCCAACCCGACTAGTTAAGATGGCAACTGTATAAGCGCCTAAAGCAACGTACATTGCATGGCCAAATGATAAAAGTCCGGTATAGCCAAATAACAAATTAAAGCCTAGTAAAATAATGCTATAGGCCACTGCTGGCAATAGCAAAGTCATGTAATAAGGACTTAAGATCCAAGGTGTACTGCATAGTAGAGCAAGGCAAAAAACAATGATTAATTTAAATTTAAGAGTCATTCTGCAGCCTTTCCATAAAGGCCAGAAGGCTTAATAATTAAAACTAATATAACAATTAGATAAATTAGCAAAAACTCTAATTCGGCGTAAGCATAAACTGCAAAAGCGCGCAATAAACCAACAATTAATGCTCCAACTAAGGCGCCTCGCATACTGCCTAAACCACCAATTACCACTACTGCAAAAGCTTCCACCACAACTTCCGAGATCATATCGAGTGAAGCTGCCGATGTTGGCACTACTAGAGCACCGCCCAGAGTACCCAACATCGTACCCAAGGTAAAAATAGCTACGTTAATCCACACGCCATTAACGCCTAAGGCCTCGCTCATTCGGCGATTTTCAGCAGTTGCTCTGACAATGCGACCAAAGTTAGTTCTTTGTAACATCCAGCCCAGGGCTAGTGCCAATAAAATGCTCGAGCCTATAACCAAGGCTTTATAAACTGGCAAGGTAGTAGACGCAAAATTTAATTTGCCATAGACCATTGAGATATTCCCTAAGGTCATGGGGGTTGCACCCCAAATCATGCGGATTAAATCTTCTAATACCAACATGATGGCAAAAGTAAGAAGCAATTGAAAACCTTCTTCCCGCTGATAAACCAACCGTAAAAGCCGTTCAATCAATGGCCCAACAAGGCCAATTAGAGTACCAGCTAACAAAATAAGAGCCAGCAAATAACTAGGTGAAGCACCTTGCTGGATGGAAAAGTTTACAAAAGTAATGCCGAAATAAGCCCCAAGAGCATAGAAGGCGCCACAGGATAAGTTAACAATTTTTTGTACCCCAAAAACTAATTGCAAGCCGCCTGCCAATAAAAATAATACGGCGGCATGAAAAATTCCGCTTAATACAATATCAATAAATGCTGTCATTTATTTACTCAAGAAAAAACCAAGCCATATCAATATGGCTTGGTTTAGTGGTCACTAAAGGGTAATTTTTGCAGTTTCAATCCATTGCCAAAAATCCATACCAGGGGGCTTTTGTAGCTCACTACTAAACTTTTTGTCTACTGGATTGGTTGTGACAAAGTCATATTTATTTTTATGAGTTGTCAGACCTTGATAAAAAGTTTGCTCAGCAATATGATCCCCGCGCATTCTGCCAGGGCCGCCTAAAGACTGAACCTCGATACCCTCGATACCAGTAATAATTTCTTCAGTCTTAGGCCATGCACCGCCTCCCTTAGTTTTAATGGCCTTTTCAGCGCCAGCTTTATAAATCTGCATCGCAAAATAAGCGCGGTCAGCTTCCCAGTTAGGATAATCTTTATATTTACTGTAGTAAAACTGTACAAACTCTTTTTGCAATGGGCTCGCATTAGGATAATTAAAATCTAAGGTATTTAAGCCAAAGACAATTCCTTCTGGGGTAAATTCCTTTTTCATTAACGTTTGTTGAAAACCGGCTGCAGGCATCACGTATTTAATATCACCGTTGGCTAAGCCAGCAGCATGCGCATTTTGCATAAAGACTGGTAAATCGGCAAAAAGCAAAGATGAAAAAATTAAATCGGGCTTAGCAGCTTTGAGGGCGGCAATATTACTAGAAAGATCCATGGTGCCAACCTTAGGCCACTGCTCTGCTACCACCTTATGGGGAATACCAAAACGTTTTAAAAGGGCCTGAAAAGCAGCCCAGTTATTACGGCCATATGAATAGTCAGGATTAATACCCGCAATTGTGGCAAATTTTCCTTTGTAATATTTAATCGCTAGCAATGAAGCCATCACAGCTTCGCATTCATTATCGGTTGAGCGAAATAAGTATTTTGGCGTAGGAATAGTTTCTTTAACGCCGTCTTGCGATGTGCCATCCCAATAAATAGTTAAGGCTTTCATTTCTTCAACAGTGGGGCTCATCGCCAATGAAACACCTGATGAAACAATGCCTTGTACACAATCAACCTTATCTTGCAAAACTAATTTACGAAAACGCTCGGTAGTATCTTTAGCGTTAGTTTCTTCTTCAATAATTAGTTCAACTTTTCTACCGCCAATGCCACCGGTTTTATTAATCTTATCGACCGCAAACATCGCCCCGCGTAAGCCGCACTCACCGATCGTGCCTGCAATACCCGCTCGCGGCGCTAAAATGCCCACCTTTAGCGGTGTATTTTGTGCAATTGCAGGAAAACCCCAACCGCCAGCAGCCAGTAAGGAAGTAGCACCAATGCCCTTGATAACTGAGCGGCGCTTTTGATTTTGAACTAATTGCTTTTTCATTTCGTCTCCTATTTTTTAAAACTTATTTAAAAACACTAACGACCCTAAAATCCATACCTCGTTAATTATCTGGTAGTACTGTTCTACGCGTGAAATCTTCAATGTAATCTAGCAACTTATCTAAAGCATGACCAGCAACCTCTTCATGCCCTTCGGCAATTTTATCTGCTAATTTAGCGTGTAAAGCTGCAATCGTCGAAATACTCACTGCCTGATTAAAGTTACCAAACCAAAAACGCCGCGACATACCGTGCAAGGTAGTCATGGCTGCAGCTGCATATTCATTCTTGGCCGCTTTAATTGTTAGATCATTTAACTCTTTATCAATTTTTATAAATAAGTCATTATTTTTTTCTTTTGCGGCCCTTCTAAATTCCTTTGCAATTCTAATAAATTCAGCTCGCTCTATATTAGTCGAACGTTTCGCAGCTTTTTTACAGATTAATCTTTCTAATTCCCGTCTCGTTTCTAAAACGCGTAATTGCTTTTGCGGATTTAGATCAGAAATAAATATGCCGCGCTTGGGCAAAATAGTTACTAGGTGCTCGCGACTTAGTCTTTGCAAGGCCTCCCTAATGGGGGTTCTGCCAATACCCAAAAGAATGGATAACTGACTTTCTGAAATTGGCGCGCCAGGGGCTAGCGTCATAGTCGCAATCATCGCTTCAAGAAGTCGATAGGCCTGATCTGATAATGAGAGGTTATCCATTCCTACTTTTGACTTGATTTTGACCAAAGTATCCATGGGCTTTAATTTTTTTCCATCTTAAGCAAATTGTTGAGGTGCTTCGGCTCGATCAAACATACCATAATCACGGCAGACTTCAAAATACCTAATTTCAAATTGCGGATTAGGAATAAATTCAAGTTGGGTCGAAATTTGATTAACCATACCTATACCACGTTGTTGATCGATCACCCCGCGGAAAAGTTGTCCTTCTTTACCTTTTCCAACTGCAACCTGAAGCGCACCCTTAATCGCCATGAAGTCACCGATTAAGATAGCTAACTGCTCATGTACTAAAGCCCCAGCCAGATTCGGTGTACGGTTCTGTTGGGTTGCCACCCGCAAACGATAGTCTTGCAAAACAAGACTTCGTCCACAGACTTGAGCACCGTAATGGTCTGGCTGACAACGCCACTGGGCCAGCGCTAATTCATCGCGCCATTGAGAAAAAGATAGATACCAACCATTTTTCTGCAAGTTTTCAAATCGCTCAACTGCAATGAAGCCCGGATTTTTTTCAACAATCGGCCGTAAACCAAGCGCCAAATTAAAGTAGGTATCTACTAAGCCCTCCTTGGGTAGGACATCAAAAAAAACTGCCTGTACCATCTATTTATGCTCGGAGAATTTGTTGTTCATCTGAGGATAAAATTGGCCCCTCAAGCGTAACCTTTTCTTCCTGCACATGACTATCTTGAAACTTTTTAATTATCGGTTTTAACTTGGGATCAATATGGGTTTCATCAAAACCATTAAACAAAGTGCCGAGCAAACTGCGTTTGACGTCTGAAGTACCCAATGCCCAATCTGCTATTGGAAAGGTTAAATTCATATTTTTATGCATCATGATGCCTAAATTATGGTGAGCAGCATGATGGCGGCGAATGGTATTTACAAATGGTAGGTTGCGTACAAACCAGTTTTCTTGAACATGGCAGCAAAAATGGAAAGTTTCATAAAGTAAATAATGCCCAACCATGGTGATATATAAAATATAGCCGACGTTAGGATTAAAAATTTTGGCTGCAATGTAACCAAAAAGGGTACCAAAAATTCCTAAAACGATTAATACCCGCCAAGGGAAAAATACAATTCTAAATTCTTGCGTAGTATCAATTGTGTAATCGTTGTCGGTAAAGTATTGATGATGCTGACGGGTGTGGCGATCATAAATAGCACGCAAAGCAAATTTATCAATCAAGCGGTGCATCACAAAGAAATGCATTCCCCATTCGACAAAATTACCGGCAATAGCTACAGGAATAATTGTTAACCAAGCCCATCCAGGAGCAACCAATTGAGAAGCACAATAATAAATTGCGCTAATTCCTACCAAATACATCACCCCAATATGAACTATGCCATTATAAAAAGGGCTAATCGCTCCAATATATCCTTCCCGAAACTTTCTTTGGCGCTCGTTCATAAACATGGGTTTAGATACAACACTCATTGCTGCCTCTCCTAGGTGTAAATTAGATAACAATTTCAATAATCAAATATGTTGTTAATATATTACTTGAATATTGACTTTTAGGCTGCAATAAAAATGCGGGCTTACCCTAATCTTTGCGTTTTAGCAGGCTAATAAGACAATCTTTTGATGCTGTCAAAAATAAGCCCTAATGGAGAAACCCTATGCAAGCAATTAGCCATCCAATTAGCCCCCTGCGAGATTTTGTCATTTCTATGACTCATTTAGTCAATAAAACCCAGGATGAACCAACCTTGGTTAGTCAAGGCGGCGCCCTGCTCAAAGAGCTAATAACGAATGACTCCTGGTTGCCCGACTTTTGTACCATTAATCACCCTGAATACTATCAACAGTTTTTATTACATACTGATCCTTTAGAGCGTTTTTCAGTCGTCAGTTTTGTCTGGGGGCCAGATCATAAAACTCCAATCCATGATCACTGCGTATGGGGCCTTATTGGCATGATGCGTGGCTCTGAAATTAGCCAACGGTATCAGCAGGATAGCACTGGAAAACTAGTGCCCGATGGGCCTGAAGCCATTCTGAAGACTGGTGAAGTAGAAGCCGTCAGCCCCGATCTTGGGGATATTCATGTGGTGCGCAATGCTTCATCAACCGAAAATGCTATTAGCATTCATGTCTATGGCGCAAATATTGGCGCAGTCAATCGGCATACTTACCATAAAGATACTGGCGAAAAGAAAGGTTTTGTCTCCGGCTATTCATCCGCCCAAATCCCCAATTTATGGGATCGCTCTGCAAATCCTAAAACTTGAAGACGCAGCAAAATCCCCCCCCTTCTACTATCAGCTAAATACTTGGCCTGGTAGCCGCTTAACTATTTAAGCCCGCTCCTTAGGATTGGCCATCGAAGCATCGTAGCTATCAACCTTAGTATCTTTATATAAAATTTTTGCACTCTTATCGGTAATGGCTTGATGCAAGGCAACAAATTCTGGTTCCATATCTATGCTTGGTCTAGGCTCGTGGGTAAAGGTTTGATAAGTATCGACCCCGCGCACTAAGGTTGCCGAGTCGTCTCCTTCAATTTGCTTCACAAAAGTAGGGATATAACGAATGGCAAAGCCAATACGTCGCTCCGCAGAAGGATTTGGTGGGGAGCCATGAATGATGCGCACATGATGTAAAGACATCTCCCCAGGCTCTAGCTCCAAAGTAAAGGCCTTTGTCTCATCAACTGCCATGGCAATTTCTTGGCCCCGAGTAAGTAAATTATTTTTTGCAAAAGAATCCCGATGTGGCACTTGATCAAGCCTATGGGTACCCGGAATTATTGCCATTGCACCATTTTTCTCATTACTTGGTGATAAAGCAATCCATGCCGTAATGACATCGGGAGAAGATAGACCCCAATAAGTTGAATCTTGATGCCAAGAAACAAAACTAGGGTCATTGGCCTCTTTTATAAAAAAATTAGTAGTCCAACACAATATATTTTCGCCATACAGATCTTCGATCACATCCAAAATAGCACTATTGCGAACCAAATCATTAAGCCAAGGGAACAATAAATGGGTTTTATGGCGTTGTGAGCCATTTAATGGCTTACCTTGGCTTGCCTCAAAAGCCTCTAATTTCGTGCGAATTTCCTGAGTTTGCGCGGCACTTAAAACCCGTAATTTCGTCAGGTAACCCTGTTCTTTATATTCTTTAACTTGTTGTTCTGTAAGGGTTTTAAGCATATTATCGCCTTTTTTATTAAGCTAAATCAGTTGCCTCACTGTCTAATATACTACTAATATACTAGGGACTCAAGCGCTGGTTAAGTCTTCTTAGTAAATGCTGCTAAAAAATACTGCGAAACTGAATTAGGCAACCATCCTCCAATTAGCATTCCAGCAAGACTAGCAAATAAGCCAGCCAATTGAGGCGGCACAATACCGCGTGGGGCAAAAATTTCGCAAGCAATCCAAACCACCAAGCCAAAAACTACAGCCAATAAACCGCCCAGCGAATTAGCGCGAGACCAATACACCCCGAAAGCCAAAGGTATAAATGCGGAAACTAAAGTTATCTTATAGGCACTCTCAACCATTTTGAAAATAGAAAGTTCAGAGTTAATTGCAAACATAGTCACAATGACTGTAAAACAAAGCACGGTTATCCGCATCATTTTTAAAAGCTGATGATCAGTTAAATGCTGATAAAAACCACGCACAATATTTTCAGCAAAAGTGACGGAAGGAGCTAAAAGAGTAGCACTGGCACAGCTCTTAATGGCTGATAATAAAGCTCCAAAAAACATAATCTGGGCAAACAATGGTGCGTGATTGATAATTAATTTAGGCAAAATTAATTGTGGATCTGAGTTGATGTATTTAGCAATTAGATCTGGATCTAAAAGACTAGCCGAGTAAGCTAAAAAAAGTGGAATAAAAGCAAAAATAAAATAGAGCACTCCACCTAGAATTGCGGCCCGCACAGCAATCGTTGAATTTTTAGAAGAGGCAATTCGTTGAAATACGTCTTGCTGTGGAATTGAGCCAAGCATCATCGTAAATAAGGCCGCCATAAACCCAAGGATGGCAGCTAAATTTAACTCAGGCCAAAAATTGAGCTTACCTGCAGCTGCAGCATGCTCAATGACGACTCCAATACCGCCAGTTTCGATTGCCATCTCACCGCCGATATATAGCATGCCAATTACGATCACAATCATCTGAATAAAATCGGTAATTGCTACCGACCACATTCCGCCAAACAGGGTGTAAATTAATACACTTCCTGCGCCAATTAACATGCCCATGGTCTGGCTCACGCCACCCTCTGAAACCACGTTAAATACCAAGCCAAGCGCTTTAATTTGGGCGGCAACCCAGCCCAAATAGGAGGCTACAATGCAAAGTGTTACCAATACCTCGACGGTACGGCCGTACTTTTCACGAAAGAAATCACCAATCGTGAGCATCTTACGGTTATATAAATGCTTGGCAAAAAATATGCCTACCAAAATTAAACATAATGAAGAGCCAAAGGGATCGGAAACAATACCGCCAAGGCCTTCCTTGAGAAACGTAGCCGGTATGCCCAATACTGTTTCTGACCCAAACCAAGTAGCAAAAACAGTCGCAGTAACAATTGGCAACGGGAGGCTATGCCCTGCAACCGCAAAATCAGCGGTATTTTTTACGCGTAAGGCCGCCCACAAACCTATGCCAATTGAAATAATCCAATAAATGATGACAAACCAAAGCAGCATCGTAAATATTTTTCACCAATACTAATAAATAGAATAAATTGCAATTTACATGACTTTTTTGAGTTTCGTTTATGGCACGGATTAGCTTACCAATTTAGTTTTTCGGCGACTGCCAAGGCCAGCGACCATTCATTTCCAAGGCTAACGACCAGCTTAAGAAACAACGAATGACCACAATTGCACCTAGTACCGCAACACTCATTAAAGTCGGGCTAACTGCTACCGTGCGAATGATGTCCCCTGCCACTAGTATTTCAAGGCCCAAAAGCAATGCACGAATGATTTGATTACGAAATAACTTATAAGCATCATCAATCGGCAGCTTCGGCAAATCTTTAATAAAAACAAATAAGCCCCATAAAACGCCAAGGGCAACAACCGCAACTCCCAGCCCATCCATTACATCGCTGACGCCCTGTATCACTTCAATTAATGTCATTTGTTTTGCTCCCCCAAAATAGGGCTGTTAATTTGGACAAGGCATCAGTATGCCAGTTACCTTATGCGACTGAGGCTTGTATGGAGTTTCAGCTGCGACCAATCCCGCAGAAATAATCCAAACGAAAAGAAATAAAAAAGAGAATTGTTTGATATTTTATTGGTCTGTTTAGTGTCAGACTTCCTGATCAGCTAGCTTTTAGCATTGTAAGCGCTCGCGCCCCAATTGCCAAACCTCTTGCACTTGAATTGACAGTTAAAATAACGCATGAAATGGGTTTTGATAGCGCTAAAAATGGGTGGGTTACTACTCTGTTGCTGCCTATTTATAACTGCTCAAGCACAAGAAATTGATCCGCGAGCTTACAACAATACTCCCGTCAATATTAATTTTCTTGGGCTCGCTTACACCCAAGTAAATAGCCCAAATTATCAACTCTCTTCTGAGGTCGCGGCCCTAACGCATATTTTAGATATCAATGGGCAATCCGCCAAGCTTACTTTAGCGCTGCCCTATGGACAACTTTCTGGATCATATTCAGCTCGCGGACAATCAATTAGCAGCGTTACAGAAGGCTTAATCGACCCGCTCTTAACTCTGTCGGTAAACTTATACGGCGCTCCCGCTCTCTCGATTGCAGATTTTAAAAACTACCAGCAAGATTTGATTATTGGTGCAAGTCTTGCTACCTCAATTCCGTGGGGTAGCTATGACAGTAGTAAGTTATTGAATATCGGGGCAAATCGTTGGTTTATTCGTCCAGGCGTTGGTGCCTCCCAAGCCTTTGGTCCTTGGCAATTAGAGCTCACTGGATCGGTTACTTATTTTTCTGAAAACAAAAATTTTTATGGGGGCAACTCACTGAGCCAAAGCCCGATTTATTCGGGTACAGGCCACGTAGTTTATACCTTTAAAACTGGGGCTTGGATGGCAACTGATGTAAATTACTACACTGGGGGCCAGACCAGCATCGACGGCCGAGCCAACAATAATTATCTTCAAAATTGGCGTATTGGCGCAACCTTAGCGCTGCCTATCAATCAAAAAAATTCAATTCGTTTT
>Ga0049085_10000655_pt1 | contig 13529 bp, 10 predicted proteins | sample GreLakmeSU08MSRF_FD_66721 | JGI IMG/M metagenome (GOLD analysis project Ga0049085, IMG submission 66721) | Freshwater lentic microbial communities from great Laurentian Lakes, MI, USA - Great Lakes metaG SU08MSRF | ecosystem: Environmental > Aquatic > Freshwater > Lake | place: Great Lakes... | reverse complement strand
ATTACGATTATTTTGAATGTGATTGCTTTATGGAAGCAGGAAACGCGGACCCAAATTCGTAGTCGTGTTAATCAGGCTGAGCCCTCCTTTATGCAGTCATGGCGTACTTTTACTTCCGGCGGCAATGCAGTTCGGCGTTTGGTGGTTGTCGGGTTTGGCACGATGGCTTTTAGTATGAATGACGTGCTGTTAGAGCCCTATGGCGGCGAATTGCTGAAAATGAGCGTGAGCGCAACTACTGCATTAACGGCTACCTTAGCTATTGGCGGGCTCTGGGGTTTTACTTGGGCTTCAAGGGTCTTAAGTCGCGGCAGCGATCCCTTTCGGATGGCTACATTGGGCGCTTATGTAGGCATCCCTGCGTTTATTTTTGTCATCGCAGCAGCGCCCTTACAAGCTACGATAATCTTCATTATTGGCACCTTTCTGATTGGTTTTGGCGGCGGTTTATTTAGTCATGGAACCCTTACGGCGACGATGAACTTTGCACCCGCCGAGCAACGGGGGTTAGCCTTAGGGGCATGGGGGGCAGTGCAAGCTTCGGCCGCAGGAATCGCGGTTGGTTTGGGTGGGGTAATTCGCGATTTGGTGGTGGCCCTAGCAAATGCCAAAGTATTGCCTGATGCCTTAAATGGCCCAGCAATTGGCTATTCCTTAGTTTATGCTTTGGAAATTATCTTATTAATTGCGACTATTTTGGCAATGATGCCGCTGTTACGGGCAAGAATTAGTAGCAAATAGGAGTAGCAAATAGGAGTAGCACATAAGAGTAGAAAATAAGTATTTTTCTTTTAAACTTACAATACTTTATCTGAAGGAGACCTCAAATGAGTACAGTGCAAATTTTGTTTATTGTCTGGCTGGTAGTTTCTGTAATCACAATCATGCGGATGGTGAAGCCCAATCGAAAATGAATTCAGTAAAACAAAAACACCAAATACTTCAGGTAGCAATACTTGTCGGCGGCATAGCGCTAGCCTTTAGTGTTGCCGCACAAGATGCTCAAGTCGGTAAAATTAAAATCGAGGGTGCCTACACTCGCACCACCGTGCCAGGTCAAAAAGTGGCGGGTGGTTTTATGAAAATTATTGATCAAGGCGCCGCTGATCAATTAATTAGTGCTAGCTCACCCGTAGCCGATGAGGTGCAACTGCATACGATGTCGATGGAAGGTAATACGATGCAAATGCGTCAAGTAAAAGTGATTGATGTGCCTGCTGCGGGTACCGTTGAATTAAAACCAGGCGGCTTGCACTTGATGCTGATAGGCATCAAGACCCCGCTTAAAGCGGGTGATTTGATTCCCGTGAAATTAAAATTCGCTAAAGCGGGCGAAGTTGAGGTGAAATTACCCGTGCAGCCGATGGGCCACAAGGGGGCCCATTAACTGCAGGGATTGCATAACGAGAGGGTTGAATGCCTGCAGTATGGCTTAGGCGTTTTCTAGCCCAAGTTCAAATCAGTTACCGCCCCCTTGCTCGCGCTGCTAGCTAAATAAGCATACTTGGCTAAAAGGCCGCGAGTGTAACGGGCCTTGGGTTGCTTCCAAGCGACACGACGTTTGGCAATTTCAGCTTCGCTTACATTCAGTTGAATGAGTAATTTGTTTGCGTCGATCGTCACTGAATCGCCTTCTTCAATTAAGGCAATCGTGCCACCGACAAATGCTTCCGGTGCAACATGACCCACGACCATTCCCCAGGTGCCACCCGAGAAGCGACCATCGGTAATTAAGCCTACGGATTCACCAAGGCCTTGGCCTACCAGGGCAGAGGTAGGGGCCAACATTTCGCGCATGCCTGGCCCACCTTTAGGACCTTCATAGCGAATAATCATGACATCTCCCGGTAGAATTTTTTGCGCCATGATCGCGGCCATAGCATCATCTTCCGAATCAAAAACTCGGGCTGGACCAGTGATCGATGGGTTTTTTAACCCCGTAATTTTTGCCACACAGCCTTCAGGTGAAAGGTTGCCTTTTAAAATCGCCAAATGACCGTGAGGATATAAAGGGTTATCGAGCGTGCGGATCACGTTTTGATCGGCGCGTGGCACTGAAGGGACATCTTTTAATACTTCAGCAATTGTTTTGCCGGTAATGGTGATGCAATCGCCATGGAGTAAGCCCCCATCGAGCAAAATTTTCATCACCTGGGGAATGCCACCGGCTTGATGTAAGTCGGTCGCTAAATAATTACCCGATGGCTTCATGTCGACGATGACGGGTACGCGTTTACGAATGCGCTCGAAATCATCAATCGTCCAATCAATTTCTGCTGCACTGGTAATCGCCAAGAAATGCAGTACTGCATTGGTTGAGCCACCAACTGCCATGATCACACTGACGGCATTTTCAATCGATTTTTTTGTGATGATGTCACGGGGGCGTAAATTATTTTTAATCGCCTCAACTAAAACAATGGCTGACTCATGGGCGCTGGCGACTTTTTCAGCATCTTCATTGGCCATCGTTGAGGAGTAGGGCAAGCTCATGCCTAGCGCTTCAAAAGATGAGCTCATGGTATTGGCGGTATACATGCCTCCGCAAGATCCACTTCCAGGGCAGGCGTGTTGTTCTACACCTTTAAGGTCAATTTCACTTAAGCGCCCAGAGGTAAATTCACCCACTGCTTCAAATGCAGAAACAATATTGAGCTCTTTGCCTTTGTAGTGGCCCGGTTTAATCGTGCCGCCGTAGACGTAAATACCGGGTACATTGGTGCGTGCTAAGGCCATCATGCCACCAGGCATATTTTTATCGCAACCACCGATTACTACGACTCCGTCTTGCCATAAGCCGTTGACGCAGGTTTCAATACTATCGGCAATAACTTCACGTGAGACGAGGGAATATTTCATGCCCTCAGTACCCATGCCAATACCATCGGACACCGTAGGGGTGCCAAATACTTGTGCTTTAGCGCCAGCCTCTTCGAGAGCTGTAATCGCAGCATCGGCTAATTTCTGCAGGCCACTATTACATGGGGTAATGGTCGAATGGCCATTAGCTACCCCTACCATGGGTTTGACAAAATCTTGCTCTTGATAGCCCATGGCGTAATACATCGACCGGTTAGGGGCGCGGGCCACGCCTTCGGTAACCATCCGTGAGCGCGAATTGAGGCGGTGTGGGGCACTAGTACTCTTAGGGCTGATAGGACTTTTATTTGTCATATAACTTCTCCAAAATAGGCACCTAAAACGTGCAAAAGACAGTGAAAGTAAGACTTTACAAGATTTATGCTGGGATTACCCCTAGGGCTAGTAGCTTTTAGCTAAAATTACTGTTTCAATCATCAGTCAATCATGAGCAAGAATAAGATATCAACAATTCGTTCTTTGGCATTTATTGAGGCCAGGAAAAGGCTTGGCCTGAGCATCGAGGCATTAGCGCTTGATGCTTGTCTCTCGAAAAAGCAAATTCAGCAAATTGAGAATGGTGAGCACAGTGCATTTTATTCAGCCGCATTAAAACTACGCTCGGCCCAAAAAGTTGCCACAATTTTGGGCCTAGAGGAAGCAGATTATCTTGAGGCAGAAATTGTGGCTCCCCCAGCTTCATCTGATGTACCAACATCAATAGCTGTATCAACACTAGCAACTACGCCTACACCTGTCATAGTACCTTTGCCTGCTTCAATACCAGCGGTAGATACAGCTCCAGCACCAGTATTAAAGATAGAAAAGTCACTACCCTCAAATCTAAAATTGAAGCCTCTGCCTTCCGATCTACAAATAAAGGATAAGCAGAGAAAATTATTTTTGTATGCCAGCGTTGCTGCGGCTTTCGTATTTACCATTATTAATTTTGGTAATGATTTTTCAAATTTAAGTATGACTGCATCGCCTAACGCTGCCGTGAATAGTGCAACAGTATCGGCACCACTACCTCCGGCACCCTTAGCTGCTGCACCCGAATTAGCTAAGGAGGCCGTCACCCCAACTGCACCAGAGCTTACGCCAGTAGCCTTAAATAATCAGCCCAATCCAAAAGTATCACCCGCTATTGCAAGCGATATTGCTTGTCCAAAAATAGATGGCACCCCGTTAATATTTAAAACAGCCTTTCCAAGCAAAGCAGGCGATATGGTATATGTGCAAAGCTTAAACCAGCAGGTGGTTTGTGTGATTGATGCGTCCGGCAAAGAACAAAGCAAGACACTCGATGCTGGGACAAGTTATTCTTTTTATGGAGCGCCACCATTCAAGCTATTAACAGCAGGTTTAGCTCAGACTGAGATTTATTTTCAAGGGATGCGCGTAAGACCAGCTAATCCTGAAGCAAAAACATTGATATTAGAAGAAGCAAAGTATTAGATTGCCGATTCGTTAGCTTCGCCAGTACGAATACGAATAACTTGCTCAACCGAGGTGACAAAAATTTTGCCATCACCAATTTTGCCGGTATGCGCTGCTTTCGTAATTGCTTCGATAACGCGCTCGACTGAATCATCGGCTACGACCACTTCAACCTTTACTTTTGGTAAAAAGTCGACCACATATTCTGCGCCACGATACAGTTCAGTATGGCCTTTTTGACGGCCAAACCCTTTGACTTCGGTAACGGTTAAGCCAGTAACGCCAACGTCTGCCATGGCTTCGCGCACTTCGTCCAGCTTGAATGGTTTAATGATAGATGTAATGAGCTTCATCTAATTCTCCTCAATAGATGTAGTAATAATACCCTTAGATGCAGCGACTCAGGGTAGTTAATTAGGCTAGGCACTTAGGCTCGAAATGCAGAAGTAATGGGATAGCGCCAATCGCGACCAAAGGCACGATTGGTAATGCGTATACCGGGCGGAGCTTGGCGGCGCTTATATTCATTCAACTTAATTAGGCGCGTAACTTTTTCTACGCTAGCTGCATCAAAACCCGCAGCGACAATTTCAGCAAGCGATTGATTATGTTCCATGTAGCGTTCCAAAATTGCATCGAGTACTTCGTAACTTGGTAGACTATCTTGATCGGTCTGATTAGCACGTAATTCTGCTGATGGGGCGCGAGTGAGAATGCGCTCAGGAATAATTGGGCTGATTCGATTGCGATAGTGACAGAGTCGATATACTAAAGTTTTAGCAATGTCTTTAATCACCGCAAATCCGCCTGCCATATCGCCGTAGAGGGTGCAGTACCCAACTGCCATTTCACTTTTATTGCCAGTAGTTAGCACCAAGCGCCCAGTTTTATTTGAGAGCGCCATGAGTAAAGTACCCCTTACCCGTGCTTGTATATTTTCTTCAGTTGCATCGAGCGCTAAACCGGCAAATTGTTCTGCTAGAACTTCTTCTAAAGCCGCTACTGGTTTGCCAATCGGAATTTCATCGTATTGCACGCCAACATTGTGAGCAAGCTCTCGGGCATCGAGCCAGGAAATATCTGCTGTATATGCTGACGGCATCATGATTACGCGCACTTGGTTAGCACCTAGGGCATCGACTGCAATAGCGAGTACCAGCGCTGAATCAACTCCACCGGAGAGACCAATAATCACGCCAGAAAAAAGATTTTTTTGGACATAATCGCGCACTCCAAGCACTAGAGCCGCATAGATTTGCGCTTCAAGCGCGTCTGCTTTATCGGGCCCAAAAGTAATGCTATTTTGTTGCTCGGGAATGGGCTCACCGTTTGCTTGTAGGTTGATTAATCCCAAATCAGATTTAAATTGTGGCAGAGTTAATACCAGATCTCCCAAGGCGTTTAGCACAAACGAACCACCATCAAAAACTAATTCATCTTGGCCGCCCACTAGATTGACATAAGCTAAGGGGAGTTTTGTCGCATTAACTTGTTGTCGTAGAACATCCATGCGTAAGGCATTTTTTTCAAGGTGATAGGGCGAGGCGTTTAATACGGCGAGTAGCTGAGCCCCCGCTTTTTTTGCTTGCATAGCAGGGCCCGCATGCCAAGCATCCTCACATATTAGTAAACCAACGGTTAAGCCATCTACTTCAAATACGCATGGCGAATTACCGGGGACAAAGTAACGCACTTCATCAAATACCTCGTGATTCGGCAATTGTTGTTTAGCGTAGCAAGCGATGACTTTGCCGTCGCGCAAGACAGAGGCACAATTTTGCAGGCCTGCTGCAGAACGCTGGGGATGTCCAACAACAACAGCGAGGTTGGGGTATGCGCCCAGGACTTTACAGAGCTCAGCTAAGGTATTTTCTGCCGCAGTAATAAATGCTGGCCGCAGTAAAAGATCTTCCGGAGGATAGCCGGTTAAGGCTAGCTCGGGCGTTAGTAGTAGTTTGGCACCTGCCGCATGGGCAGCCTGCGCTGCGGCTGTAATCAAGGCCGCATTGCCCTCTAAATCGCCTAATTTGGGATTTAGTTGCGCTAAAGCAAGTTTGATCAAGCCTTTTTTTCCTCTTGATAACGCTTAACACCTTCAAGAATTTCTTGGTGGGCTTCAGCTACACCACCCCAACCGCTAACTTTGACCCATTTGCCGACTTCTAAGTCTTTGTAATGCTCAAAAAAGTGCTTAATTTGGTTGAGTCGCAAGGGGTTCATATCTTCTGGCTTTTGCCAGTGGGTATAAATCGACAAAATACGGTCCTCAGGCACGGCTAGCAGTTTAGCGTCATTGCCAGCCTCATCTTCCATTTGCAGCAGGCCTATAGCTCTGCAGCTTACTACTACCCCAGGAATTAGCGGGAAAGGGGTAATTACCAGCACATCCACTGGGTCGCCATCGCCAGCAATGGTTTGGGGAATATAGCCATAGTTACAGGGGTAATGCATTGCAGTGCCCATAAAACGATCGACAAAAATAGCTCCAGTTTCCTTATCAACCTCATATTTAATGGGGTCGGCGTTCATGGGAATTTCAATAATCACATTGAAGTGGGCGGGGGAATTTTTACCTGGGGTGACATTATCAAGACTCATGCGGGTTTTTCCGGAAAAAATTAGTGGATACCCTGATATTAGCAAAGTGAGAAGGTATAGTTTGTGTTGGATACTTCTAGGATTCGTTTTTTTGGAGATTAAAGCTATGAGTAATGTCACATTGGGTCTGTATTTTTCTTTAGTCTGCGGCGTTATCGCCGTGCTATATGGCTTTTTGATGCGGCGCTGGATTTTGAAGCAAGATACCGGCAATGCCAAAATGGAAGAAATTGCCGCGGCAATTCAGCAGGGCGCAGCCGCCTATCTTTCACGCCAGTACAAAACGATTGCGATAGTCGGCATCGTGCTGACGATTTTGATTGCGCTATTTTTAGACATTGCCACGGCCATGGGGTTTGTGCTTGGCGCAGTGTTATCGGGCGCCTGCGGCTTTATTGGTATGAATGTGTCGGTACGAGCTAATGTGCGCACTGCACAAGCCGCTACAGTCGGCATGAATGAAGCGCTGAACGTGGCCTTTAAAGGCGGCGCAATTACCGGCATGCTGGTGGTTGGCTTAGGCCTACTGGGCGTCGCTTTATTTTTTATGTTCCTGATTTCCATCGGTGGCGGGCAAGATCTCTCGGCAGTTTTGCATCCCTTAATTGGTTTTGCTTTTGGTTCTTCGCTTATTTCGATTTTTGCGCGTTTAGGCGGTGGCATTTTTACTAAAGGCGCCGACGTAGGCGCCGACTTAGTGGGTAAAGTTGAGGCGGGTATTCCTGAAGATGACCCTCGTAACCCAGCAGTTATTGCCGATAATGTTGGGGATAACGTAGGCGATTGCGCTGGTATGGCAGCTGACTTATTTGAAACTTATGCAGTGACCATCATTGCGACCATGGTTTTGGGTGCAATGATCGTTCCGGGCGGCCCCCTTGCAGCAGTTATTTATCCCTTGGTTTTAGGCGGCATTTCGATAATTGCTTCGATCATTGGCTGTTCATTTGTAAAAGCTACACCGGGCATGAAAAATGTTATGCCAGCGCTTTATAAAGGTTTAGTCGTAGCGGGCATACTTTCATTAATTGCATTTTATTTTGCCACTCAATTTATTGTGCCCGATGATGCTTTAGGAATTCCTGGCAGTCAATGGCGTTTATTTGGCGCAACGGTTGTTGGCTTATTGCTCACCGCCGGCTTAGTGTGGATTACTGAGTACTACACGGGCACGGATTTCAAACCAGTGAAGCATATTGCAGAAGCATCGACCAAAGGCCATGGTACGAACATTATTGCTGGCTTAGGCATTTCGATGAAGTCAACCGCGATCCCAGTCATTTTTGTTTGTATCGCGATTTATGCGGCGTATTGGTTAGCCGGTATTTTTGGTATTGCAATTGCAGCTACCTCCATGCTCTCGATGGCTGGTATTGTTGTGGCGCTTGATGCGTATGGCCCAATTACCGATAACGCAGGTGGTATTGCTGAAATGGCAGGCTTGCCACAAGCTGTGCGTGATATTACCGATCCTTTAGATGCGGTTGGTAATACCACTAAAGCAGTGACTAAAGGTTATGCGATTGGCTCAGCAGGTTTAGCAGCACTGGTTTTATTTGCTGATTACACCCATGCGCTTGAATCGATTGGTCAGCAAGTCACCTTTGATTTATCAAATCACTTAGTGATTATTGGCCTATTTATTGGCGGCATGATTCCTTACTTATTCGGTGCGATGGCGATGGAAGCAGTAGGTCGTTGCGCTGGCGCTGTAGTCGATGAGGTGCGCCGTCAATTCCGCGATATTCCCGGCATTATGGATGGCACAGGTAAGCCTGAGTACGGCAAAGCAGTGGATATGTTGACTACAGCTGCCATTAAGGAAATGATTATTCCTTCGCTCTTACCAGTCGTTATTCCAATTGTGGTTGGTCTGTTATTGGGTCCTGCTGCCTTGGGCGGCTTGTTAATGGGTACGATTGTGACAGGTCTATTCGTGGCGATTTCAATGTGTACTGGCGGCGGTGCTTGGGATAATGCCAAGAAATATATCGAAGAAGGTAACTACGGTGGCAAAGGTTCTGAGGCTCACAAAGCTGCAGTTACTGGCGATACCGTTGGCGATCCTTACAAAGATACTGCTGGGCCAGCGATTAATCCGCTGATCAAGATTATCAACATCGTCGCGTTATTGATTGTGCCTTTGTTACCAGTAATGCGTTAATAGTAAGAGGGGCAAGTTTTATTCAAGCCCTTCTAAATAACGCTGAGCATCCAGTGCGGCCATGCAACCTGTGCCCGCACTGGTAATTGCTTGACGGTAAATGTGATCTTGCACATCACCGGATGCAAAGACACCTGGAATATTCGTAGCAGTAGCGTTACCTTGCAAGCCCGAATGGGTTTGAATGTAGCCGTTATGCATTTCAAGCTGACCAATAAATAATTGGGTATTGGGTTTATGGCCAATGGCGATAAACGCGCCAGTGAGCGCGATATCTTCGGTGTTGCCATCGGCTTGCCGAATACGCACACCAGTAACACCTTTTTCATCGCCCAACACTTCTTCTAAGGTTGAATTGAGTTTGAGCTCAACTTTACCTTCGGCGACTTTGGCCATCAGACGATCGTTCAAAATGGGCTCAGCACGAAATTTATCGCGCCGATGAATCACGGTTACCTTTTTAGCAATACCAGTGAGGTAGAGCGCTTCTTCAACAGCGGTATTGCCGCCCCCGACCACGCAGACATCTTGATTTTTATAAAAGAAGCCATCGCAGGTTGCGCAACCTGAAACACCACGTCCCATAAAAGCTTCTTCACTTGGCAAACCAAGGTATTGGGCTGAGGCGCCCGTGGCAATAATTAAGGCATCGCAGGTATAGGTACCAGAATCACCAACTAGGCGAATAGGCTTTTCTTGTAAGGCGGCCGTATGAATATGGTCAAAAATAATTTCGGTATTAAAGTGCTCAGCATGCTTTAAAAAGCGTTCCATAAGCTCTGGGCCTTGCACTCCAGCGGGGTCGGCAGGCCAATTTTCGACATCAGTGGTGGTCATTAGTTGCCCGCCCTGAGCCAAGCCCGTAATTAAGGTGGGCTGTAAGTTGGCTCGGGCTGCATACACTGCAGCGGTATAGCCTGCAGGGCCAGAACCGAGAATGAGAACTTTGCTATGTTTGAGATTAGTTGTATTCATCCCTAAATTATAGGTTTCCTTGCGGTGGGGATGTTTACAATCAAGGAAATATGGCTCGAACTGTCTATCCACCAACGAACTCATCCCCTTCGCCTAACTCTAGCGGGCAGGGCAGGATGTCTCGCCTGCTCTTAGAGGCGCGATGGTTTGTTTCACTCGGTCTATGCCTAGCGCTCTTTGCGATTCTGATTACCTATTCCAAGTTGGATCCTGCTTGGTCGCACGCTAGTTTTGATATTCCGACAAATTTAGGTGGGCGGGCTGGGGCTTGGATTGCTGATTTAATGTTCTATATGTTTGGCATCTCAGCCTTTTGGTGGGTGGCGCTATTTGGCAGGCGGGTATTTTCAGGATGGAAAGAGTTGTGGAGCACACCAATGCCTCCCGACCCCGATGCAAAGCCCGACTCCTTGCTACTGCGTTGGTTGGGCTTTGGTCTGACTTTACTTGCTAGTATGGGCTTAGAGTCAATTCGTTTACATTCCTTGACTATTGCCTTACCTAGACCCCCTGGCGGAGTTTTGGGCGAGCTAATTGGTGACCCCTTACAAATGGCAGTTGGCTTTACCGGATCAACCCTTATTTTGCTATTTGCCCTGTGCGCCGGCTTATCACTTTTTCTACATTTTTCTTGGCTCACTTTAGCCGAGCAAGTGGGCCGTTTTATCGAGCTTAGCTATCGGCGTTTACGCGAACGGCAAGAGAGCGAAGCCGATCGCAAAGTGGGTGAGCAAGCCAGCGTTGAGCGTGAAGAATTCGTCGAAGAAGTGCGGGGACGAATTGAAATTATGACGCCAGTACAAATTGTACGTAGTGAACCCGTGATTGCCCAAAGCGTTCGCGTGCAACGCGAAAAGCAACAACCCCTTTTTATTGATATTCCTGATTCTGAATTGCCGCCACTGGCACTTTTAGATGCTGTACCCGAGGCTAAAGAAACCATTTCCGCTGAAGTAATGGAATTTACATCGCGCCTCATTGAGCGCAAGCTCGATGAATTTGGTGTTGAAGTAAAAGTGATCGCAGCCTACCCAGGCCCAGTAGTCACGCGTTATGAGATCGAGCCAGCGGTGGGTGTAAAGGGTAGTCAAATCGTCAACTTGTCACGCGATCTTTCGCGCTCTTTAGGCCTTGTTAGTATGCGAGTGGTAGAAACCATTCCCGGCAAAACTTGCATGGCTCTAGAGTTACCAAACCCATCTCGTCAATCGGTTTATCTCTCGGAGATTTTAAGTTCTCAAGTTTATAACGATAACCACTCTCTACTCACACTGGCCTTAGGTAAAGATATCTCTGGCGCGCCTATGGTAGTTGACTTAGCGAAGATGCCGCACTGCTTAGTGGCTGGCACAACTGGTGCTGGTAAATCGGTGGGTATTAATGCGATGATTTTGTCTTTACTCTTTAAGGCTAAACCAGATGAGGTGCGTCTCATTATGATTGATCCGAAGATGTTAGAGATGTCGGTGTATGAGAAGGTACCGCATTTACTTTGCCCTGTCGTAACTGATATGAAGCAAGCTTATAACGCCCTGAATTGGGCAGTGAATGAAATGGATCGCCGTTATAAATTGATGAGTAAGTTCGGCGTGCGCAACTTAGCTGGCTTTAATCGCAAAATTCTTGAGGCAGAGGAAAAAGGCGAGAAACTGACTAACCCATTTAGCTTGACTCCTGATGATCCAGAGCCGGTGTATAAGGCGCCTGTGATTGTGGTGATCATTGATGAGTTGGCTGATTTGATGATGGTCTCGGGTAAAAAGATTGAAGAACTGATTGCGCGCATTGCTCAAAAAGCGCGTGCTGCGGGAATTCATTTGGTATTGGCGACTCAACGACCTAGCGTTGATGTGATTACTGGATTAATCAAAGCCAATATTCCCACACGTATTTCGTTTCAGGTGAGTAGCAAAATTGACAGTCGTACTATTTTGGATCAGCAAGGCGCTGAGGCGTTATTAGGCATGGGCGATATGCTTTATATGGCCCCAGGCACTGGTTTGCCCGTACGGGTTCACGGCGCATTTGTATCGGATGATGAAGTGCATCGTGTAGTTGATTGGTTAAAAGAAAAAGGCGAAGCCAATTACATTGATGGGGTGCTCGAAGGTACTGACGAATCTACTATGGATGTATTAAGTAGCGGCGGAAGCGGTGAGACCGACCCTTTGTATGACCAGGCGGTTGCTATCGTGCTTGAAAACAAACGTGCTTCAATTTCGTTGGTGCAACGACATCTACGCATTGGGTATAACCGTGCTGCTCGCTTACTTGAAGATATGGAAAAAGCGGGTTTAGTGTCGAAGATGAGCGGTAGCGGTAATCGGGAGATTTTTGGCCGGAAGGCTGAGGAGTAATGCGCATTACAGGGTTGCATCACTGTCTGGCAGTGGGTTTGGCAATTCATGTCTCTTTTGCAGTGGGAGTAACGCCTAATAAAGTCTCGCCAACTAGCGCAGCGATAAATTCTGCAGCTCCTTACGGCGCTAGTGCCGACACTGTATCTGCTACTGAGCAGTTGCGACAATTTGTGCGCAACTCTAAAACCGCAGAAGGTGATTTTGTGCAGCAGCAATTGCGGGTACCTAAGCCAAACGAAGCTCAAGATAAAGGTTTAAAGCTTATTCGTCAGACCCAAGGTCATTTTTATTTTCAGCGGCCTGGTCGGTTTGCTTGGGAGACCAATAAGCCTTATGAACAAAAGCTAATGAGCGATGGCAAGCAATTAATTATGTGGGATAAAGACCTTAAACAAGCCACTTATCGGCCAGTAGGCGATGCCCTTGCCACTACCCCAGCGGCCATTCTGTTTGGCGAAGCGGCTCTGGATGAGCACTTCGATTTGGTCGAAGATATCGAGCACAATGGCTTACGCTGGGTTGACTTAAAACCGAAAGTAAAAAAGGGGGGAACGCAAGGCAATGCAGATTTAGCTTACACCAAAATTTCAGTAGGAATGAAGGGCGGTTTGCCAAGCGCTTTAGAATTACTCGATGGCTTAGGTAATGTGGTGCTGGTTAGCTTTAGTCAATATCAATTAAATGTAAACTTAGCATCCAGTCGGTTTAGTTTTACGCCACCCCCTGGTTCAGAAATAGTGAAATTAAAGTAAACCCATGATTGACCCACAACTATTACGCAAAGATATCGAGAGCGTTAGAGCGCGCCTTTTAATCCGCAAGTTTGAACTTGATGTGGCGCAATTTGCCCTCTTAGAGAATGAGCGGAAGCTATTACAAACTCGCACCGAAGATTTACAGGCTAAGCGCAATCAATTGGCTAAAGCCATTGGCATGAAAAAAGGGAAGGGTGAAGATGCTAGCGCTGAAATGAATGAGGCTATGCAAATTAATCTCGCTATGGAAATGGGCGCGGCGCGCCTAGCTGTGGTGCAAACAGAGCTACACGATTTTTTAATGGGCATCCCTAACTTACCGGATGCATCAGTACCTCTCGGTAAGGATGAAACTGAAAATCAAGAAATTAAAAAAGT
>Ga0049085_10000654_pt1 | contig 13536 bp, 13 predicted proteins | sample GreLakmeSU08MSRF_FD_66721 | JGI IMG/M metagenome (GOLD analysis project Ga0049085, IMG submission 66721) | Freshwater lentic microbial communities from great Laurentian Lakes, MI, USA - Great Lakes metaG SU08MSRF | ecosystem: Environmental > Aquatic > Freshwater > Lake | place: Great Lakes... | reverse complement strand
GGTTGGCGTCGCTAGTTTAGCTGAGGAAGTGCGGAGTCTGTCCGCGATCGGATTTATTTATGAAACGACTGAGCAACGGACAAATCACTCACTTGAAGGTGCTGGCGCAACGCATCAACGCGACCGTACACGTCGGTAAGGCGGGCGTGAGCGAGGCGTTCTTGAAGGGGTTCGAGGAGGCGCTCATCGGGCAGGAGTTGGTGAAGGTGCGCTTCTCGGAATTCAAGGATGAGAAGAAAACGCTCGCGGCGCAGATGGCTGAGAAGACCGGCGGTGAGCTGATCTGGATCGTCGGCCACATCGCGGTCTTCTACCGCGAGAACTCCGATGCGGCCAAACGCAAGATCACCTTCCCCGGAGCGCTCACCACCCCGCTGCACGGCGATCCGAAGTACCGTTGAGCGGAGAAAATCCTTCCCAAGCCAGACCGAGCGATTAGGCTCGCGGTGACCACTGTTCGCGCGGCGCACTCTTTTCTGCGCACGCGGATGTGGCAAACCATCACTGCCATGCAACGAATCGCATCCCTCGTCGGCGCCGCCTTCGGGCTCTTCGCCTCCACCGCCACGCTCACCGCCCAAGCGCCCGACACGAAGCCCGTCCTCCGAGCCGGCTTCGCCGAGCGCGATATCACGCCCGCCCTCGGGATGGAACAGCCGGGCGGTTACGGCAAGTCTTTCCACAAAACGCTGCACGACCCGTGCAAAGTGCGCGCGGCGGTGTTCGATGACGGGCGGACAAAGGTCGCGCTCGTCGGCACGGACACGCTGGTGATTCCGCGTGCGCTCGTGCTCGCCGCGCGACGGGAGATCCAAGCGAAGTGCGGCATCGAAGCGGTGATGGTCGGCGCGTCGCACTCCCACTCCTCTGGCCCCACCGGCATGGTGCAACCGGGCGAGTTCGATCACGCGAGCGAACTTGTGAAGAAGCTCGCCTACGAGAAATCCTCCTGTGCGGACGCCGGTTTTCTCAAGCACGTGCAGGCGCAAATCGTCGCCGCCGTCTGCGCCGCGCACGATGCACGCACCGTGGCCAAAGTCGGTTTCGGTTCCGGCCACGAAGACAAAGTTGGTTTCAACCGCCGTCTGCGGATGAAGAACGGTCTCTCCTTCAGCCACCCCGGCAAAGGCAACCCCGACATCCTCGAATACGCCGGCCCCATCGATCCGCAGGTCGGCGTCATCGGCGCGTGGGGGGCGGACGGCAAGTTGCTCGGCGTCATCGTCAACTACGCCTGCCACGCCACGACCAACCCCGGCGGCATCTCGGCCAACTGGATTTATTATCTCGAGCAAACGATCCAAGGCGCGCTCGGCACGAAGGTGCCCATCGTCTTTTTGCAGGGCGCCAGCGGCGACATCACGCAGGTGGACAACCTCGATCCGCGCGTGAACCCGCCTGCCGAGAAATGGGCGCACCATGTCGGCGGCCGCGTCGGCGCCGAGGCGGTGAAGGTTCTCCTCACCATCGAGACCGGCACCAACGTGGTGATTGATGCGCGCACGAAAGTTTTGAACATCAAACGCCGCACGCCCGCGCCCGACAAACTGAAGGCCGCGCTCGAGCTGGTGCAGAAGAGCGAGAAGGACGTCGGCGCGAGTGAATGGACTTTCGCCAAGGAAACCGTATTGCTCGACGCGCTCATCGCGAAGGATCCCGCCGTCGAAGTCGAGGTGCAGGCGATTCAAGTCGGCCCCGCGGTGTTCGTCAGTAACCCCGCTGAGTATTTCGTCCAGTACGGCCTCGACATCAAAAAGGGCAGCAAGTTCCCGCTCACATTCCCCGTCGAGCTCGCGAATGGCAGTGTCGGCTACGTGCCGACCGAGGAGGCGTTCGGGCCGAAAGGCGGCGGCTATGAAACGCGCCTGACCAGCTACAGTAACCTCGAGATCAACGCCGGTCGGCAGATCGCCAACACGGGCATCGCGCTGGCGAACCAGATGGCGCCGGGTCAGATTTTCGACCGGCCGAAAGCGCCCGTCGGCAAGCCGTGGACTTACGGCAACGTCCCGCCGGAGTTGAAGTGATATGCGAGTTGCTCCACTCCGCCTTTCTCCAGAAGCTCACTAATATGAATAGTGCATATCGCACGTTCATCGCCATCGCCGGATTGAACCTGCTCGGGATCGCTCACGCCGCCGAACCGACTGCTTGGCCAGCGTTGAAGTGGAAGAAAGCTGCGCCGTCTCCTTTCGCGCGCGTCGAATCGCCGACCGCCGTCGTAGCGGGCAAGCTCTACTTGTTCGGCGGCTTCACGGAGGCGCTGCAAGCCTCGAACCAATTGGACGTTTACGATCCAGCGACTGACGCTTGGACGCGGCTGAAAGATATGCCGACGCGGGTCACGCACCTGAATCCGGCCACAGACGGACAGACCATTTGGTTCGCCGGCGGCTTCAAAGGGAAACATCCCGGACCGGTCACCGATGAGGTGTGGAAATATGACATCGCTTCGGATGCTTGGAGCGCTGGTCCGCCATTGCCGGAACCTCGCGCGGGCGGCGGCTTGGAGGTTGTCGGCCGCAAGCTGCATTATTTCGGCGGTTACAAAGCCGATCGTCAGACGGATGCGAGTGATCACTGGAGCTTGTCGCTCGATGGGGGAAAAGCGTGGCAACAGGAATCGGACCTGCCCGATCCGCGCGGGCACGTGAGCGCGGCGGTGCTCGATGGGAAGCTGTATGCGTTGGGCGGCGATCATGGCCACGACAAAACGCAGATTGATGTCAGCTCCTGCCACCGGTTTGATCCCGTCACGAAAAAGTGGAGCGCGATTGCCAGCCTGCCGGATGGCCGCAGCCATTTTGAATCGAGCACCATCATTCATCAGAGACGGATTTTAATCGTGGGTGGACGCTGCAATCAGTCCAAGCCGCTGCGCAACGTGGTGAACGACATCTTGGAATATGATCCGAAAGCGGACACGTGGCGCGTCGTCGGAACGCTGCCGGAGAAACTGCTCGCGCCAGCAGCAGCGATTATTGCCGGACGTCTCGTGGTCACCAGCGGCGGTCTGAACAACCCGCGACCACTCACCGCGGCCACATGGATTGCGCCGCTTCCGGCGAAGTCAGGTCGTTGACCGCGCGAACACTTTCAATAACACCAACGCCACGATTACGGCTTGGGCTTCTTCACCAAAGTGGCCGCCTTCGAGTCAGCAATCGCCTTCGCAATCGCCGCCCGCTGCGGGGCGCTGAGCACTGGATCCAACCGCTGAAGGAAATTGATCTCCAGTTTGGCCCTGATTTCGACGTTCAGCTTTTGCATCTCTTCCTTGCTGACCTTGGCGGTGGCAAAGCGCGGCTGAAACTCAGCAAGCAGCGCGGTCTGAACCTCGGTATGAATCAGTTCGATCTGGCGGATCAACGTCCGCTGTTCGGCCGTGATGATTTTGGCGACGCGCTCCTGAAGAGTTGCTTGAGCTTCCTTGAAAAGTTTCAACGCCGCCTCACGTTCCGCTGGGGTCGCATTCGGATCGCCCTTGATTTTTCGACCTGCGGCCTGCAGCGCGTCATTGCCGGTCGTCTCACGCGCAGCAGCGTGAATCTGCTCGATTTGCTCGCCGGTCAATTTCAGCGCCTCGTTAAGGCCGGGCACATACTGGCCGACCTTTGAGTCGCCCTTGCCGGCCCAGAAGGGAAAATCACCGATGCCCAACTTCTTCTGAGCGTACGCGGCGTTCACCATGGCGAGCAGACCCGCCAGAACCCAAACGATGATGTTTCTGTTTTCCATAGGTGTCTTTTTTATGGAGATATAAATGTGACTGTTGATTTCTCCCCTGATGAACTGGATGACGAAACCATTCCATACCGAAACAGCGCTATGAAACCCACCTCTGTCTTGTCTACGAACGCCAGCCACGCGATAGTCGCGCATGCACTTTGCCCACGGAATATTCCTCTGGATGCTCACATCCGCCGCAATGTCAGCCGCCCCTGCGCTTCCGCCTTTCACCGCTGGCCGCAGCATCATTCAGCTGAAGGAATCCGCGCCGCAATCGCATCCGCTCGAGGTGAAGCTGCGCTTCAGCGCGCGCGAAACTCCGCCCGCTTACGACGTGACGAAGGAGAAATTCGCGTTGCTCGTCCCACAAACGTACCGGCACGAGGAGGGCTGGGGTTTGTTCGTCTGGATCAACGCCGGCGATGCGCCGGACATCCCCGCCGTGTGGGAACCAGTGTTGGCGAAGCACAAACTCCTCTTCGTCGGCGCGCATAAATCCGGCAACCCGCGCAACATCTTCGACCGCTTCCGGCTCGCGCTCGATGCGCAGCATCACGTGCGCGACCGTTTTCGCATCGAACCGCGCCGCGTGTATCTCGCCGGTTTTTCCGGAGGCGCACGCGTGTCGAGTATGCTCGCGGTGGCTTACGCGGACGTCTTCGCCGGCGCCGCGCCGTTCATGGGCGTGAACTTCTATCAGGATGTGAAGGCCGACGACGGCAAAACTTACGGCCTGAATTATCTGCCGGACGACGAGATTCTCGCCATCGCCAAAAAGCAGGGGCACTACGCGCTCGTGACCGGTGAGAAGGATTTTAACCGCGCTAACACGAAGGCCGTTCATGCCGCTTTCGTGCGCGAGAAATTCGCCCACGCCGATTACATCGAAGTGCCGAAGCTCGGCCACACGCTGCCCGACGCGGAGGCGTTCGAGCGGGTGCTGCGCATGCTCGACGGCAAGGCCGATCGTTAATCCGCGGCGCGACGGTTGAATCCTGATTCGGCTTCCGCTACAACTTCCACATGGGTGCTCAATGGAAACAGGCTCTGCGGGAAGTCAACGCGCAGAAAAAGGGCAAGATCACCGGCAAGCTCGTCCGCGAAATCATGGTCGCCGCCAAGCTCGGCGGGCCAGATCCCGCCTTGAACGCCCGCCTCTACGCCGCACTCGAAGGCGCGCGCAAAGCTTCCGTCACGCGCGACACCATCGATCGCGCGATTAAGAAAGGCTCCGGCCAGCTTGATGAAAAAATCACTTACGAGAGCGTCACTTTTGAAGGCTTCGCGCCGCATCGCGTGCCGGTCGTCGTCGAATGCCTCACCGATAACCGCAATCGCACCGCGCCCGAAATCCGCGTTCTCTTCAAGGACGGCCAACTCGGCCAACCCGGCAGCATGGCCTTTCTTTTCGATCACCTCGGCGTGGTCGAGGCCAGCCATTCCGACAAGACCCGCGACGCCGAATCCGACGCCATCGAAGCCGGCGCCGACAATGTGACGCCGCTCACCGGCGAAGATGTGCCGGAAGATCATCAAGGCTCCAGCTTCACCTGCGCCACCACGGTGCTCGATGCCGTCTCCAAAGCGCTCGTGAAGGCAGGTTGGAAAACCATCGCCAGCGAAATGCGCTATCTCGTGAAGACCCCCATCGAATTGCCTGAAGCCCAGCGCAAAGAGGTGGTGGATTTTCTCAACGCCCTCGACGACAACGACGACGTCCACCGCGTCTATGCGGGATTGAAGTAACCGCGGCCGATTACTCCCTCTTTAGGAAGTCGTGCGGCAACCGCGAGAGCGCTGCTTTCGGATTCGTCTCGGCAAAATAGTTCGACGACCACTCGTTGGAGAAAAGCACCACCGGCTTGTTCGCGGAATCGTACGCGATGCGCGCGCCGGTCGGCAGCGAGAGCGCGTCAAAATCCTCGGCCGTCATCTGCGGCGATAGCCAGCGCACCACGCTCCACGGCCCCTGTTCGAGTCGTGACTCCGCCCCGTATTCCGTTTCCAACCGAAACTGCACCACCTCGAATTGCAGCGGACCGACCGCCGCGAGTAGCGGCACTTTACTGACCGAATCTTTCAGGTGCATCACCTGCACCACGCCCTCTTGCAAAAGCTGGTCGATCCCTTGGCGAAACTGTTTGAACTTCCCCGTGTTCGGATTGTGCAAAAAGGCGAAGCACTCCGGCGTGAAGCGCGGAATCTCGCGATACACGATGCCGCCGCCCGTCGTGAGCGTGTCGCCGATGCCGAAGCCATCGTGCCCGACGAGCCCGATGATGTCGCCGGCATACCCCTCGTCCACCGTCTCGCGCTCCTGTCCGAACAGTTTGTGCGAACTGGAGAGCCGCACTTTTTTTCCAGTGCGCGTGTGCGTCACCGTCATGTCGCGCTCGAATTTGCCGGTGCAAACGCGCAGGAAAGCGATGCGGTCGCGGTGACGCGGATCCATGTTCGCCTGAATTTTGAAGATGAACCCGCTGAACTCGGGATGCTCCGGAGCGAGGAATCGGTCACCGGCGTGGTGCCCCTGCGGCTCCGCGCTGTGATGGAGAAAGCCGTCCAGCAACAGTTGCACGCCGAAGTTATTCGAGGCGCTGCCGAAGAACACCGGCGTCACTTTTCCCGCCAACACCGCGGCTTGGTCAAACTCCGAGCCGGCCAGATCGAGCATCTCCAACTCCTCGCTCACCTTGCTGAAAGTCGCCTCGTCCACGCGCTCGCGCACAAACGGATCGTCGAACCCGCCGATGGCCACCGGCGCGCGGAACATCCCGCCGACCGTCCGCTCGAAGAGATGCACCTGCCGTTCGCGCCGGTCGTACACGCCCTTGAAATCCGCGCCGTTGCCGATGGGGAAATTCACCGGGAACGAGCCGATTCCAAGCACGCGCTCGAGCTCGTCCAGCAAATCGAGCGGCTCGCGCGACGCGCGGTCGCACTTGTTGATGAAGGTGAAAATGGGAATACCGCGCTGGCGACAGACCTCGAAAAGTTTGCGTGTCTGCGCCTCGATGCCTTTTGCGGCATCAATCACCATCACCACCGAATCCACCGCCGTAAGCACGCGATAGGTGTCCTCGGAAAAATCTTTGTGACCGGGCGTGTCGAGCAGGTTGATGCGATAAGCGCCGTAATCGAACTGCAGCACGGTCGAGCTGATCGAGATGCCGCGCTTCTTCTCAAGCTCCATCCAATCGCTCGTCGTGGCACGCTGATTCTTGCGCGCCGTCACGCTGCCGGCGAGCTGCACCGCGCCCCCGTAAAGCAGCAGCTTCTCCGTCAGCGTCGTCTTGCCCGCGTCGGGGTGCGAGATGATGGCGAACGTCCGCCTCCGTTCAATTTCACTACGGATGTCCACAAGAGCGGCGACTCTAGCAACGGCACGCGCAGGGACAAGAAAGAAGCGCGCACGAGAGCTTCACCGCGATCTCGCGATTGAAATAAAACTCGAATTTATGCGTCCAAAAGCTCAGATTGTTTTGAGCATGTCGCACATCGAACGCACCGTTAGCGTCAGTTTCCGGCACCAGATTCACTTCACCCAAGGCGTTTTCGCCTCGGAGAATCCGGTGTTGCGCGACGTGCTCGTGAACGATGAAGTGCGCGATCCGCGCAAGACGCTCGTGGTGTTGGATGAAGCGCTCGCGCAAGCACAGCCTGATCTCGCGAGCCGTATCGAAGGCTACTTCGCCACGCACGCGGACGTCCTCCGTCTCGTCGCTCCGCCGATGGTCATCGAAGGCGGCGAGCGCGTGAAGAACTCTTATTTCCACGTCTCGGAAATCCAGTCCCAGATCGAACGCCACCATATCGATCGCCACAGCTACGTCATCTGCATCGGCGGCGGCGCCTTGCTGGATATGGCCGGTCTCGCTGCGGCCACCGCGCACCGCGGCATGCGCCACGTGCGGATTCCGACCACGACGCTGAGTCAGGATGATTCTGGCGTGGGCGTGAAGAACGGCATCAACGCCTTCGGCAAAAAGAATTTCATCGGCACCTTTTCGCCGCCGTTCGCCGTCATCAACGACTTCCAGTTCCTCGCCTCGCTCTCGCCTCGCGACAAACGCGGCGGCTACGTGGAAGCGGTGAAGGTCGCCTGCATTCGCGATCGCGAGTTCTTCGAATCGATGGAACGCGATGCGGATGTGCTCGCCACTTTTGAACCGACGGCGATGCAGCGACTCATCTACCGTTGCGCCGAGCTTCACGTGAACCACATCGCCACCAGCGGCGACCCGTTCGAATTTGGTTCCGCGCGCCCGCTCGATTTCGGCCACTGGGCTGCGCATAAACTCGAGCAACTCTCCGAATACCGCATCCGCCACGGCGAAGCGGTCGCCGTCGGCACCGCGCTCGATGTCGTCTATGCGCGCCGCATCGGCCTCTTGGACGCCGCCAGTGCCGAGCGCGTGCTGACGCTTCTAGAGCGTCTCGGTTTCGAACTGTGGGCCAGCGAACTGCTGCATGTGGATGACGCGGACGAATCGCTCGTCATCATCAACGGCCTCGAGGAATTCCGCGAACATCTCGGCGGCCGATTGACCATCACGCTCATCGACGCCATCGGCCACGGCATCGAGGTGAATGAGATGAACCTGCCCAAGGTCGTCGAATCCATTTACGAACTCGAGGAACGCCATCGCAAACGCGGCAAGAAAATCGTTCCGGCACACGGCTGACAAATCTCGTTGGGCACCTCGATGATCACTGTTCCATCTGCCTCCATCGATGGCTAAACTTCGCCCGTGAACCGCACTGCTGTCCTCAACGTTGTCGGCCTCACCGAGTCGCTACTCGGCGAGCACACGCCGCGCATCAACGCCTTTCGACAGAAGGGCGCGCTCGCGCACATCGCGCCCGCTTTCCCCGCCCTCACCTGTACCGCGCAGTCGAATTACATCACCGGCAAAACACCGGCGACCCACGGCATCGTCGCCAATGGTTGGTACAATCGCGAACAGGCCGAGGTGCAGTTTTGGAAGCAATCCAACCATCTCGTGACTGCGCCGAAGGTGTGGGATGAACTGCACGCGGCCAACCCCTCGTTCACCTGCGCGAAAATGTTTTGGTGGTACAACATGTATTCCACCGCCGACTGGTCGATGACGCCGCGCCCGATGTATCCGGCCGACGGGCGGAAATTCTTCGACGTTTACGCGTGGCCGTACGACGTGCGCGCGGAGATGAAGCGCGACCTCGGCGAGTTCCCCTTCCCCGGATTTTGGGGACCAGTCGCCGGCGTGGATTCGCCGCAGGGGAAAGCTGACTGCGCCACGCGCTGGATTGCTGAGTCCGCCAAATGGATCGAGGAAAAGAAGCGGCCCACGTTGAACCTCGTTTACCTGCCGCACCTCGATTATAATCTTCAACGCCTCGGCCCCAACGACCCGCGCATCGCCAAAGACCTCCGCGAGATTGACGCCATCGTCGGCGACCTCATCGAGTTTTTCGCGAAGCGCGGCATCCGAGTGCTCCTTCTTTCTGAATACGGCATCACGCCCGTGGACACGCCCCTTCATCTCAACCGCCTCTTTCGCGAACAAGGTTGGATCACGATTAAAGAGGAGCAGGGATTGGAGTTGCTCGACTGCGGCAACTCGCGTGCCTTCGCCGTCGCGGATCATCAAGTCGCGCACATCTACATCAACGACCGCTCCATCGAGAGCAAGGTCCGCGCGTTGCTCGAGAAGACGCTCGGCGTCGCGCAAGTCATGGGCGCGGCTGAAAAGAAGGCCGCTGGCATTGATCACACGCGCGCTGGTGATCTCATCGCTGTCGCTGCCGAGAACGCTTGGTTCACCTATTACTACTGGCTCGACGACGCGCGCGCGCCCGACTTCGCCCGCTGCGTCGATATCCATCGCAAGCCCGGTTACGATCCCGTGGAACTGTTCCTCGACCCGGAGATTCCCGCGGTGAAACTCAAGATTCTCTGGCGCCTGCTTCAGAAGAAGCTCGGTTTCCGGATGCTCATGAACGTCATCCCGCTCGACGCCACGCTCGTCAAAGGCTCTCACGGTTGCCGCCCGAAAAACCGCGGCGACTGGCCGCTCGTCATCGCTTCCTCCTCCGCACACCTGCCAGAAACTCAACTGGACTCGACTGAAGTTTATAGCATCATCAAACGTCTGTTACTCTCGTGATCGTTCAAATGAAATCCACACTTTCCATCCGCCGCCATTTCTTCGCCTGCTTGCTGCTGTTGCTCGCTCTGTCCGCCACGATTCACGCGGAGAATTGGTCGGGTTGGCGCGGTCCGCGCGGTGATGGCACGAGCCTTGAGAAAAACATCCCCGTGAAGTGGAGCGGCACCGAAAACGTGTTGTGGAAGATGCCGCTGGCTGGAGGCCACGCCTCGGTTATCACTTGGGGCGACCGACTCTTCACCGTCGGCGCAGTCGCGGAGACCGAAGGCCGCAACCTCATTTGCCTCGATAAGAACAGCGGCCGGGTTCTCTGGGAACAGGTCGTCGTCAAGTCGCCGCTGGAGAAGAAGCACCGCGAGAATAGCCACGCCTCCAGCACGCCCGCCACGGACGGCAAGCTCGTCTACGTGGCCTTCCTCGATGTGCAGGAGATGGTCGTGGCAGCCTATGACTTCACCGGCAAGCAGCAATGGATCGTGCGTCCAGGCGTGTTCAAGAGCGTCCACGGTTTCTGCACCTCGCCCATTCTGCACAATGACAAAGTCATCGTGAACGGCGACCACGACGGCGAGAGCTACATCGCCGGGCTCGACAAGGCGACTGGCAAGACGCTCTGGAAAGTGCCGCGCGCGAACAAGACCCGCAGCTACTGCGCGCCTCTCATCCGCCAGCTCTCTGGCCGCACGCAGATGATTGTGGCGGGCGACAAATCGACAGCGAGCTACGACCCCGACACCGGCAAGGTCCACTGGTATCTCAAAGGTCCCACGGAGCAATACGTCGCCTCGCTCGTTTACAACGAGCGCGCCGACCTGCTCTTCCTCACGGCAGGATTTCCGCAGCACCACCTGCTTGGTCTGCGCCACACCGGCAGCGGAAATCTCGGCGACATTTACCACCAAGCGGAGTTCACTCACCCGCAGGTCGCATGGCATCACACCAAGGCCAGCATGGTTTCCTATGTGCCCTCACCCATCAGTGAAGGCGATTATTTCCTCATCGTGGGCGACACCGGCATGGCGAACTGCCTCGTGGCGAAGACCGGAGAACCGCTCTGGCAGGAGAAAATCGGCCGCAGCCACGCCTCGCTCGTATCCGCAAACGGCTTGGTCTATTTCCTGAACGACGACGGCGCAACCTTCGTCGTCCGCCCGGGAAAAACCTACGAGCTCGTCGCCCAAAACAAGCTTGGCGAACCCACCTACGCCTCGCCGGCGATCAGCGACGGCAAGCTCTACCTGCGGGGCGACAAACACCTCTACTGCATCGGTGAAGGAAAACAAACGACCGCGAACCGGTAGTCTGTAACGAGAAGAAAATTAGCGGCGACGCTTGCGGACGGACGGGCCGAAGTAGTAGCCACCGCGAACGCGCACAGCCTTCACTTTACGCTCGTGCGGCGAAAGAGCCCCAGGCTTATCTTCGTCGAAGATTGCGGTGTACTTGTAATCGAACCCTTCGATTTTCTCGCGGGCGATTTTCTTTCCGATGTAGCGCTCGATAGCGAAAACGTGCGTGGCATCCTCGGCCACCATGATCGTGAGCGCGTCGCCCGTCGATTGGGCACGACCGGTACGACCGATGCGGTGCACGTAATCCTCCGGGTGCTGCGGCACATCGTAGTTCACCACGTGGCTCACGTCCGCGATGTCGAGACCGCGCGCGGCGATATCCGTGGCCACTAGCACCTCGTGTTTGCCATCGCGAAAACCCTGCAACGCCTCTTCGCGCTCCCGCTGCGTGCGGTTCGAGTGAAGCACTGCCACCGCGTGTTTATGACGCTCGAGAAGGCTCGCGATGCGGTCGGCTCCGTGTTTCGTGCGACAGAAAATGATGACGGAATCGTAGTTCACACGATTCAACAACTCGAGCATCAGGTCCGACTTCTGCGACTCTGCCACGGGATACAGGACGTGCTTGATGGTCTCCGCCGGCGAACGGCGCGCGCCAATCTCGATCGTCTCGGGATTCCGCATCGCCCACTGGATGAGCGTCTCGATCTGCACGGGAACGGTGGCTGAGAAAAGCGAGGTGTGGCGGTCGCGCGGGCACTTATCCACGATGCGACGCACGTCGGGCAGGAAGCCCATGTCGAGCATGCGATCGGCCTCGTCGAGCACGAGATATTGAATCTGGTTCAGGCGGCAGACGCCCTGCTCAATGTGGTCGAGCAAGCGGCCTGGCGTCGCGACGAGAACGTCCACGCCTTCTTTGAGCGCGTCGGTCTGTTTGCCGTAACCCACGCCGCCGTACATCACGGCGACCCGCAAATTGGTGAAACGCGCGAAGTCGCGAAAAGCCGTCTCCACCTGCGCAGCGAGTTCACGCGTCGGCTCGAGGATGAGCACGCGCGGCGCCGGTTGGTGACTGCCAATTTTGGAAAGGATCGGCAGGCCGAACGCGGCGGTTTTGCCCGTGCCCGTCTGCGCGCTACCGATCACGTCCGTGCCGGCGAGGATGAGCGGAATCGCGCGGAGTTGGATGGGGGTCGGATCCACGTAACCCATCGCCTTTACGCCATCGACGATCGGTTGAGCTAGACCAAGTTGACTAAACGCCATGAGGTAACTTAACCCCATCTCCGGACTCAACGGAAGCGTTAATGCGCGGAAAGCCTTGCCGCGGCGCGCGTGGCGTGGAAGATTCGGCGCAGCACGGAGCGTAGCTCAGCCCGGTAGAGTACTTGCTTTGGGAGCAAGGTGTCGCAGGTTCAAATCCTGTCGCTCCGACCATTTTATGATTCATGTCGGTATCGGTTACGATGTCCATCCGCTGGTCGCCGGGCGCAAGCTCATCCTTGGCGGCGTCGAAATCCCTCACACGAAAGGCCTCGACGGCCACTCGGACGCGGATGCGTTGATGCACGCCATCTGCGACGCCGTGCTCGGCACAATCGGCGCGGGCGACATCGGCCAATTCTTCCCCAACACCGACCCGCGCTGGAAAGGCGCGCCGAGTCGCATCTTTCTCGAGGAAGCCGCGAAGCAGGTGAAAGCCCGCGGCGGCCGTATCGTGAACATCGACGCCACGATTATCGCCCAAGCGCCGAAAGTGTTGCCGCACGCCAGCGCGATGAAGGCCAACATCGCTGCCGCTCTCGGCATTGCCGCCACCAAGGTCGGCATCAAAGCCACGACCAACGAGCATCTCGGCTTCATCGGCCGCGAAGAAGGTATCGCCGCGATGGCCGTCGCCAGCGTCGATTTACCCGAGTGATATGGGTGCAAAAGCGGAAATTGGCTGGACGCGGCACGACGAAGAAGGGGTGAAGTTCGACGTGTACGCGCAACACATCGGCAGCCAATGGATTTTTTATCGGCGCGCCAAACGCAACGAACAGTGGCATCTCATCCAAGATCCTCCGATCGAGGATTGGCTTAAGCTGCTGGACTCCGTCCAACGCCGCAGCCAACGCCGACTGCATCGCCCCGAGGAGGAAGGTAAAATCAGGAAAGCCATCCGCGACCGTTTTCCCGAAGTGAAGATGTGAGATGAAAAACGTCCCGCTGATTCTCATCACCCCCAGCACGCAAAAAAAGGGTGAGGAATTCAGCGACGCTTCCCTGAGCCTTTCCAACCGTTACGCCTTTGCCATCACCGCGGCTGGCGGGTTGCCGTGGGTTTTACCCATCACCGAAACTGCATCACTGGTGGC
>Ga0049085_10000653_pt1 | contig 13558 bp, 5 predicted proteins | sample GreLakmeSU08MSRF_FD_66721 | JGI IMG/M metagenome (GOLD analysis project Ga0049085, IMG submission 66721) | Freshwater lentic microbial communities from great Laurentian Lakes, MI, USA - Great Lakes metaG SU08MSRF | ecosystem: Environmental > Aquatic > Freshwater > Lake | place: Great Lakes... | reverse complement strand
GTATATCCCGTATATCCCGTATATCCCGTATATCCCGTATATCCCGTATATCCCGTATATCCCGTATATCCCGTATATCCCGTATATCCCGTATAACCCGTATAACCCGTATAGCTTGTATATCCAGTATACCCAGTGTATCCAGTACGTCCAGTATATCCAGTGTATCCTGTGTGTCCTGTATATCCCGTATAACCCGTATAGCCTGTGTATCCACTATTCCCAGTTGTTTTATAAACAACCTCATTATTAGCGTTTACGTGTAAGATTTTTACAGCGCTATTATCTTCGTCAACATCAAAAAGATTTACCTTTGAAACGAAATTGCTTGTAGCTGTTACCGTAAGAAGATTTTGATGTGTGGTTCCAACGAAAACGTCAGCGTCAAGATGGGTGTCCCCTTGAACTTTTAACGTCTCTCTTATTTTCGCGTCTCCAACAATGTCGAGGGTGGCGGTTATGTCGCCTTGCCCATTATTACCATTTTTGGCTACTCTGAGCCCGTATCTGTTTGTCTGTCCGAATATCTCTCCAAAGCGAGCCCCTTCAAACCAAACATCTGCAATGGTGTAAGCTATGATGAGGTCATCATAAATTTCCTCCACACCGTTCTGAAGATCTTGAGATCTGGGCGTCCAGTTTCCCAAATTCCAACCCTTTTGAAAGCCTGCGGGTGTTCCACCCTTCCACAACTGAAGCCCATAACCACTGGCAAGGACCAAACCATGAGTGGAAATAGGAGCTTTAAAGTCTACGCCCAAACGAGAAATAACTCCCTCTGCCATGTAAAAACTTGGATCCGCATCAAAATTTCCATCTGCACCGTGATATTGTATGTCTGTAGGGCCACCAGCCGGAAGAGTAGAAACCCCCCCTCCCCCTCCACCCGACGCTCCACCACCCACGTCCGTATCTATAAAATGGAAAGTTAATTCCCAAAGGCCGTTGACCATGGCCAAATGCCTTAGTCCTTTTATGTTTTCTGCCTTGGTAACCTGAGTCTTCGCAGCAATCCGTTCCCATGTAGTGTTTCGCGGAAGGGTGAGTGTGCGTTCGGTTTGGGGGTTTTGTGCGATTATAAATCGGGAGACTTGGGTAGTCTCACCCGGAAAAACCCCACCAGCAAGATAGATATCAATATATCTATTGATGATGTCTACTTGTTGTTGGGAGATTATCAGCCTTATCGGTTCTCTCTTCTCGAACCCTTGGGTAACCTTTATAAAAGAATTAGGTAGGTATTGATGTCTTACGTTTTTAGGAACGACTTTGTGAAATGAACCTGAAGTGATACCCCCATCTGCTCCGCAGTCATGAGAGAAGTTGTCCTTCGTGGGAGGGGGACGATCTATTCTGAAGACTACTTCCGGAGGATATTCTACCTCTAATGGATCATCAAGATCAAATGATAAATTTTTTGGTTTTAAAACGGGTACAGCACCATAACCGGGGTGCCAACAAATAACAAAACTTCCGAAATGACGGAGGATTGTTCCGTTCCCTATCATGATCGGCGACGCGTATTGTATTTCTCTGAGGAAGTCAAAAGAGATGATTACCTCTAACTCCTGAACAGTGTTAGTGGTCGCCGCTCCTCCGGTTGTAGATAGCCAAGTACTCATCCTTTACCTTATACCCGTAATCAACCTTGTATCCAGATTTCCACCGCTTCCACTTACGGTTAATAAGGCTACCATTGGGAAATCATCGTAATAGCCACTATAAACTACACCAACATCTATTCCTTCTGTATTATTTAAATAAATAATTTGATCCTCGTAAGTTAGATTATCGATAGACGTAAGATTACCTGCTCGAAAATCAACAAAAGATGAACCAGTTCCAGTCAATAAATTAAATGAACCAGTAAAAGATTTAGTATATTGGCCTATAATTCCAGAACCAGAAGCTCCAGTAGATAAAATAACATTTGCAGAAGCTCCAGAAGAGATCGTCGCGACGAAAGCCCCGCCCGATCCGCTAATAGATGACGTTAAAACGGTGGGTGTCCCAACGTAATTGTTTCCTCTATTTTCTATTAATGATCCAGTTATTGCTCCGGTTGTTATAGCTGTTCCCAAGCCGGTGATAGACGGACTCCCGCCCGAGAAGATTACTGTCGGTGTCTGTCTATATTTTCCTTGAGAAGTTATATTGACGCCCGTAATAAAGCCATTCGATAATAAAGCTATTCCAGAAGCGGCTTGAATCTCCTGTCCGTTAAAGATTACAGACGGAGCGGAGGTGTATGCGTTTCCGGCGTTTGTTATGTCTATTCTTTTTACCCTGTAGTCAATGAGTCCGAAAGCGGAAATACCCGAGCCTCCGCCTCCTGAAAAGGTTAATCCAACATCGCCGGTGTAGCCTGCTCCCGATGAGCTAAGAGTCAATCCGCTAAGGACGGAGTAGATCGTCGCAGTCGGTAAAGTAATGAATCCAGAGCCGTAGTTGTCAAAAACCGGAAAGCCACTGAGTTTTCCCAAGGTTGCGTTTATTCCCATTTGTCCAGAAGAGGGAAATCCGTCTAACCCAGAAATTAAGAAGTTAGGAGCAGAAAAATATCCAGCACCGCTGTTTGTTATTATTAATTCTGCTGCGTTAGATCTAATTATAAAAGCAGGATTTTGAACGTAGCCAGATCCAGCGCTGGAAAGAGCAAGGCCCGTAACGTGTCCAAACAAATCGACAACGCCCTTTGCGGTCGCTCCACCGCCAATACCGCCTATCCCGCTAACAAAAATTAAAGCATCAGTAAAATATCCACTTCCATAATTAGTTAAAAAACTCCCAGTGACTATTCCAGAAATCTCCCCAGTTACCCCAGAGGAATAACTCAACTTTGCAAATTGAGCCAATCCCGTTTGAGCAACAGAATTAACATAATAATTCTGAGAAATAAAATATTCCCCAGTTCTCGACGAGTTAAAGTTACCGCCAGAAATAGGACTGCCGCTTAAGTTCACCAAACTCCATTCTTTACTCACTCCTAAATCAAAAAAGTACGATCTTATCGTCGTGTCTCCCGTTATAAAAAACTGCTTGTTCTTTTTTCCAAAGCTCGTATAAAAATCTATGTCAAAGAGGTAATTCTTTCCAAACTCTAAATCAGCGCCGCCGCCAGAGAAAATAATATCTCCAGTTCCGTTTACTTGAATCGGAAAATTTGTTATGGATAAGCCTCCAGAAGGAAAGACTGGAGAGTTTAATACTCCAGAAAAAATAGTAAAATTACCCCCAGCGCCAGTTTCAACTATTTTTCCGGAAAATGGATTACCCATTTCGAAAAGAGCAGGCATTCCCGATACCGCAAAATCGCCATCTCCGTTTGCGTTTATTTTTAAATTTAGATCTATTGTTACGCCGGGACTCGTATTTAAGTAAAAGTTTTCGAAATTAAAATTATTTTTTACTCCTTTTTTACAATACAGATCATTATTAAAGTAATAGTCGTAAGAAGACCCAGAGACATTTCCAGAGATTAAGAAGACAGAATCATCAGAGTAAGAATTAAAATAACGATTTTCTGGGTCAAATATCTTTCCGCTAACGAACTTAAAGCTAAAATCTTGACCTTCGCCAGAAAAACCGAAGAGACCAGAGCCGGAGACCGCATTAAGAAGAAAAGAACTTTCAAAAGAAAATTGGTTTCTTTTTTGAAGTTTTCTGAAATTTAATCCAGAATGAAGCACTTACTTTGCGCCCCTTTCCATGGCCATCTTATCTTTGAAAAGCTCCAAGAAAGCTTCTGGGAGTTTTGGCGGCCTGCTTTCGAAATTTAAATCATACCTTACCCCTTCTTTATCGTAAATGACACTTACAGAAGTGAATCCTTTTGCCGGTGTCATATATGGTAAAAGAGATCCAAACTTGGTTCCGCCGCATTTTATTTTTAAACTTTTTCTTGGATACAAGCTATTTAATCCGCTCATTGTTGAGATTAAATTAAAATAATCAGTAAAAGAAAGAAATCCGCCGGTAAACGATTCAATTTCGAGAGGAATTAGAAATGGATTATTTAATGCGTTAAGATTTAATAGAGAACTAAAACTCTTCAAAACCTTCTCTCCTATTTCTTCATGAATAACCTTAACGGAAGAAACATTCCCTGGAGGAGTCGTGAAATTGTTGATGCTTTTTCTAAGTCCATAATGAAACTCGTGCCTTACCAGTGTTTCTTTATAATTAGCTCTATAAAATTCCTCCAACCCCAATCTGCTTCCGAATGGGAAAACTATATCAAAAGAGTTTCCCCTCGTTGATCCATTTATATTTTTGAGCGTCACGGTAAACGCTGCACAGATTAATGCTCCGGCTGGCTCTGGTCCATCTGTGTATTCCACAGACCTTGGAGAAGAGACTTCAGATGCGTTCATGCTTGGCGCGGTGTTGCACGCGCATGGGCCTGTACTTGACGTATCAACATTATAGTCTTTTTGTATTTCGCAAATGTTTGGGGGACAATATATGCGCCCCTCCTTGATGGTCTTTTCTATCCACGTCTTTTCTTTTTGATTTACCGTTTCAAAGATTTCAGAAACCTCAATCACCTCATCAATTAAATCTACGGAAGGGACCAGGGCCATATGTAATGACAAATCTTTTGACAAAGGATCGTCATTTATTTTTCTCAGAAGTTCTACTCCTAGCGGAGCGAATTCTAGCGCGGTTCCAACAATGCCAGCGTATATCGTGGATAACTGGGCTGTCGACAGAGGAATCCATTCGGGTCTGAAATTCTCTAATGGGTTTGCGTTTTTTTGATCGAACGTTTCCTCCGTCATGGTTTGACAATACGCATCGAAAGTCGCGGAAGTATATCTTGATTTTAAAAGATGACCGATGAATTGAGGCGTGAAGCTGTATGTGTTATCTCCTCTGTCTAGGATTCTTGCGGATTTTTTACCGCCAAACACATCGAGGGGCTCCCTTAAGAGATTTTTGAATGGGAACGATTTATCGCACGAAGCATTCGGCCCCGCGCCCCTATAATAAACTCTACCCTCTGGCTTTATCGAAACCTCGACCTCAGAACTTAAGACAGAGTTGCTTGGGCAATAACTTGTTTTTTCTGGGGATTCTAAGGTGTTGGTAAAATAATTACCTATAAATGGGTGGAGCTCCCTCTCCCATTCTAAAATGCTTTCTTCTTCTCGCGGCCAATAGTTGCCAATATATATATTAAATCTTGTTGTATCTGCTCTGTCGGAAACTTTTTTTGAAGCGTTTCGGCCGATTGCGTTAAATCTTTTAAGTTTTTCCGTGAGGGCTGACCCAGTGACGTTGATAATGTTTGCCAAAAAATCTATAGATTGATCTTGTTCAATTTCATGCAGTAGTTGGAATCCACACGCAGATAGAGCGTCTTTATCTGGAATTATGCCGCGTAAACTTAAATTATATAGAGTTCTATATGTCGGATAGGCGGCAGCCAAATAAGAGGAGATCATCAACTGCTCCAGTGATCGACCGTATATTTCCTTGGAGTATGGAGTGTACAAATGTTCCACTTTCCAGGCCGCGTAATACGCCAAATAATTTAATTGCCTAACTGTGGAGGACTGAAATTGCGGCGCAACTTTTGCGCTTAATGAGGTGTATTGATTGTATGTTCCTCCCATGCTTTCAGAATCACTTACTTCGAGAACAACCGTTTCGTTTGCGTCCGTGGAACGTATTGTTTTGACGAAGTTTTTAAGGTCCATCATCGCGTCGTACGTAGAAACTGAATTTTTTAAATCGATATATTTCACTGTTGGAGACAGGATTTGAAAATCGTATACAGGGCTTACAGCAAACTTATTGCAAAAATTCGTTAAGACTTCTCGAAGAGTTCCGCCTACGTTTATCGTGTAATTTGGGAAAGCGTCAGGAATATTTATGAAAACTCCTATTCCTAACGCGGCCGCTTTGAGTTGCGTGAAATTGTATTTTATATCTGGGATATCGCAGTACGTTTTCGTAAAGCCTTCTTCTCCCACCTTAATAAATCCTCCATTTATATTGTCTCCCACGACGCCTTGTCCGGGAATGCTAGTTTTTACGTTTCTTACTTCTGGGTACGTAAAGAATCTTTTTTGCGCGCTGTTTATTTCGCAGCTATCGCAAACCACTTTTCTGATAAACACCTTCGGTACAGAAACAGAATTAAACTGAGTAGATTCGACATTTACATCCATTAGACCCACATAAATTCTATCTAAAATATGAGAACCATCTTCAAAAGTTAAATTTAATGTTTTTTGACCTCCTGAAGAGTCCTCTGTATACCCAGTCAAATACATATAAAACGTAAATTGACCATCAAAAACCTTTATCTTGTATGGGTTTAAATAACTTAACTGAATCTTGGGGTAGTGTCCTGTTTCATTAATTAAGTTTAAGATAAGCTTCGAGGGGGTATCTCTTTCGTAGGGAACCTCGAAGTTCAAAGAGTAGATTTTACCAATAGAATCAATGGATGGCTCTATCTCTATGTTATTTATCGTCCTTATAGACATTTTTTACCCTTTTCCCCTGCTATACCTACACTTTATTAAATATTAAAAAAATTATTTTCGTTATTATACAACGAACTACTGACGGGAGTAATAAAAACTCCAGTGTTTAACAAGCTATTGTCAGACGTTTTAACGTAGTCTTTGTTTCTAATTTGTCTTAAACCATTTACCCAAACCTGCTCGTCAACTAAATTAAAACTGATATCAAAATAATTAAGTCCATCGATGAATGCTTTCTTAGCGTTTCCGGACGCCCTAGGGAGAAACAAGAGTGTTCCTGTTGGTAATCCGCCGACGATGGCTGTAGTAGATGGTGGATATTGATTGTAGTCTTTTCCGGATATCAACCTTAGACCATTCAAGTAGAGGTCCCTTTTGGAGAAGCTCTCGTTAGCCACTTGAAAAGAAGTAATATGTCCCGTAAATCCGCTTACATATTGAGCACCCGTTACGACATCATAAAGTAGCGTTTCTGTACCAGTTATGGGTGCGCTTAATATGATAGAAGAATTATTTGAAATATTGAAATCCGTTCCAGAATACAACGCTTTACCATCTAAGAAAACGTTAATATTCCCAGAGGAATAGCCAGACGGAATAAAGAACCCGTTTTCGCCCAAATTAACTGGCGCGATAAAGTTTAAATTTTCAGTCGGGCCGAATTCCCTAGCTATGACTTCTATCTCGTCTTCAGGATTTATGAACTTGGTAAATAAGATATTGCTACTTGCGAACCGCCGAGAATTATAAAAATCATGATATTTAGTTTCTGGAATATTTACAGTTTGAAAACCGGACGATTGGTTCGCTCCGGTAGTATAGGTAATTATTTGACCAGTCAAAAAACCCGTTAGACCAGATAATTGATAAATATTAATTCCAGACTCTTGCCCTACGAAAACATTTTCATATCCCGTTATCCCCGAGCCAGTTATTCCCGTTGGGTTGATTGAGACTCCCGTTATAGCATTAAATGTTATACCGCTTTGCATCGTTCGTTCTGGCGTGTATCCGGTCAACAAGAAAACTTCGGAAATCTTATCTTTTACGTCTTCCCTTTGGCTGCCGCTGAAGAGCACCAGATTTTCTATAAAACCGCTATATCCGGTATAACCTACCATGCCTGTTTTGAAATTCCCGAAGAACCACCCTTCAGAAGAATCCCTGATCCCGCTTAAATCAAACACTTCTGTTTTATTCTCTCTGTCGAAAAAATTATAATTTGTTAGAGAGAAAGAGTCGCCAAATCTAGAAAAAGAAGAAATTTGTTTTGTGTGGATTTCATTCTTGGACGTGTATATCGTTTTCTGTAAATTTTCATCTTTAAATTCTACAAAAAATCTATTCGTATTATTTATGCCAACCACTAATCCAGAGGCATAATTTCCAAGCGGCGTAGTGGAAAAAAGGACAGAAGAGTTATTTCCGGGAAGAGATCCGGGCTTCTCGAAATTAAGAAATATAGTCCAATCATCAAGACTAACTGTTTTGGATATCTTTATAAGATTTTTAGAAGAGAAATTGCCAGAGTTAAGATCGACGCTTCTCGCAACAGGAAGGTCGCTGGTCCCCATGGATATAGCGGGATAAAGCTCGGCGTTGACATTTAATAAATTTCCACTAACGACTTGGTTACCAGACGGATAAAGATTATTAAACAAAACCCTACCAGAATAAGTATCGAACCCATAGAATGCTTTTAAATTTCCTGTATCTACGAAATTCGTATTCAAAAATCCAGTTAAAATTTGAGCATTCATTTAGAAAAGATAACCATTTTTTTGAACTTTATAGCTGCTGCTATAATTCGCGTAGAAATTCGGAAAAACTCCGGTCGTTGAAGATTCGTTGATTTTTTCGTATTGTCCATTGGCTATTAGGTTGTCAAAAATGGCATTAACTTCTAGATTACCTACGAGCGTCGTGTATTGAAACAAAAAAATGTTTGGAGTGTTTTTATAACTTTCAGAAGCAACCAACTCTAGCTTCAGGCTTGATTCTTCCATGTTGAAAGCGTTTAAATCAAATACGCCATATAACCCTAAACCGTTATTTCCAGCGATCGAAGAAAACTTGGCGAGCTGTGGAGTCACATCGAGACTATATTGGGCTTTCGTGAATCCAACTAGAAAGTCTTCGTTTGAAAAAGAGGCCTGCAAAGAAATCACACCCTTGAACTTGTCTTCCGTTACGGAGAGGCTTTCGTAGATTGGTTTTAGCGGCCAATCACTTCCAATCGCTGACGTATAAATATTATTCGTTTTCTCGTAAAGATATCCGCTTAGTTTTTGAGGGGAATTAATGATGGAAGAGCAAAAACTAGAAACGATTACATATTTATTAGGCGTCGATCCTTTTGCTTTTATTTCTCCGTTTAGGCTCGCAGTAGTGATATTTGTTATGTGGTCTGTTGAAAAGTCCACAGAATAATCAAAATACGCGAGATCTTGGTTTACTTCGAGAATATCTGTATTGTAGGAAACCTTTATTGAGATTTTTTTTGATGTGCTTGCTTGATCGTCTACACTATAATTTAATGGAATGGGATTTACGAATTGAGACCCAATAGCCCGTTCAGCTAGACTAAGTAGCGTCAAGGTTGTTGGTATTTTATTTCTTAGGTCTAATTCTGTGCTGTGTTTGTGCCCTATTATAGAATAGTCTATATCTATCGTTGAAAATTCTTCATTTACCCCAGTTGAGATTGACGACGATATCTCTGAAACGACTCCCGGTATTAGCGGAGCAGGACCAATGTTAGAGATTTGAACTAGGTAAGTTTCTTCTTGGCTGTATGTAGCGGTTGCTGTGTCTATATTTTTGTTTACAGCAGTTAAGACTACGTTGGAGTCAGTTATTTGCCCCGGGGCGGCGCCTCCGGCGCCGACCACGAAATGGGGAGCTAAAGCCTGCACGGAATAACCACTAATAGAGTTTACGAAGTTCTTTGCGTTAGTTATTGCCGAAGCCGCGCTTGTTGAAAAACCTCTCGCCGAAACAGAGTGAGTGATTTGGACTATGCCGTTTTCTTGTTCAGAAAAAGAATAATCGTTAGATGGGTCAAGAACTCCGAACGTAGCGGAGAATAAGTCTTCTTCATAACATTCTAATTTTATCGAGTAGGAAGCTTTACCATAGTTGGCTGGTTCAAAGTCTACCCCCTTAATAACGCACGTTGCAAAATTCGCCCGGACAACACCTCCTTCTACTATGGTTAGGTTTAGAAAGTCACGAGAAAACGCGTTTAAAATTGCGTTCCTAGCTGTGTCTATTTCTGCAAATGTCCCTATAACTAAACCGTCCAGAGTTATTCTTGTAATCTGACAGTGCTTGTTTGTATAATAGATTACGTCCGTCTCTCTAGAAACGTATGGGATAGGGAAGTTGCTCCCTAAGAAACTAAACGCTCCATATCTTATGTCGACACTCATTTTATTATATCGCCTCCCCGCTCATGTAAGGATAATCGACTTTGACACTCATTGTCATTGCGTTGTTTGACTCAAAAGAGAATTTTGTCTCGGATATAAATATTTCTTGATTGTCTCTAACTTGAATGTTATTCTTTTCAGCTAAGACTAATAAAGCTTTTAATTTTAATTCATTAAATAAGACGGTGACTGCTGAGTCGACTTTGGTTTTAAAGGCGGGAATGTCGACTAGATTGTTAGTCAGCGGAGTCCTTTGGAGAACGACGGAAACTTCTACCGTTCTGGAGCTCATACCCTTCTGACCTGGGCGATGAAGAAATGCTATTCCCCTATTGGGAATCATAAAATTTTCGAATACGCTTCCCGAGACTTCATCATTGACTTTTATTTCCTTTTGCGTAAAATCACCAGCAGCAAAAATAAAATCACTATCAGAAAAATAAAAAGAATACTTTAAGACTTTTCCATAGACAGGAACGCTTAGAGAAGACTTTGTTTTTTTAAGAAATCCAACTCCTCCACTAAAAGCATAGAATGCCGAACACCGAACTAAAACTCCACCCTCGATCGAGGACGCTGGGGTTATTACGTAAGACGAGGATTTTTCACCAATAGAAGTTCTTGATCCCGATTCTTCAACCTGAATGACGCTTCCTTCTTTATTTACCGTTATTGTTCTTTCTTCTGTGTAAGCCAAGCTGCTTACCGCAATATTGTCCGTATAAGATACAGAATATTCTACGTCTCCCGTGCTATTGTTTAAATTCTTTGATTGAGTTATTCTTAAGTTTATTAAGCTATTCGAGTTCGGTGAAAAATAGGTTTTATAAACTCCATAAATTATTGCGCATCTAGAAAAAGAGTTTGCAAGTTCTACTGTCGCTCCAGTCAGAGCGCGGCCAAGAAAATCCACCACACCCGCTCTTGCTCTTATCGTTCCGCGCTCTTCAACCGTGGAGATTCCGTCTTCATTCATGTTGAATGAGTTTGTGATTTTTGCAGAATAAGCTAATCCATCTAGATTATATATTGTAAACTTCTTGGAGAATTTTGAGTCGCCAGTAAGTTTATCGTAGCTCTCGGTAAAGTATTTTCTTCCCGATGTTCCGTAATCAGCAAAATGGTTATCTAAAATCCCGTTAAAAGTCGCTGGAGTTTGAGCAAAAACATTAGTCGCTAAAGTCTTCGCTGCGGCTATCACGTCGACAAGAGTATTGTCGCCTCTTGTTCCTGGAACATATTTTATGTCAACGTTATGAGTGTATTCGTAAACATTCTCTTCCGAAAGAGAAAAAGAAAAAGATTCAGAAAAATTTTCCAAGAACTCTTTATCTGCAACAGAAAACCCATAGACAGACGACAGGTCACCAGCAATAAAAAATTCTATTGACACCGTATATTTGCCGACCATAATCTGATTTTCTAGAGAGTTTTCAGAAGCGGCAAATTGAAAGCCCGTGACTTTACCCTCGCCGTAATCTACTCCATTTATCGTTATGGTTTCCAGAAGATTTATCGAAAAAGGAGCTCCGCCGGTTATTGACCGCGTCAGAGCGTTTATCGTGGCGATTGTTTCTCTTACCCCGTCTAGATCTGTATTTGTTGCTCTGCTGTCGATAAACCCCTCTATACTGAAGGTCTTTACGGAACGAATACGCGCGGTTCTTTCTCCCAAGAATTGACCTTCTTGAGAAACGCCTAAAAAACTAGCATTTACGAATGTTGCCATTTAGCCTTTTTCCTTTGGTTGCGCCGCTTACCCTGGTAAACCTATTGCTGCTATGACTTTCGCTTTGACGTCTGGAGGCATCGTTGATAAAAGCGCGTCAAGTTTTTTGCTCATCTGTTCCAGTAGGTCATTCTTAATCATTTCTACAGCAAGATTTAAGTTCCCACCTATTGACGCAGTTGAATCTACTTTTACCTCTAGAACGCTACTCTGCGGAGTTTCAAAGCTTGTTGATAAACTAGCCATCGTAGCCTGAAGAGAGTTCATTCTTTCAACGAGAGCCGAAATTGAAGCGATTAACTGCGAGTAATCTTCGACAGCTTTCTCTGAAGTATTTGGCGCTAAATTGGGGATAAATCCTCTTGAAGCTCTTTTCATGTCTCTGTTGATAATCGCAGAGCCTTCATTTTGGTAATTTTTTACGTATGTCTCGCCCGTGTTCGCTACCATAGGGCCGCGAGAGCCGCCTCCGAAATCAAAATTCGGGATTACATAAGGCTTATCGCCATATAAAGCTCCTCCGACCCCAGAGTTGATATCTTTTCTTTCTTTAGAAAAGTTAGCGCTTAAACTGGATAAACTTGGGATGAAGCCTTCTGCTCCATTCTTTATCTTCGAGAAGTTGGGGAGAAATCCAGAGGATTTATTTGCGACCTTTTCCTCGGGGCCTAATCCTCTAGTCGAAACTTTTGGATTCTTCTTGTACTCTGCGAGTATTTTTTCCGAAGATCCTTTGTAGGTTCCATCGAGTACTCCCATCCTAATTGTATAGTAGTCCTCCGGAGAGATCTTGTCGCCTCTATAAAGATCAACAATACCCTTCATGCTGGACTCTATTCTTTGCCTATTTTTCTCCTCGTTGCCAAGCTTAACTGCGTTTGATAAAGCGCTCTGTTTTGCCGAGTCGATCATGCCTTTCCATTTTGGCGTATCCTTGAATTGACTGACCATTTCGGAAGGAGAGAGACCCTTTGGACTTAAACCCTCTTGAATAAATTCTCCATTAAGAATTGCTCTGCGCATTGAGTGATACAGAAGCGGGCTTATTTTGTCTTCCTTGTAGAGGTCTAGAATGCCTGCTAGTTGGCCGGTCGGTGTGTTTTTCTCCTGAATTACTCCTGATAAAGCTCCCTTTTTTGCGCTATGTATCTTTTGCGCACGTTCAAGAGGGGCTTGCCTAGCTTTTTCAACTGGAGCCGCTGCGCGCTGCTCGTTATCCTTACGAGAACCAATCCACTGCGCCATGGCTTCGTCCGACGGGCTGGCTACGCGCTGCTTACGAGAAGCTGTCTCAGCCTGAACGATATTCTGCGGCTCGGGGACCATCAGAAACCCAGTCGATTTAGCGTTTTTAAGATGGTTCTGGTACGCCTGTTGTGAGCGCGGGCTTGAATCGCCTTGTATCCGCGTTAAAGCTGCAACTCTATTTTCGTCCATCTGATTTTGTTGCTGCTCTCGGGAAAGTGGCCCAGCTTCTTTTCTCGCGCGATTAGCTTTCACGAGATCTTGTGGGTTAGAATCCGAGGGCAATCTTGCGGCTTGGAGCTGTCTCGCGAATGCATCTTGTGAACTTTTCGGAGCATTCGAATCAGACATTCTAGTGTAAACATCCAGGAGAAAGGCGTCTTCTTTCTGCTTGTCTTCTTCGGGGGCTAGATTCGGAACAAAGCCCCTTGCAGCGGAGACCCCCTGATTCACCGCAGAGTTTCTCATCGCCGCCGCAAGACCTTCGGGATGATCATTCTGAATTAGTTGCCTGAGATTAGAAGACTGAGAGGGCTGTCTCACGAAACTGCCTATAGAATTATCATAATCCAAAACCGCGCCCTTACCGCCAACCGCTCTCTCCGTGCTCATGGCTCTAGAAAGAGGTGTCGGAGCGAAGTTAGGAATGAAGCCTT
>Ga0049085_10000651_pt1 | contig 13562 bp, 13 predicted proteins | sample GreLakmeSU08MSRF_FD_66721 | JGI IMG/M metagenome (GOLD analysis project Ga0049085, IMG submission 66721) | Freshwater lentic microbial communities from great Laurentian Lakes, MI, USA - Great Lakes metaG SU08MSRF | ecosystem: Environmental > Aquatic > Freshwater > Lake | place: Great Lakes... | reverse complement strand
ATGAGAGGTTTGGTCAGAACTGTCATGGTGTCGCCTTTCATGCTTCCCCCAGTCGTGATTGGCATGATGTCAATTGTGATACTTGATCCTGGCATGGGGGTTGCCAATTATTTGCTTAAAGCGGCACACCTTCCTACAAGTCTGTTTTTAGCGTCAACTGACTATGTGATCTACACCATCGTGTTAATCGACACTTGGCAATGGACACCTTTCGTCGCATTAATTGTTCTTGGGGGGCTTCAGTCACTTCCAACGAAAATATATGAAGCTGCTGCCATTGATGGCGCAACTGGATGGCGGGAGTTTATTTACATTACTTTGCCTCTGTTGGGCCCCACTATCTTGACGGCTGCTGTACTTAGGAGCGTTGATTTACTTAGATTTTTCGATGTCATTTATATCACTACACAAGGCGGTCCTGGCTACGCTTCATCAACATTGAATATTTATGCTTATCGAAAAGCATTTGAATTTACAGACATTGGCTATGCAGCGGCACTAATGATCACACTTAGCACAATTGTGTTTGGTGTTGTTCTAGTGTTCTCTCAATTTCGAAAGAAGGTGACGTGGTAATGAAAACGCTGATGCGATATTTAATGTCCCTCCAAGTGATCGTGCTTTGCATCGTTCTTTTTGCGCCTATTGCATGGATGATTCTTGCAAGTTTTAAAAACCGAACTGAAATTACAAAATATCCACCTGAAATATTTTTCACACCAACATTAGAAAATTACCAGCACCTTTTCACAAGAACAGATTTTTTAGAAAACACTTTAAATAGTTTTTATGTTGCTGGAGGTTCAACAGTACTCGGCTTATTGCTAGCGCTTCCAGCAGCTTATGCTATATCTTGGCATCGCATGACTTGGCCGGCCACCCTAACTCTTTTTGCAAGAATGGCCCCTGGGACCTTGTTTCTGCTTCCCTGGTTCATTATGTTTTCAAACGTTGGGCTATCCGGCACGCATTTAGCTTTGATCATCACTCATGCGGTTATAACTTTGCCAATTGCGTTGTGGACCATGTTGCCACATTTTGATGGACTGCCAAGAGAGTTAACAGAGAGTGCGCAAATAGATGGTTGTAGTAGCTTGAAAATTTTAATTTTGATAGCTTTACCAATCGTTATGCCCGGATTAATTGTTGCAATTATTTTGTCGTTTATTTTCTCTTGGAATTATTTTCTTTTTGCTTTGGCTCTTTCTGGAATTAGTTCAAAAACTGCAATTGTTGCTTCGTTTAATTTCATTGGAGAGGGCGTTACCAATTGGGGAGCACTCATGGCAGCTGCAACAGTTATTGCAGTTCCCCCAATCATCTTGACCTTTCTTATTCAAAGAAAATTAGTAGCAGGGCTTTCATTCGGCGCTGTTAAGGGATAAGAAATGAGAGTTGCCCAATTTAATCCTGAAGGCAATATTTCAATAGTCACAGCAGAAATGCCAGTAATTGAAAAAAACGAAGTGCTGCTGAAAGTTTCCGCTTGCTCTTTGTGTGGAAGTGATTTGCGTCCATGGCGGAATGGGTGGCCAGTTACCCCGGGCCATGAAATAGTTGGTGTGGTTGAAAGTAAGAACCACCCTCTCTACAAAGTTAGGTGTCTTGCTTATATTCCAGTTTGGTGTGGCAAGTGTGACGAATGTTTTGATGGTCATACAAATTTATGTCGAAATGCAAGCGAACTAATAGGTTGGCAACGTGCTGGTGGATATGCAGAATTTTTGGCCGTTCCTGAACAGTGCTTGCTCGTTGTTCCACAAGACATACCAACGCATTTGGCACCATTGCTTCTTGACACAATAGGAACCGCAGCGCACGGCATTCGATTGGCAAAAAAAATTACACACGAAGGAAAAGCCTTGGTGGTTGGTGCCGGCCCCATTGGTTTAGGCGGGATTTTAGTTTTGCAGGATTCCGGATTTTCCGATATATGCGTTTTTGATCCAAATCCCTTAAGACTTGATTTTGCTGTGTCTCTTGGCGCACATGCATTAATTGCAGATAAAAACCCAGCTTTGTATGACCTCGTACTTGAATGTAGTGGGCGTGATTCCGGTAGGCAAATGGCCTTGGAAATGGTCAAACCAAATGGGGCAGTTGTTCAGCTAGGTGAGGCAGACTCTTGGAATATTAAGGAAACTAAAGCAATTCGAAGAAAAGATTTTTATTACATACGGTCGTTTTATTTCCCAATTAATGAGTATGAGGACAACATCCAAATTTTAAGACGAAATAAAAGTAAATTTGAAACATTGGTTGATGCTCAAGTTTCACTTGATCAACTTTCTGAGCTATTTGTAGAGTTCGCAGCAGGCAGTCGGATAAAGCCACAACTAAACTTTCAAGAATGAGACCTTTATGACTGGTGTTTTAATAAAAAATGTTAAAAAAAGTTATGGCGACGTGCATGTAATTCATGACCTTAGCGTTGAAATTCATGATGGTGAATTTTTGGTCTTTGTGGGGCCTTCTGGTTGCGGGAAGTCTACTCTTTTAAGAATGATTGCTGGTTTAGAAAGTTTTGATCAAGGACAAATTTTCATCAACGAAAAACTTGTGAATGACTTGCACCCAAGTAAGCGTGATATTGCGATGGTTTTTCAAGACTACGCCTTGTACCCCCATATGTCCGTGAGGAAAAATATGGGTTTTGGATTGAAAATGCGCGGCTTCGATTCACAAGAGGTTGAAAAGAGCATCCATAAGGCAGCTTCAATTTTGCAAATTGAGCATCTGCTGGAAAGAAAGCCAAAGGAACTGTCTGGGGGGCAAAGACAACGAGTAGCAATGGGGCGTGCAATTGTCAGAAACCCTCAAGTTTTTTTATTTGATGAACCACTTTCCAATCTTGATGCGAAACTTAGGGTTGATATGCGTTCTGAAATTAAAGCTTTGCATCAAAGACTTAAAACAACTTCTGTTTACGTAACGCACGATCAAGTTGAAGCTATGTCAATGGCTGATCGAATCGTTGTCTTGAATAAAGGAAATATAGAGCAAGTTGGTACACCTTTAGAGCTTTATCACAAACCTATTTCACATTTTGTTGCTGGTTTTTTAGGCTCTCCACCGATGAATTTTATTTCTGTCAAATTGGATGAGACGCATCTTGATTTGCTTAATGGTAAAAAATTTGAATTCGCTCATGACTATGTGGGTCCTGCTGTGTTGGGCCTAAGACCTGAAAAATTAAAAATTACAAAAGATGTTGATTCAGGATTTCTTGCTGGGAACATCTTTCTAATTGAACCTCTTGGTTCTGATACTTTATTGACTGTCTTAATCGGCCAAGAAAAATTGATAGTGCGTGTGATTGGAGATTCAGAACTTAGTTTAAATGATCGAGTTGGTTTATCTTGGAATTTGACAGAGCAACACTTGTTCAATTCCGAAAATGGTTTAAGGATTCCATGATCCGAATTATTTGTTTAGGCATGGTTGTGAAGGACATTGTTTTTTACGTAAACCAGATACCTTCCACGCCACAAAAAATAACAGCAGAATCTTTCGAAGAAAAATTTGGTGGTATGGCGGCAACAGCAGCAGCTGCTGTTGCTGCTTTAGGTGGCAATGCTGAATTTTGGGGGCGTGTTGGTGACGATGAAATTGGCAGAAATGTAATCGAAGCATTTAATTTGCGTGGAGTTTTGACAAAGGTTCAACAAACACATAACGCACATTCTGCTATTTCCGCTGTGATTGTTGATGAAGCCGGTGAACGAATGCTTGCTGTTTACCCCGGCAAGCTTGAATCGTCAGCTGACTGGCTTGAATTTGATTGTCTTCAGGGCACAAGCGCTGTTCATGCAGACTTTCGATGGGTTGAAGGTGCAAAAAAACTCTTTCTTGCAGCTAAAAATTTGAATATTCCACGTGTATTGGATGCTGATGCAGGTGATATTTCTGCTTTAAAGGAATTAATTCCTTTGGCTAATCATGTGATCTTTTCCGAGCGTGGATTGGCTTTATTCACTAAAGGCTTAGAGCGTGGTGAGGGTTTGCGTTTTGCTTCTCAATTCACCGATGGAGTTGTAGGGGTCACTCTGGGTGACAAAGGCAGTCTTTTTTTAGAAAATGAAAAAATTTATGAATTTTTAGCGTCCAAAATTGTTCCTATTGACACGAACGGAGCAGGTGATGTCTTTCATGGTGCATATGCACTGGCTATAGGCCGCGGACTTACTTGGATGGATGCAGCAAAGTACGCTAGCGCTGCGGCAACGCTTAGATGCTCTAAGGCTGGTGGTTGGCAACAATTGCCAACTCATAGCGAAGTTATGCACTTATTAGGAAATTCACCATGCTTAAATTGAGCCCAGGGAAATTATGGGGCATGAGGCGTTTGGCTGATGCTGACGGTCGATGGAAAATGATTGCAATAGACCAAAGAACGCCTTTGATGGGGCCTGTGGCTCAAAAAAGAGAGGTGAAAGAAGCGCCGTTCAAAGATTTATCGGACATCAAGATCTCTGTCATTAAACATCTGTCACCATACTCTTCTGCCATGCTGTTAGACCCGAACTACGCATATCCTTATGGCGTACATGAATTGTCACCATCTAAAGGATTGATTCTGGCAGTTGAGGATCATTCGACTGATGAAAATTCGGGTGGAAGAAAATCAAAATTGATACCTGATTGGTCTGTTGAAAAAATCTCGAAAATTGGTGGCGATGCTGTCAAGTTACTAATTTGGTATCGGCCAGATGCCCATCATTCGGTCAATGAGCATCAGCAAAGACTGGTCAAACAAGTCGGAGATGAGTGCAGAAAATACGACAAAGTTTTATTACTTGAACTTTTAGTATATCCATTGGCGTCTGACGAAACCGGTTTTTTAGAGCGATCTCGTTCAAAGCTAGTTCAAGATTCAATGCGTGATTTTTCTAGCCCCGAATTTGGTGTTGATATTTATAAATTGGAGCCACCTGCTCAAATTAATTCCGTTCCTGATCCACATGGCCCTGATGCGGCTTCTTATCAAAAATCATTTGATCAGTTGAGCCAATTAACTTCAAAGCCATGGGTATTGCTAAGTGCTGCTGCTGGACCCATTGACTTCATGCGTTCCTTAACTTACGCGTATAGAGCCAATGCCAGTGGTTATCTGTGTGGACGAGCAATATGGCAAGCTGCATTTGAGAAATTCCCTAATTTTATCTTGCTGAATAAAGTGTTGATGCAAGACTCTGTTAAGTACGTCAATCAGATCAATGAATTGACTGATAAGTTGGCATTGCCTTGGATCGAGCATCCTGCTTACGGCGGTGAAATTTTTATGCAGGGTGCTGAGTCGATGTTAAATAATTCATTTTCAAGTTTTTATGTCTCTCAATGAACGTCGTAAAAAAATATTTGAATTAGTCAAAAACTCTGGCTATATGCCAATTGAAAAATTGGTCAATAATTTTAAAGTTACACCCCAGACGATCCGATTTGATTTAAATGCGTTGGCAGATGAAGGGCGACTGGTACGGCATCATGGTGGCGCTTCCATTCCTTCTAGCGTCATTAATACCGACTACGACTCAAGGCGCTCTGATTTTGCTCGGGTCAAAGCAAATCTCGGAAAAGCTGTTGCAGAAGCTGTTACGGACAGGAGTTCAGTTTTTATTTCACTTGGAACAACGATGATTTCCGTGGCCAAGGCTTTATGTGTTAGATCAGGTCTTAAGATCATTACAAATAATCTTGAAGCAGCACAAGTACTTGCTAAGCAACCGAGTTTTGAAGTAATTGTTATAGGCGGCCGGTTAGAGCCTAGAAACTTTGGCACATCTGGCGCCATTGCAATGGAAACTGTTGCTGGTTATCGTCCCGATTTCTGTATTTTTAGCATCGGCGGAATTGATCGGGATGGGCAATTGCTTGATTATTATGAGAACGAAGCTGCGATTGTCAGGTCAATGATCAAGGGGTCCCGAAAACGGATACTGGTCGTTGATCATAGTAAATTTGGAAGAAGTGCCTCAGTCTTGGTTGGAGACTTTGAAAGCATTGACCAGTTATTTACTGACAAACCGCCGCCCGTTCAGCTTAGGAATATTCTTAAGAAAAAAAAGACGCAACTTATAAAAATTTCAAATTGAGATATTTCAAAAATCAATTGTGGAATATTTTTATTACAAACTAAATCATCAATTATCGAGAAACTAATGAGTATCGACCCTAAATTTAAATCTATGACCAGGCCATCTGGGGCTTTTGCGATGTTGGCGATTGATCAACGTGAATCAATGCGAGCGATGTTTTCTGAAACACAAGAGAAAACTGTCACAGATGATCAACTGATTCAATTTAAGCTTGATGCTGTTCGTGCACTTACACCTTTTGCTTCGGCTGTTCTTTTAGATCGGCAATTTTCTTGGCGTTACGCGATTGAGCAAAAGGCCGTAGCACCTCAATGTGGCTTGATTGCCGCTGCTGACCAATTTATTTCAAGTGATGAAGAATTTGTTTCAGATGTAATTATTGATGAGGAAGTTATTCCTGAAGTTGTTAAGAGCGATGGTGCTGTAGCACTTAAACTTCTAGTTACATGGCGGCCAGATGAGGATGCTGTGGTACGTATAACGAGAGTGAAAGATTTTATAAGCCGATGCAAAAAAGCCAATCTTTTGAGCATCATTGAGCCTGTTTCTCGCAAAGCACGAGACGGTCGGCCTTGGGATCTGAATCAAGGTATTTTCGAAGCGGCAAAAGAGTTGGGCAACATAGGGGCGGATCTTTATAAAGCAGAGGTTCCGCTTTATGGAAAAGGGGGGGAGGTTGCTGTGCGTACTGAGTGTGCAAAGCTAACTCAGATTATTCGTGGGCCTTGGGTAGTTTTGTCATCAGGGGTTGCTCCAGATGATTTTCCTCTAGCCGTTGAATGGGCTTGCAAAGAGGGTGCTTCAGGGTTTCTTGCGGGTCGCGCCGTTTGGCGAAATGTCATTGGTAGTAAAGATATTCAACAAGCACTTGAGCACGATGCTGCCTTTCGACTCAAACGCTTATGCGATGTTGTTGATAGATTTCATATCCATTAAGGTTTATTGTTATTACTGGATTATTCATTGTAAAAATTTCATTGCTTTATATGGAGCGTTAAATGGCTCAATCTCAAAGTCCCCAAGAATCAGAAATTCAAGTTAGGGCCGATCTGTCTGCCTTTTACCGTCTGATTGCGCATTTCAGGATGACTGATTTAATTGATACCCACATCAGCGCAAGAATTCCTAGTTCACCGAATCACTTCCTTATCAACCGATATGGAATTCTCTTTGAAGAAATGAGACCTGAGGATTTAGTCAAAATCGATTTGGATGGTAATGTCATTGATGAACTCAGTCCTGAAATGAGCCGAATTAATCTTGCTGGATTTACAATTCATTCAGCGATTCATGAAGCCCGCCATGACTTGGCTTGCGTTATCCATACTCATACGCCAGATGGCATTGCTGTCTCTTGCCAAGAGCAGGGCTTGTTACCTATTAGCCAGCATGCACTGAAGTTTTATAATCGCATTGCTTACCATGACTACCAAGGGGTTGCGATTGACATTGCCGAGCGAGAAAGCTTGGTTCGCGATTTAGGTTCGCACGATGTCATGATTCTTCGCAATCACGGGCTTGTTGCTGCTGGCAGATCTATTCCAAGAGCTTTCCAAAATATCATGTTTCTTGAGAGAGCATGTCAGGTGCAAATTAAGGCGCTAAGTGGTGGTAGCAAAATTATCATACCAAGCCCCGAAGTTTGCAAACTGGCGGGTGATCAAGGTGCTGATCGTCCTGAAGTTGAAGAAATTGTTCAATTGGGTTGGAATGCTGCATTAAGGTTATTGCAGTAAACGTTGGATTGACACAGGGTTAAACTTACTTGAAATTTATTTCCGTTTGAGATTCACTAAATAAAATAGAGAATGCAGGTTGTGTGTCCCTTTAAAATTCAACTGGCCATCAATTTTCAAATGGAGTCTGTGTGATCACAATCAGTAGCAAAAGAGTTTTTCTTTTTTTTATATTCGTTTTGTTTGCCCCATTATCTTGGGGGCAGACTCAAGCATGGCCCACTAAACCTGTTAAGTTGGTGGTTGCATTTGCGCCTGGTGGTCCTGCAGACATCATTGCCAGGCTCCTAGCGCAAGCTATGCAAGAAAAATTAGGCCAGTCAGTCATTGTTGAAAATCGCGCGGGCGCGGGTGGAAATATCGCAGCTCGATTTGTCACAAAAGAATCGCCCGATGGGTATGTATTGCTTGTTACAACCAGTTCATTGGCTGTTAACCAAACGCTTTACAAAGAGCCAGGATATGACGCACTCAAGGATTTTTCGCATATTGGGTTAATTGCTATTAGTCCAAATATCATTGTTAGCCATCCGAGTGAACCCTCTGCTGATTTGAAAGAATTTATTCGCAATTACAAAGGAAAAAATGTTTCTTACGGCTCTGCAGGCATTGGCAGTACACCTCATTTGACCGGTGACCATGTTTTGCGTGTTCTAGGTAAACTTGATGCAATTCACATACCATTTCAAGGTGCAGCACCTGCTTTAAATGCAACCATGGCAAACCAAGTGCAGTTAGCAAGTGTTGCATTGCCACCAGCTGTGCCACTGATTAAAAGTGGTAAATTGAAAGCCTTAGCAGTAACAAGCCTGAAGAGACTAGATACCCTGCCAAACGTTCCTACTGTTTCCGAATCTGGCTTCTCTGACTTTGAAGACTATACGTGGGTCGGCTTGTTTGCACCTACAAAATTACCGAATGATCTTCTTAATCGATTGAATGGCCTCATCAATGAAGCAGTACGTCAACCCGATTTCCGCGATAAATTGAATGCTGCAGGATTCGAGGCTCAGACGGGAAGTCCACAGTATTTCAATGACTATTTAAAACTTGAACTCACAAAGTGGGGAAAGATTGTGAAGGAAACTGGAGTGTCACCGCAATGAGCGACAAAAGCCCAAGAACATACATTCGCAGAATTGTGACCGGTCACGATGAACAGGGACGTTCTATTGTGACCGAGGACCAACTTGCGCCTTCAGTCCATACAAATCCTAAGAGAGTAGGTTACCACCTCACTCAGTTGTGGATGACAGACCAAACACCTGCTTTCGTGGGCAATGAGCCTGATCCAACTTCACGGCCGTTGAAGCTTGAGCCGCCTAAAAACGGATCAGTTGTTCGAATTATTGAATTTGGCCCCGAAGGTGATTGGCTTGACAAAATAGATGCACAAGATACCAAGCTAGCATGGAGTGCTTTAGGTACACACACAGCCTCTACAAATCAAACAGGAAAAGCCAAACACCCATTCATGCATCGGACGCAATCGGTGGACTATGCTTTAATTTTGGAAGGTGAAATTACATTGCTACTGGACGATGAGGAAGTTCTCATGAAGACGGGTGACTTTTTAGTAGAGCGTGGTACGAACCATGCTTGGGCGAATCGATCTGGTGCAATGTGCAGAATTTTATTTGTTCTGATAGATGGCCAATTTGATCCTGAAATTTCAAATCACTTCGTCTAATTTCATTAAACAACGTATCTGATTTGGACAACGCATGTTTAAATTTTTAAAGACAAATCTTTTTTACTTGAGACAATGAAGTGCTCATGCCTGTCCATTGTGCATATGAGCCATTCAGAAAGTTCTTAGCACGGGGTGCTTGGTTATGAAGCAATACTTCTAGCCCTGCGCGCGCACTGTCTATCAACGGAAGAGGGCAAATACGCTGAAGTTTTTCGGCGTATCCTGCTAAACCTGCGCCGCCTAAAATAATGACGCGAACGCCATCTTTCGCGGCCTGACGACAAGCTTCTCCGAGGCATTGAATGGCCATTTCTGGGTTGGCTTGTAGATCGGCGCCACTGGGAGTGACTGTTTCAATGTGTCTCAAATGGTCTCCAAATCCAAGGTTGATTGCCAATCTTCGGATCATCGGTTTCCAACGCTCGCCACCCGTCACGACGGCGAAGGGACCTATTTGTGCTGCTTGGATAAAAGAGGCCTCAGCAAGCCCCGTCACGGGTACCGCCGACATTTCACGCAGAGCAAATAAGGCGGGGTCACCAAAACAACCAATTAAAACGCCTGCTAAGGGTTCAGGGTTAACCAAGATTTGGCTAGACCATGCTTCTAAACACGCATGTGAAGCCACAACGTAACTGGCCTCGCATGCAATGTAATTTGCGCCAAAGCTTGCGGTTGTAAATAAAATTTTTATATCCCTTGGCATGAAGGGCATGAGAACGTTTTGCAATCGCTCGGTTGTTAATTCGTTGGTGTTTGGATTGATAATTAAATAGTTCTTCATTCGTTAAGGTGCTCGATTTTGAAGTGTTAATTTATACGCGTCATGAACTAATAAAGTGCATGGAGCACTATTTTGGTGGGGCATTCAATTAAATAAACCATCGTGTTATTTTGTCGGCAGCAACTTTTAGTCAGGAAAAACAGTTGATCGGAGACAAATTTGTCAAACTCATTCAGTTTAAATATAAACCCTAGGCATATAAATTGCGTGCCAATGTATTAGGTATTTACTCGGGCATTGCTCTGGCAATTCTTTGATATGCTGAATATCGTTTACTTCTTATTTTTAATCACCATCATTGGAGTTTGTATGAAAAGGTTCAGCTTCCCCATTTTTAGCGCCTCTGCTCCTTCGGCCATCACCTTGGCCATTGGCGTGGGTTTGAGCGCCATGACCTTGGCCGTCCAGGCGCAAGAAAAGGTGTTGCGCATTGCCATGACCGCCGCCGATATTCCCCGCACCTTGGGTCAGCCCGACCAAGGTTTTGAGGGCAACCGTTTTACCGGCATCCCTATGTATGACGCGTTGACGCAATGGGACTTGTCCAAGAGCAATGCCCCCAGCTTGCTGATTCCCGGCTTGGCCAACTCTTGGGCGGTGAGTGGCAGTGACAAAACTAAGTGGATCTTCAAACTGCGCTCAGGTGTAAAGTTTCATGATGGCTCTGCCGTAAACGCCGATGCTATTGTGTGGAACGTGCAAAAGGTGTTGGACAAAGACGCTGTGCACTTTGATGCCAGTCAGGTTGGTGTGACCGCGTCGCGAATGCCCACATTGCGCAGCGCCCGCAAAATTGACGAGTTGACGGTGGAACTCACTACCAGCGAACCCGATGCTTTTTTACCCCTGAACCTGACCAATTTGTTCATGGCCTCACCTGCACATTGGAAGAAAAAGTATGATGCTGCCGCAGGCGCAACCCCTGCAGACAAGTCCAAAGCTGCTTGGACGGCGTTTGCCGCCGACGCATCTGGCTCAGGCCCGTTCAAGATGGCGCGCTTTGTGCCGCGAGAGCGCTTGGAAGTTGTGGCCAACAAAACGTATTGGGATGCCAAGCGCGTTCCCAAACTCGACCGCGTGGTCATGTTACCCATGCCCGAGGCCAATGCTCGCACTGCCGCTTTGCTAGGCGGCCAGGTAGATTGGATTGAAGCTCCTGCGCCTGACGCGATGGCGCAAATTACCCAGCGCGGATTCAAGATTGAAAGCAATGCCCAGCCCCACGTGTGGCCATGGCAGTTGTCGTTTGCCGAAGGCTCGCCTTGGTTGGACAAAAGGGTACGTCAAGCGGCCAACCTGTGTGTCGACCGCGAAGGCATCAAAACCTTGCTGGGCGGAATGATGGCCGTGCCCAAAGGCACGGTGCCCCCAGGTCACCCCTGGTGGGGCAACCCCAAGTTCGACATCAAGTACGACGTGAATGCAGCAAAAGCCATGATGACCCAAGCCGGCCACAGCGCGGCCAAGCCGCTCAAGGTCAAGGTGCAAATTTCCGCCTCGGGCTCAGGGCAAATGCAGCCCTTGCCCATGAACGAGTTTGTGCAGCAGTCGCTCAAACAGTGTTTCTTTGACGTTGAATTCGATGTGATCGAGTGGAACACCTTGTTCACCAACTGGCGCAAGGGTGCAAAGGACCCATCGGCTAACGGCGCCAATGCCATCAATGTGAGCTATGCAGCGATGGACCCCTTCTTTGCCATGGTTCGATTCACCAGCACAGGCGCCTTTCCGCCGGTGTCCAACAACTGGGGGTATTTTGGCAACCCTGAATTTGACAAGCTCATTTCTGATGCTCGCACCCAGTTTGATGACAAAAAGCGCGATGAAGCTTTGTCCAAGCTGCATGCACGGATTGTAGAAGAGGCTCCTTTCGTGTGGATTGCCCACGATGTCGGCCCACGCGCTATCAGCACCAAGGTCAAAGGCTTGGTGCAGCCACGCAGCTGGTTTATCGATTTGGCTCCTATTTCGATGGATTGATGTTTTGGCCAGCCGTTGAGGGCACGGCTCTCGGCGGCTGTTTTATTTAATCGCTTGAGGGGCAAATTGATGCCCCGAGGCTTGCCCGACGCGGAGCAATGGGATGCTTGTTTTTTTGTGGCGACGCCTGGTTTACACCTTGCCCATTATGTTGGGTGTGGCCTTGGTGTGTTTTGCCCTAGTGCACTTGGCGCCGGGCGACCCATTGGTGTCCATCCTGCCCCCCGACGCTTCGGCTGAGTTGCAAGCCACGTTAAAAGAACTCTACGGCTTCAACCGCTCTTACCCCGAGCAGTTTGTGAGTTGGGTGTGGCGTGCCGTGCAGGGCGATTTGGGCACCTCGATCGCCAGCAACCGGCCGGTCTTTAGCGAGGTCACGAAGGCGGTAGGCAACACCTTGCGTTTGGCCATGTTAGCCACCTTGATTGGCTTTTTGTTCGGGTGCTTGTTTGGCTTTGTGGCCGGGTACTTCCAAAATTCTTGGCTCGATAAATTGGCCTCGCTGACTTCGGTGCTGGGGGTCAGCGTTCCCCACTATTGGCTGGGTATGGTGCTGGTGATTGTGTTTTCATCGATCTTGATGTGGCTGCCCCCCGGTGGCGCTGGCCCTGGGGGTTCAAGTGATTGGACCTGGGACTGGGAGCATTTCAAGCACATGCTCCTACCTGCCATCACCATGAGCGTGATTCCCATGGGCATTATTTCGCGCACTTTGCGTGCCTTGGTTGCCGATATCTTGGCCCAAGAGTTCATTGTGGGTTTGCGTGCAAAAGGCTTGACCGATGTCGGCATCTTCATGCACGTTATCAAAAACGCCGCTCCCACCGCTTTGGCGGTTATGGGTTTGCAGCTGGGCTATTTACTAGGCGGCTCGATCTTGATTGAGACCGTTTTTTCTTGGCCCGGCACAGGGTCTTTATTAAACGCGGCCATTTTTCAGCGCGACCTGCCTTTGTTGCAAGGCACTATTTTGGTATTGGCCATGTTTTTCGTGGTTTTGAACCTGATCGTGGATGTGGTTCAAACCCTGTTAGACCCGCGCATTTCGCGCAGCTGAAACCCAGTCCTAAGACAAGATGCACATCACAATTGATCCCAAAAAGTTGCCCGAGCCCGTCATGCAGCGATCGGCGGGTTATTGGCAGACCGTGGGGCGGCGTTTCATGAAGGAAAAAGTTGCCGTTGCTGCGGCGTTGGTAGTTTTGGTGTTGCTGGTGCTGGCTGTTTTTGGGCCGTGGTTGGCGCCCTTGGACCCGTACCAGTCGTCCATGCTC
>Ga0049085_10000649_pt1 | contig 13585 bp, 10 predicted proteins | sample GreLakmeSU08MSRF_FD_66721 | JGI IMG/M metagenome (GOLD analysis project Ga0049085, IMG submission 66721) | Freshwater lentic microbial communities from great Laurentian Lakes, MI, USA - Great Lakes metaG SU08MSRF | ecosystem: Environmental > Aquatic > Freshwater > Lake | place: Great Lakes... | reverse complement strand
TGGCCGTCGGCGGTTCGTACGTCACCGGCTACAACCTGCCGGTGGTCACCAACATCAACGTGATCAACCCGACCGGCACCACCTCGGACGGCCTGCCCGTGTTCAGCACGGTGGTGAGCGCAGCGACCCGCGCTGACCCGCGCTACAACGTGATCAACAGCGTCCAGTCGCCCGGCGACTCGACCTACAAGAACCTGACGCTGCAGTTCACGCGCCGCACCTACAAGGGCATTGGCTTCGACTTCGCCTACACGCTCGGCAAGAGCGAAGACAACGCGCCGATCACCGGCGTGCTGTCGGTGCAGGGCGACCCAGGCCGCACGGACGTGACCAACCTCGACCGCGACCTCGGCCCGAACGTGCTCGATCAACGTCACACCTTCGTCGGCAGCATCGTCGCGATGCCGACCTTCGCGATGGACGGCGTCGGCGGTGCGATCCTGAACAATAACGTGTTTGGCCTGGCCATCCAGATGGCCAGCGGCATTCCCGTCAACCTGCGCAGCAACCTCGAGCTGAACAACGACGGCACGGCGAGCGATCGCCCGTCCGGCGTGGCCCGCAACTCGCTGACGCTGCCGTCGCGCAAGAACGTCGACTTCCGCTACTCGCGCAAGATCCGCATTGGCGCGACGATGGCGGCCGAGATCATCGGCGAGGTGAAGAACCTGTTCAACACCGAGCAGGTGTCGAGCGTCAACGCCTCGGTACCGACCAATGCACAGGGCATTCCGACGGGTACGCTGCCGACCTCGGGTAAGGACCTGACGCCGACCGGCGGCTACGAACAGCGCCAGTTCCAGCTCGGGTTCAAGTTCACGTTCTAGTTTCTTGATCGTAGGGGCGGGCTTTAGCCCGCCCGGTTTTCAGGGGGCGCACTACCGTGCGCCCCCGCGTTTTGATAGCTATGCGCAAAACAATCCTGGTTCTTGTCGTTCTCTTCGCCGCTGCTTCTGCCCATTCCACCGCCCAGCACCAGTTGGTGCCGGTGTCGCAGTTGAAGGGCGCCCCGGCGCTTGAACTTGCCCTGCGCAAGCTCGACACGGTGGGCAATTTCATGATGACCACCGCCCACCCGGACGATGAGAACAACGCGATGCTCGCGTACTTCTCGCACGGCAAGGGCTTCCGGACTTCGCTGGTGACGGCGACGCACGGTGAAGGCGGCCAAAACGAGATTGGTCCGGAGCTGTTCGAGGCGCTCGCCGTGCTGCGCACCGAAGAACTCGCGGCTGCGCATCGTTTTGATGGCGCCGATCAGTACTTCACGCGCGCCATCGATTTTGGCTTCTCGTTCAGCGTCGAAGAGACGCTCGAGAAGTGGGGTCATCAGGAAATTCTTGGCGATTTCGTCCGCATGATTCGTACGATTCGCCCTGACGTGATCGTCGGGTTCGTGTTCGATGGTGACGGTGGCGGCCAGCATCACCAGACTTCGTCGCGGCTCACACTTGAAGCGTTCCGCGCCGCGGCGGATCCGGCGAAGTTCCCCGAGCAGCTCAAGGAAGGGCTGCGCGCGTGGCAGCCGAAGAAGTTCTATTACACCGGTGGCTTCGGAGGGCCGCCTGGTGGGGCGGGTCGGGCTGGTGGGGCTGGTCAGGCCGCGGCGGCGCGCCCGGGTCAGGTCGGCACCGCGGCTGACGAAGCGCCGACGATGTTGCAGTTTGCAGGCGGCGATTCATTTGATCCGGTCCTCGGCCGGACCTACAACGAGCTCGCCAGCGAAGCGCGCAGCATGCACAAGTGCCAGGGCATGTCGCAGCTGCTGGCGTTGCCGGCGTCGACGGGCAGTGGTGGGTTCGGCCCCGGCGGCGTTCGCGCCTATCGCCTGCGCGACACCGTGCTTGACGGCGGCGTCGCCCGCGCCGATCGCGAAGTGTTTGACGGCGTCGATACCAGCCTGCGCAGCTTGCTGACCTTCGCGTCAGGCGCTCCCGCGGATCTGGGCACGGGACTCGATCGCATCAGCGCGGCCGTGGCTGAAGCGCGGCAGGCCATGGCGAGCGGCGGCGAATCTGCCACCGTGGCGCCGCTCACGCGCGGCCTCAAGGCGCTTCGCGACGTACGGTCGTGGCTCGCATCCTCGGCACTCTCGGACAGCGCGAAGTACGAGATCGACTTCCGCCTGGCGCAGAAAGAACCACAGTTCGCCAAGGCCCTGATGCTAGCGACCGATGTCCGCATCGACGCCGTGGCGCGCGATGGCCTGGTGGTCGCGGGGCAGCCGTTGGCGGTGGACCTGTTGGCTGCCAATCGTGGCAAGGCTGCGGTGGATGTGGCGATTGCCACCACCGGCTTTGGTGCGTCACCTGTCGTGGCGTGCGAGGCTTCGTCGGCGCTGGCGCCAGGCGCGTCGCGCAACTGCAACAAGACCGTGACCGTGCCGGCCGACGCGCGGCTGACCGCCGCTCACTTCCATACGGGTACGCAGGGCGCGCGCTACGTATTTGATGCCGACGTGCCGTTCGGCCTGCCGTTCCGGCCGACACCCTACACCGCGACGTTCACCATGACGGTGGACAGCACGCCGTTCACGATCACGCTGCCGATCCAGGCGCGCACGGACACCGACATCTTCGCCGGCGAGAAGCGCCAGGAGATCACGGTCGTCCCCGCATTCGCGGTGGCGACGACGCCCGATACGGTGATTGTGCCGCTCAAGTCAGCGACGCCGATCAGCAAAGACGTCCGCGTGACGGTGACCAACCACGCCAAGGGCGTGGCGACCGCTGACGTGATGCTGGAGATTCCGCAGGGCTGGCGCGCGACGCCGCCCACCCAGCCGGTGGCGTTCACGCGTGAAGACGAGTCGGCGACGGTTCGCTTCACCCTGCAGCCGCCTGCCGCCGGCGTGCTGGCGTCGGCGGCCATGAAGCCGGGCGGCAATCAGTTCAAGGTCAACGCCGTGGTCAAGAGCGGCACGGCGTCGTTCAACCAGGGTTACCAGATCGTGGAGTATCCGCACACCACGCGGCGTCATGTGCTGAGCGCGCCTCAGGTGGTGGTGAAGGCGCTCGACGTCAACGTCAAGCCCAACGTGAGCCTCGGCTACGTGATGGGTGTGGGCGACGAAGTGCCGGCCGCGCTCGTTCAGTTGGGCGTCAAGCTCACGCTGATCAACGCCGAAGAACTGGCGTGGGGCGACTTGAGCCACTACGACGTGATCATGACCGGCGTGCGCGCATATGAGCGCCGCGTTGATCTGCGCGCCAACAACCAGCGGCTGCTCGACTATGCCAAGGCCGGCGGTACGGTGATCGTGCAGTACAACAAGTTCGAGTTCAACGATGCGCAGTACGGCCCGTTTGCCGCGAAGGTCGGCCGTGAGCGGGTGACCGACGAGAACGCCGAGATGAAGTTGCTGCAGCCGCAGCATCCCGTCTTCAACACCCCCAACGCCATCGGCCGCGCCGACTGGGCGGACTGGGTGCAGGAACGTGGCCTGTATTTCCTTGATGAGGCGGGTCGCGATCCGCAGTATCAGGACCTGATCGAGTTCACCGAGCCTTTTCCCTACAACAAGGGTGTCAAGCGCGGCGCGCTGGTTGAGGCCAAGGTGGGTGAGGGCCGCTGGCTCTACGTCGGTCTCGGCTTGTGGCGCCAGCTGCCCGCAGGCACGGATGGTGCATTCCGGTTGCTGGCGAATTTGATAAGTTTGTCTGGACGTCGCTAAACTCTTCGTCGCCCCAAGGGGTCTAATGCGCAAGTGTCCAACATTGCACACCAAGCGTGAGCAACGACGATTTTGTAACGGCGCCAGGTCTTGTCTACATAAGTAATGGCGGAGACTGTTCGAACCGAGATAAGGTGAAAGACAGATGCTTGAACACATCCTGCGGCGAATGGGGTTCGGCGCGAGTCCGGCGGATCTGGCTTCTTGGGCGGGCGTCTCGATCGATACCGTGATCGACCGGTTGCTCAACTACGAGTCGGCGTCGACCGACCACGACTCGAAGATCGGCAACCCGGCGTACGTCGGCATCACGACTGCGTCTGGCACTCCCTTCTCCCCAAACACCCTGATTAACGACGCGCGCCAGCGCTGGTTGTTCCGGATGATTCACTCGCAGCGTCCGCTGGAAGAGAAGATGGCGCTGTTCTGGCACAACCACTTCGCCACCGCGTACTCGAAGCTGGCCGGTGCCATCGGCCAGGAGCGCGCGACGCGCTTGATGGATAACGATCCGAACAGTCTCCCCGGCAGCCCGGCCGGACAGATTCAGGTGCTTCGCGAGTTCGCCACCGGCAGCTTTCCAGGCATGCTGTTGGCCATGGCGAAACACCCGGCCATGGTGTATTGGCTGGACAGCCAGTTGAACATCAGGACCCGGCCCCAGGAAAATTTCGGCCGCGAGATCATGGAGTTGTTCAGTCTCGGTATTGGTAACTACAACGAGGCCGACGTGTATGCCGCCGCGCGTGTGTTTACCGGCTACAACTGGCAGGTCACCGGCGATCGCGCTGATGTCCAGAACAGTTACTACACGTTCCTCTATCGGTCGGCCGATCACGACACCAACGCGAAGACGTTCACCTTTGCCATCTACCCGAACGGGGGCAAGACGATACCGGCCCGCGCCGCGGCGGCAGGGGAACAGGATGCCCTGGACTTGATTCTTGCCCTGGCTCGCCATCCCGCGACGGCGCAGCGCCTGGCCACCAAGCTCTACAAGTTTTTCGTCAACGAGACGTCCGAGCCCGACGCCGCCTTGGTCAATGCGATGGCCCAGAGCTACCTGGCGAATAATTACAACATCAAGGCCGTGCTGCGCACGCTGTTCCAGTCGTCGCAGTTCCGCAACCCCGCCAACTTCTTCCAGCGCTACTCATGGCCGGCTGAGTTAACCGTGCGTTCCATCAAGGAGATGGGATTCTCCGGTCTTTCGGTGAACACCGCGCTGACACCGATGAGCAACATGGGCCAGCAGCTATACGAGCCGCCCGACGTGAACGGGTGGGAACTCGGCGCCGGCTTGATCTCCACCTCGTCCATGCTGACGCGGATGAACTTCGCCGCCACGCTTGCCGCCAACCAGCGGTTCAACCTGGCCCGCGACGCGCAGCCGTACCGAGCTACGCCCGAACGCCTGCTCGAGTACATGCTGGCGCGCTTCCCCAGCATTGGCTTTACGTCGACCGCAACCCGCGCCATGACGGATTACCTGCGTTCAACCGCATGGACCGGCACCGACGCGCAGTTGCAAACCCGTGTGCCCGGTCTTGCCCGCCTGATCGTTGGATCAGGTGAGTATCAGTTCAACTAAGGGGACGCCATGTCATTTTCACGACGACAGTTCGTCAAGGGCGGCGTCACCGCATTCACGTTTGGCTTTGCCGCACCGCAGGCGATTTGCGACATCGCGTTCGCGCAAGGTTCGGCCGCGCGCAACCTCGTGGTGGTCTACCTCAGCGGCGGCAACGACTCGCTGAGCACGATCGTTCCGTACCTCGATCCGAACTACACCGTGCGGCGGCCGACGATCGCCATTCCGGCCGCCAACGTGCTGCAGATCGGCACTGACTCCTCTGGCGTTGCGCTCGGCCTGCACCCGCGGCTCACCGGCCTCAAGTCAATTTTCGACGCCGGCCGGCTGGCGGTGATTCAGCGCACCGGTTACGCCAACCAGAGCCGCTCGCACTTCACCGGCTTCGACATCTGGGGCACCGCGAGCACCTCGAATACCTCCGGCACCGGGTGGCTCGGTCGCTATCTCGACTCGCAGCAAATGCCGGTCGACCCGCTCATTGCCTGGAACACGCAGCGCGAAACACCACGGCCGCTCATGGCCCGCCTGGTCGGTGTGCCCGCGATCACGAACCCGGCCACGTATGCGTTCTCGAGCCCGAACACCGGCGTCGAGGCCACCTACGAGCGCACCGCACAGACCAAGATCTCCTCGCACATCCCGGTCGATCGTCCACACCTGGCGTTCGTCAATTCGCAGACGCAGGCGGCCATGAACACGCTGGACCGGGTGGCGACCGTCGCCACCTACCGGCCGGCCAACACCTATCCCAACAACGGCTTTGGCCAGGCGCTCACCGCGGTCGCTGGCGCCATGAACAAGCGGATTGGCACCAAGGTGTTCTGGGTGCAGACCGGCGGCTTCGACACTCACGCCACGCAAGGCGTCAACCAGGGCGCATACTTCAACCTGATGGCCACGCTCAACGATGGCCTGAAGGCGTTCTATGACGACTTGAGCGCGCAGGGCATGTTGAGCAACACGCTGGTGCTGGTGTATTCGGAGTTTGGCCGGCGCATCACCGAGAACGGCAGTTCGGGTACCGACCACGGCGCCGGCGCCAACATGATGGTGCTCGGCGGCGGCGTGCGCGGCGGCATTTTCGGCACCGCACCGAACTTGAATACCGACCCTGCCAATCCGACGCTCGAGAACAGCGCCGGCGACGTGAAATACGAGACCGACTTCCGATCGGTCTACGCGAAGATTCTCGACAGTTGGCTGGGAGCGAACTCGGTCAGTGTGCTCGGCGGTGACTACCGCACGGGCGCGCCGAACATCCTGTAAAAAACTTAGCCACAGAGGACACCGAGTTCACAGAGTCAATTTTTCAAAATGCGAATGGCCAACTTCGAAGCCTAGTCGCATTTAGAAAAGTATTCTCCGTGTCCCCGGTGTCCTCTGTGGCTAATTTCTCACTTGGCGTATTTCGCCAACGCCTCGCGCCACGTCGCGACCGGTGCGGGCGAACCCGCGAGTCCATCAAACACAATCTGACCCGTCCGGTACGCGGTGCCGTAGAAACGTTCGTTGGCATCGCGATCCTGGCGGATGGTCGCGCCGTTCAAGGTGATGCCGGCGAACAGTCCGCGCGCGCGGGAGTAGCTGAGAATCTGCGCGCGCATCTGGATGTCGGTGGCGGCGGCGGCCTCTCGGCCGACGGGCCCGGCGGCGACACCAGCCTCGGCACCCAGCTTGAACTGGTTCTTCACCAACTGCTCGAGGCCGCGGTCGTTTTGCACGACCAGAATCAGGTCAATGGCCAGGCCGCCGATCTGCGCGCCAATGCTGCCGCCGGTGATGGTGAGAAACGCCGGCGCTGACCACGTGCCGTCCTTCTTGCTGCGCACACTCAGCACGCCGTGGCCACGCTGGCCGCCCACCACGAACCCGCCCTTCAGCAGCGAGGGGAACACCGCAATGCCCGCGGCCTTTTCCATGATGCTCTGCGGGGCCGCCTTGTCACCGGCCGCCATGATTTCCTGGAGCACCAGCACCGCATCGTTGATGCGCTTGGTTTCATCCGAGGACTGCGCGGAAAGAGTGACAATCGAGAGGGCAACAACGACCAAGGCGTTTCTCATATCAGATTTAGACTCCGGAGCGCCGGTTCGAGTTCTCTGTATGCAAAACGAAATCCCATTTCTTCCGCCGCCACTGGCATCACGCGTTGACCGGTCAGCAGCATGCTCGACAGTTCGCCGAGCGCCATTTTCAAGACAAACTCGGGAGCGTGCAAGACAGCGGGCCGCCGCAGCACGCGGCCGAGCGCGCGCGTGAAGTCGAGGTTGGTCACCGGCGTCGGCGCGCTGGCGTTGAACGCGCCGGTCGCGCGGTCGGCACCGATCAGCCAGGTCACCATTGCCACCCAGTCGTCGAGGTGGATCCACGGCATGTACTGATTTCCGGCTCCGAGTGTGGCGCCCAGCCCCAGCTTGAACGGCAGCAGCATCTTCTTGAGTGCGCCGCCGTCGGCACCGAGCACGAGGCCCGTGCGGATGATGGCCAAGCGCGTCCTGGTGGGTGAACCCGCACGCGCCTCCTGTTCCCAGTCCACGCACAGCCGCGCGAGAAAGTCAGACCCGGCCGGTGTCCGCTCGGTCACCATCTCATCGCCGTGCCCGCCGTAGTAGCCGACGGCCGATCCGCTGATGAGCGACTTGGGTGGCCGGTCGCAGGCAGCCATGGCCCGCACGATGGTGCGGGTCGCCACCAGGCGGCTGCTGCGCAACTGCGCCTTCCGCGCCTCGCTCCAGGCGGCGCCGGCGATGTTCTCGCCGGCGAGATTAACGACGGCGTCGATGCCTTCGAGGTGAGGTGCCAGCTTCTCAGGAGCATCGTCCGGATGCCAGGCGAGGTCACCGGTAGAACCGGCACGCGGCGCGCGGGTGAGGTTGAACACGCGGTGCCCGTCGCGCTCGAGATGAGCCCGCAGCCGGCTGCCGAGAAAACCGGACCCTCCCGCGAGAACAACCGTCATCACAACTCTCAGATTAGACCCCCTCATTTGACAAACAGTCCATGATTCCTATTAACTAACCAGTTAGTTGATATCGAGGACGCGGACTGCCCCAAGACCCGACACCCGCCGCGCGATCTTTCAGGCCGCCGCGACCAGCTTCTCCTCCCGGGGATTTGATGGCGTCGGCGTGGACGACATCGCCACCCAGGCTCAGGTCAACAAGGCGATGATCTACTACCACTTCGCCGACAAGCTCGCGCTCTACCGCGCCGTCGTCAGCGACATGCTCACGACGCTCGGCGCCACCGCCACGGTCATCGCCGACTCCAACCAACTCCCGCAAGCCAAGCTCGACCAGTTCATCGCCAACTTCATGATCAACGCCGAAGCCAGGCCGTGGTTTCCCACCATGATGCTGCGCGAGATCTCCGAGGGTGCGCCGCATCTTGATCTCGATACGCTCACGCTGATGCGCAATGTGTTCATGACGTTCGGCCGAATTCTCACCGAGGGTTCCGCGGCCGGCACTTTCCGGCCCATCCACCCGATCCTCGCCTACACCTCGATTCTCGGCCCGCTGCTGATGAACGCCGCGCGCGAGCGCATGGCCACGCAGCCCGGGCGATCGCACCTGCCGATGTTCGTCGACATTCCTCACTCCGAACTCGTCGCACACATTCAAGACACCGCACACAGGATGCTCCAACCCCGATGACACAGACCAAACTTCTTCTTATGGTGCCGGTGCTCACCCTTGCCTTCGGATGCGCTGAAGAGGCGCCGACCGACCGCATTCGGGTTTCAGGTCACGTTGAGGCCACGGAAGTCAGGCTCGCACCTGATGCGGGGGGACGCATTCTGACACTGACCGTCAAGGAGGGCGACCGCGTTCAACCCGGGCAGACCGTGCTCACCCTCGACGCTCGCGATGTGGAACTTGCCATCGTCCGCGCCAAGGCTGAACGGTCATCTGCCGAAGCGCAATTGACGCTGGTCCAAGCCGCGGCCAGGCCCGAGGACGTGCGACAGGCCGAATCCCAAATCGTCACCGCGAAAGCAGACCAATCGGCTGCTGAGTCTGAGCTCGCCGCTGCCCAACAGGACCTCGAACGCTTCGAAACGCTGCTCACGTCGAACTCGGGATCGCGCAAGCAGCGCGATGATGCCGCGACGCGGCGTGACGTCGCCCGCGACCGGGTCTCGGCGTCGAGCAGCCGCGTCCGCACGGCCGAAGAAACACTCGCGCGTGTGCGCGCCGGCGCCAGACGCGAAGAGATTGACGCCGCCCGCGCCCGTGTGACCGTCGTCAGCGCGCAGATTGCCTCACTTGAGAAAACCCTCGGCGACACTACTCTTGCCTCCCCGGTCAGCGGCGTTGTCACCGAGAAAATGGTCGAAGCCGGCGAGGTCATCCCCCCCCGCGCACCCGTCATCGTCGTCGTCGACCTCGACCACGCGTGGGCCGACGTGTTTGTGCCCGAACCCGTGGTGCCACGGCTGCGGCTGAACCAGCCGGCCACGATCTTTACCGACGCCGGAGGCGCCGGCATCGCCGGCACCATCACCTACATCTCATCGAAGGCCGAGTTCACCCCTCGCAATGTGCAGACGGCCGAAGAACGCTCGAAGCTGGTGTATCGCATTCGCATTTCCGTGGACAACAAGGACGGGATCCTCAAGCAAGGCATGCCCGTCGAAGCCGAGCTGATGCTGCGGTAATTGCACATGACCCCCGCCATCGAATTCACCAACGTCACGAAACGCTACGGCGCGGTTGAGGCGCTGAGCGGCGTCTCATTCAGCGTCGCGCCAGGCGAGATGTTCGGCTTGATCGGACCCGATGGCGCCGGCAAGACGACGGCGATTCGGACCATCTGCGGGTTGTTGCACGTGGACGGCGGCACGGTTCGCGTGTCGGGCCAAGACCCCGTCAAGCAACACCGCGCGATCACCGCCACGGTCGGCTACCTGTCGCAACGTTTCAGTCTGTACGGCGACCTGAGCATCGACGAGAACATCGCGTTCTTCGCGGAGATCCATGGCCTGTCGGACTATCGCGGCCGTCGCGATCGACTGCTCGAGATGACCCAGCTCACGCCTTTTCGAAACCGGCTCGCTGATCAGCTATCGGGCGGCATGAAGCAGAAACTGGCGCTGGCCTGCACGCTGGTCCATGAGCCAAAGGTCATTCTGCTGGACGAGCCGACGACTGGCGTCGATCCGGTCTCGCGCCGGGAGTTTTGGAAGCTGCTGTCGCAGTTCCTCGCGCAGGGCATCACGATCGTGATGTCGACGCCGTATCTCGACGAAGCCGAACGATGCACCCGCATTGTGCTGCTGCATAAGGGCCGGGTGCTGGCCCTGGACGAGCCTGGCGCGCTGCGCTCAAGCCTGCCGGGTACGCTGCTTGAAGTGCTCGTCGCGACGCCGCGCGAATCGCTGCGCGCGCTGAAGGGGCCCGGCGGCGTCAGGCACGCACAGGTGTTCGGCGATCGCCTGCACGTCTGGAGCGACCGGACCACCGAGGCCGACGCCACCGCCGACTTCGCGGTCGTCGCGACGCGCGCCGGCGTCCAATCCGCCGGCGTTCGTGCCATCGTCCCGTCGCTCGAAGACGTCTTTATCGCGAAACTCGATTCTTCAACCGAGACTGCCGCCTCATGATGCGCACAACTATCGCCGTCCTGCTCTTCACCCTGGCGCCACTGTCGCTCGCCGCGCAGCCGGTCGCCAGCCGCCTGACGCTGGCCGATGCCATTGCCCGGGCCTTCGAGACCAGCCACCGGCTGGCCGAGGGCCGCGCCCGCGAACAGGGTGCGCAAGCGGCGCTCAAGGGTGTCCAGGCTGGCGACAAGCCGATGGTCGTGGTGTCGGCCGGCTACACCCGGACCAACCACGTAGAGGAATTCGCGTTCGGCCAGGGCAGTGCGCGATCAGTGGTCTATCCCGATATCCCCGACAACTTCGCCACGCGCCTGTCCATGCAGTGGCCCATCTACACGTCGGGCCGGGTTGACGCACTGGAGCGTGCGGCCACCGCCGAGGCCCAGGCGGTGTCGGCTGACATCGAAACGTCCCGCGCCGACCTGCGATTCGAGGTCGTGCGAGCCTATTGGGCCGCGGCGACCGCGCGCGAGGCGGTGCGGGTGCTTGAAGAGTCCGCCGCCCGCGCCGACGCGCAACTACGCGATGCCCGCCTACGATTCGACGTCGGCTTGATTCCGCCAAACGAGGTGTCCAGCCTCGAAGCGCAGCGGTCGCGCGAGCAGGCGCAGTTGATCGAGGCGAGCAACCTGCGCGAGTCGGCGTTCATCGAGCTACGGCGGCTGACCGGCGCTGCCGAGGAGTCGGTCGTGGAACTGGCAGACTCCCTCGACACCACTGTCGCCGGTGCCCAGGATTCGACAGCGCTGGTTCGCGAGGCCTTCAATCAGCGACCCGAGCGCAAGGCCATCACCTTGCGGATCGGCGGCATCGAGGCGCGCCAGCAGGCGGCAGAGACCGGCAACAAGCCAGTGGTGGCCGTGGGCGCGGGCGTGGACTATGCGAATCCGAATCAACGCATCTTTCCTCGCAAGGGCGAGTGGCAAGAGTCGTGGGACCTGTCAGTCAACGTCAGTTGGCCCTTCTTTGACTTCGGCCGGACCAAGGCGCAGGTGGCAGAAATCGCCGCGGTGGCCCTCGCCACTCGCGAACGACTGGCCGAGTTTGACTCAGTCGTGAGCGCCGATGTGCGGCAACGCCTGCTCGACTTGGACTCGAGCCAGGCCATGGTGCGAGCGGCCTCCGAGGCCGTGCGCAGCGCGACTGATGCTCGCCGGGTGGTCGGCGACCGATTCACGGCCGGCGTAGCCACCAGTACCGATGTGATCGTGGCGCAGGTGGCCTTGCTCGAGAATGACCTGGCCCGCACCCGTGCGCTGGCCGGTGTGCGGTTGGCCGAGGCACGCCTGCACCGCGTGCTGGGGCGACCATGAGGGAAGACCTCGCCATCGACGTGCGCGGCCTGACGCGCAGGTTTGGCGACTTCGTGGCGGTGAACGATCTGTCGTTCTCGGTGAAGCCGGGCGAGTTGTTCGGCTTTCTGGGCGCCAACGGCGCCGGCAAGTCCACCACCATCCGCATGTTGTGCGGCCTGCTGCGTCCCACCGCGGGCGCGGCGTTCGTGGGCGGCATCGATGTGGGCAGCGATCCCGAGGGCGTGAAGCAGCGCATCGGCTACATGTCGCAACGCTTCTCCCTCTACGAGCCGCTGACCGTGGATCAAAACATCCAGTTCTTCGGCGGCGTCTACGGCTTGTCGGGCGAGCGCTTCGCGGCCCGCCGCAAGTTCGTGCTCGAGATGGCGGGCCTGGCAGGGCGCGAGAAGACGCTGACGAGAGACCTGCCTGGCGGCTGGCGCCAGCGCCTGGCGCTTGGTTGTGCCATTCTCCACGAACCGTCGATCGTGTTCCTTGATGAACCGACCGGCGGCGTCGACCCGCTGTCGCGTCGTCGTTTCTGGGACCTCATCGGCGACCTTTCGTCCAAAGGGGTGACCGTCCTCGTCACCACCCACTACCTGGACGAGGCCGAACACTGCCACCGGCTGGCCATCATCCACGCCGGCAAACTTGCCGCGCTCGGTACCGCGAACGAACTGAAGCAGGTGTTTGCGTCGCGGCCGATCGTGGAAGTCCAAGCGGCCCAGCCGGTGCTCGCCATGGCCGCACTGGACCGCCTCGACGCGGTGGAGAAGACCAGCCTGTTTGGCACCGCCGTCCACGCCGTCATGCGTGACACCAGCATCTCATTCGCCATGCTCGCGGCATCACTCGCCACCTCAGGCGTGGAGGTGCGCGGCATCGCGCCGGTCTCGCCATCGCTCGAAGACGTGTTTCTCGACGTGGTTGAAAGAGTCGGAGCCGCGTAATGGGCAAAATTCTCGCGGTCGGCGCGAAAGAAATGCGGCAGATCCTCCGCGATCGACGAACGCTGCTGATCCTGCTGTTCATCCCGGCGTTCTTCCTGCTGCTATACGGTTACGCCCTCAGCTTCGACATTCGCAACGTGCGCCTCGCCGTCCAGGATCGCGACCGCAGTACGCAGAGCCGCGAGCTCGTCTCGGCGTTCGTCAACTCTGGCTACTTCGCACTGGTCGGCTACGAGGACTCCGATGCCGCGCTGGCACGCCTGGTAGACGAGGGCCAGGTCCGTGCCATCCTCTCGATCCCCTCACACTTCGAACGCGACCTGCAGCTGAAGCGCCCGGTCACCGTGCAAGTGGTGATCGACGGCGACAACGCCAACACCGCAGCCACCGTGACGGGCTACGCGCGCACCTTGATTGCCGAGTACGGCGCCGTCCAGATGGTGGCGATGCTTGCGGATCCCCACC
>Ga0049085_10000647_pt1 | contig 13613 bp, 11 predicted proteins | sample GreLakmeSU08MSRF_FD_66721 | JGI IMG/M metagenome (GOLD analysis project Ga0049085, IMG submission 66721) | Freshwater lentic microbial communities from great Laurentian Lakes, MI, USA - Great Lakes metaG SU08MSRF | ecosystem: Environmental > Aquatic > Freshwater > Lake | place: Great Lakes... | reverse complement strand
ACGGTTTCAAACACCAGGCCGAAGAGCATCACCGACACGCCGAGTGAATCCGGCCATCCCCATGCACTGCCGCCCGCTACTGCCGCTAGCAGCGCCATCGACACGATCCACGCCAGCACCGCCTGCATTTCAAACACCAGGTAGAGGCTTTTGCGCTCGTAATCTGGTTGGTTGCGCGCACGGATGTCGACGTAGCGCCGATCTTCCGGCTCGCCCCAATTGCGCCACGTGATGTACGCCGCCAGCCGTATCGCCCACAACGCGGCAAGCACCAGCACCCAGAACGTGCGCGGACCACCTTGCGGCAAGGCCAACACGTAGACTGCGCCGCCTAAATAAATCAGCGTCGACCACACACTATCGACAATGCTGGCGTCTTGCTTGGCGATGCTCACCAGCCACACGCCAAACGCCAGCACCATCATCGCGCCCAGACCACACAGCGCCGCAAAGACCAGCGGATAACCCGTAACAAATGTGCTCATACTGCCGCTCCTTTTGAGCCAACGCCATCAAAGCGCACCGACAGCCACATCAGCGTGGGCATGATTACGCCCCAACCCACCGCCAGCGCGATGAGGGTGGCCATGGGTTCGGTAAAGGTTGCCGCGCCCATGCGCCCGGCGCCCCAGTACGACAGCGGGCCGCACGCAGCACCCAGCACAAACGCGATCAGCCAGCGTTGTTTCATCCAGCGCATCGAGATATTTAGCGTGGTCGCAAACAACGCCCACAGCGCCAGTATCCACTGCGGCGCGGCGCCCGCGACGAGAGTGCCCGACGTATAGCTGATCCACCCCAGCGCCACTAGCGCGCTATCCCACACCGCGCCGATCACCAGCGCAATCGCGATCAATTTCAATTCTTCGTTGGTCCGTGCGGCGCGCATCAGGTGATACGCCACCACTGCCACGGCGACGCCCGTGCCGAGCCAAGGCCAACTGTGCGCGGCACTCAGTACGCAGGCAAACCAGCCGATCTGAAATAGGACGATATTGACAATCATGCGCGGCGCTCGAACAGATAGTGGCTGACCCACCATTTTTGACCGTGATCGTAACCAAAGAGTTCGGCGCACGACATAAAAAATATGCGCCAGCGCATCCACCACTGCAGGGCATGTTCGGCGCCGTAGGTTTGCACCAGAATGGGCCAGATCAAGGCGCGGCGGGCATCCATATTTGCCAGCCACGCATTGGCCGTGCGTTCGTAGTGTGTGCCGTCCCAGCGCCAGGTGCGCGTGACACGCAAATCGTCCTGAAAGCGCAGTGCCAGATCATCGCTCGGCATCATGCCGCCAGAGAAAAAATGGCGACTCATCCAATCATCGTTACCTTGCTCAACAAACGCATACGGCGTCAGCCGGTGCACAAACACATGCATGAAAAATTGCCCATCGGGTTTGAGCCAGCTGCGCAAGCGGCGAAACAGCACAGGCCAGTTGCGCATGTGCTCGAACATTTCCACAGAAACGATGCGGTCGTAGCAGGCGCCAGCATCGAAATCGTTCATGTCGGCAGTGATGACGCGCACATTGTTAAGATCGCGGTGCGCGGCTTCGGCTTCGATGTAAGCGCGCTGAGTGCCGGAATTCGATATCGCGGTAATGCGGCTGGTGGGGTAGTGCTCGGCCATCCATAGCGTGAGTGAACCCCAGCCGCAGCCGAGCTCGAGTATGTCTTGTCCATCGGTGAGGTGCGCATGCTCGCAGGTCGCGCCAAGGGCGGCCGCTTCGGCTTCGTCCAGCGACGCCACGCCGCTGGGCCACCAGCCCGAGCTGTACTTGCGGTGCGCCCCTAATGCATGGCTGAAAAATGCGGCAGGCACCTCGTAGTGCTGCGCATTGGCTTTGTCAGGAACCAGCGCGACTGGCGCCGTGCACATATCCGTCACGAAGGCTTCAGCAACACTCGCGGCAGCAGTGGCATTGTCCGCGCAAATGTCGTTTAACCGCTCTTTAATTAAGAGCCGAATGCCGGCACGAATGGCCGCATCAGGGATGTATCCCTGTTCGGCCCAATGTATCGCTTTTGCGGCTGCTTTGCTCATGAGGCATTCCCCGGCATGCTTTCGCGGTACGGTCATATGATGCGTACGCACATCATTCGCTTGGCCTCGTGTAACCGGCGTCTTGCTCACGCCATGCCGCTAGCGCGGCCGGATAGATGCGCTCGCCTTTGCTATCACGCGATGGCTGGGGGAAGTCATAGCGCCGCTCCCATACACGCAGGGTGTCTTTCAACAGACCGGTGTCGCGTTCGACGGTGCTGATGCAGGTCAAGGGGATAGCCATGGCTTTTATATGTCTATTGTTCTTGGACAGTATTGATTGCGTGAGTTCACATAATATTTTTGTTTGTGGGCAAGTAACAACACGTGTCCCTACTACCCAATACACTAATTTTTTTAAAAAAGCAATCCGTATTGTGCGTTATTGTGACGAATGCTTACCATTTTATCTAGGTCAAATAATATGTTGGCTAATATGTTGGCTGAAAACCCACTGATGTGGGTGCGCAGGGATTTGAGGCTGAAAGACAACCACGCACCTTACCGTGCGTTGACGCCCGCCCGCCAGGTTTTCTGCGTTTTTGTATTCTCGACACACGTGTAAACGCCGGACAGCAAAGGCATTTTGCGTGTGCCAACTGAGAGCCGTTCTGCACTTTTATTTAAGAACAGAGAACAAAATAGAATCGGAATGAGGCGGAAACGGGGAGAATTTCGGTATGCCACGGACGAGGTGGCACACGCAGAATTAGCCCACGCTCCGCGTGGTGCAGGGGAAAGCCAGAAATGACAAAGCCAACCGAGAGCAGTTGGCTTTAAAAATTGGTGGCCCGGGGCGGAATCGAACCACCGACACAAGGATTTTCAATCCTCTGCTCTACCGACTGAGCTACCAGGCCATTTAAGACTGTTAATTATAGCTAAAAGTAGGAACCCGTTGCAAAAAAACACAGAAATACTATTTATTTTGTACAACAGTGGCTTGCTTTCTCTATAAACGTGTTGCTAAACAAAAGACAACAGCGAGCACTTAAAATAGCGCGGGCAAAGCATCGTGTATTAAGATCTTCTTATTATTTCGATTTTTTTTTGAGCATTAATTCAATGGCTTCTTTCAGAGGGGATGTAGATAAATTTTCAGTTAGCTTTTTCAGACTCTCTACCCCAGTCTGGCTAATTTTAAGTTTTTTTTGAAATGAGGCGCTTGTGCTATAGGTGTGATAATTCGCTTGTACCATAATTTGGATTGCGGTAATTTCCGATAATCCCCTTCCTTGAAGGCTTAATAATAGCGACGGTAAAATTTGTTTGAGTTTTGCCGCAATCCCGCCATTACCAACTAATACAGTTAATTTCCCATCTGAGAGTTGACCTAGAGAACAAAATTTTGCTAATTGAGGTGGGGCGGTTTTCATAAATATTTGCTGCATCTGAGTTATTCGATCAATACCAGAAAACAGTTCTTGGTGATCAGTTGATCCCCGCAGAGCTTTAAGATAAATATTAATTTTTTGTGCTGTCATTTCCGTATAAAAGTCTGAGTATATATATGAATGTTATTCTAATTTCTATTAATCTGGTAGTATGATCGTATTAGATCGTTATGGTTCAGTCAGTTGCTGCGTGGGCACCAAAGTCTTTTGATGGGGCTAAAGTGGCTGTATGATATCGTGAAGAAAGTGAAATCTTAAAACAAAGATTTATCTTTATTTTAAGGCCATAACAAGAAAGCTTACCGAGAAAGTCATCATGGTTTTTAAGGATGTCGGTTTTATCCGAATAAAGAATTAACTAAGGGGTGAGGTCACAAACCGCACCCCTTATTTTTATATAACTTTAATTAGAGTTTTTTAATATTCTATGTTTAATACTCTACTCAAGAAAATCTTTGGCAGTCGTAATGATCGGTTAATTAAGCAGTATTTTCAGACGGTGGGCTCTATCAATAACCTGGAGTCTGCAGTTGCAGATTATACAGACGCCGAGTTACGTGCAAAAACTGATGAATTCAGACAGCTTGTCATTAATGGGGCAACTCTAGAGGAATTATTACCAGAAGCTTTTGCAGTGGTACGTGAAGCCGGTAAGCGCGTATTAGGGATGCGTCATTTCGGCGTGCAGTTGATCGGCGGGATTGTGTTACATAACGGAAAAATTGCAGAAATGCGCACGGGTGAAGGAAAAACATTAATGGCAACCTTGCCTGCATATCTGAATTCCCTGACCGGTAAAGGCGTTCACTTGGTCACAGTGAACGACTATCTTGCTAAGCGTGATGCAAAATGGATGGGGCAAATATATGAATTTTTAGGAGTTAGTGTGGGCGTGATCTTTTCCCAGATGGATCATGATAACAAGCAGGCCGCTTATGCCGCTGATATTACATTCGGCACTAATAATGAATTTGGATTCGATTACTTACGCGATAATATGGTGACAAGTCCTGCTGAACGTGTTCAGCGTACGCTTAATTACGCTATTGTTGATGAAGTAGATTCTATTTTAATTGATGAGGCAAGAACTCCATTAATTATTTCTGGTCAGGCAGAGGGGAATACGGAAATCTACATTCGAATGAATGCGTTGATGCCAAAACTTACTCGACAAGAAACGGAGGATAGTCCCGGTGATTTTAACGTAGATGAGAAGTCTCAACAGGTGTTATTGAGTGAGGCTGGTTTTGAGCATGCAGAAGAACTATTGACCCAAGCTGGTCTATTGCTGGTCGGCACTAGTCTCTACGATCCTGTTAATATAAATTTAGTGCACCATCTCTATGCGGCTTTGCGCGCTCATTCTTTGTTCCATCTTGATCAACACTATGTAGTACAAGATGGAGAGATAGTGATTGTGGATGAATTTACTGGGCGACTGATGTCCGGTAGACGTTGGTCAGAGGGCCTTCATCAAGCAGTAGAGGCCAAGGAGAATGTGCCGATACAAAAAGAAAATCAGACGCTTGCCTCAATAACCTTTCAGAATTATTTTCGCATGTATAAAAAGTTAGCTGGTATGACTGGGACAGCTGACACAGAAGCCTATGAATTTCAGCAAATATATGGACTGGAGACTGTAATTATTCCGACACATCGTCCGATGATTCGGAAAGATCGCATGGATCAAGTATTTAGAACTACGAATGAAAAGAATCTTGCCATTGTTGCGGGTATTAAAGATTGCTATGAACGTGGACAGCCAGTTTTAGTCGGCACTACTTCAATTGAGAATAATGAATTATTGTCTGGGTTATTAACCCAAGACATGCTGCCGCACCAAGTGTTAAATGCCAAGCAACATGCACATGAAGCAGAGATTGTAATTCAGGCTGGACGCCCAAAAATGATTACCATTGCCACTAATATGGCGGGACGTGGAACTGACATTGTATTGGGTGGCAATCCCGAGCCGGAGGCAGAGCGCATTCGTTTAGATCAGAATATAAGTGAATTAACTAAGACAGAGCAGATAGCCGTATTGCGTGAGCAATGGCAGCTTCTCCATGATGAGGTATTGAAGCAAGGTGGGTTACACATCATCGGCACTGAGCGACATGAATCTCGCCGGGTGGATAATCAATTACGTGGACGCTCTGGTCGTCAAGGAGATCCAGGCTCTAGTCGTTTTTATCTTTCATTAGAAGATTCGTTACTGCGCATTTTTGCTTCCGATCGAGTGGCTAATATTATGCAGCGTCTCAATATGCCAGAAGGTGAGGCCATTGAGCACCCATGGGTAACTCGCGCAATTGAAAATGCGCAACGTAAGGTCGAGGCTCGCAACTTTGATATGCGTAAACAGTTGCTGGAGTATGACGATGTTGCCAATGATCAACGTAAGGTCATTTATCAACAGAGGAATGAACTCTTGGAATCGCAGGATATTTCGGAAACCATTACGGCAATGCGTGAAGAAGTGTTGCGTGATTTAATCAGTCTCTATATTCCTCCTCAGAGTTTAGAGGAGCAGTGGGATGTGCCGGCATTGGAGAAAGCCATGGCTTCGGAGTATCAGTTGCAACCACCATTGCCGGTGCATGAGTGGCTGGAGAAAGAGCCAGATTTGCATGAAGAGAGCTTAAGTCAGCGCATCATTGATATAGCACATGAGCGTTATCAGAGTAAAGTAGATCAAGTTGGCATGGAAATTATGCACCAGTATGAACGGGCTGTATTGTTACAGAATCTTGATACTCATTGGCGCGAGCATTTAGCAGCGCTAGATCATCTGCGTCAGGGTATTCATTTGCGTGGCTATGCTCAAAAGAATCCAAAACAAGAGTACAAGCGAGAAGCTTTTGATCTATTTTCAACTATGCTGGGAGAGATTAAAGCTGAAGTCACTAGAATACTTATGATGGTGCAGATTAGAAATGAACAGCAGGTGGAAGCAGTGCCAGAAACCCTGGCACCAACAAATATGAAGTATCACCACGCGACCTATGAAGAGGCCTTAGGTGAGAATGAGGCAAGCAAAGATGGTCCAGAAAATCATCAGCCATTCGTGCGTAGAAATGATAAGGTTGGCCGTAATGACCCCTGTCCGTGCAGATCAGGAAAGAAATACAAGCAATGTCACGGCAAGCTAAGTTAGCCCCCTCTGAGACTTTTAAATCTATAGTTAGAATAGAGTTTCTTATCACCAAGCAATAGAGTATTAGTTATTGCATCACGGGCGGTAATCGTGCGGTAAGTGCTGCCCTTTCTGCTGTCGCTAGACCTAGTAATGCGTAACCGAGTAAATTTTTTTCTGTGTCTTGAAATAGTGCTTTGATGCTATCTTTATTTTCTTCAATCTGCCATTCTCCTTTTGTGTTCGGATTTGGTATAGATACTATGATTGGACAGGCGGGAGTCTTCACTAGTACCGGCATGGCAGGGTAATGTACTTGAGTCGGTTTATTGCCCAGAGTGAGTCCAAGCGCACGAGCGGCGTGTATTATTGGCATAACGAATGGTAATACTTTGCCCTCTACTTCTACACAATCACCCAAAGCATAAATATCCGGGTACCTTGTTTGTAATAACTGATTTACGACAATGCCACGATTAACTTCGATACCCGCGGCTTTAGCAAGAGCGGTGCGTGGACGTAAACCGACTGCCGATAACAAGAGATCAGTATCTATAATTTTCCCATTAGAGAGAGTCAAGCGTAAAAATTCCCCCACTTTTTCTACATGTTGAGCTGCAACATCCAAGTGAAAAACTACACCAATAGCCTCTAATTTACGTTGTAGAAAGTTACCACCAGCCTGTGGCAAAAGTCGACCGAGGGGTTGTGAACTGATATCAATCACATGTACGTGGCAACCTGTCGTAGCAAGATCATTAGCAAATTCGCAGCCGATCAACCCAGCCCCTAGAATAGTCACCCTCTTCTTCCCCTCTAATTTACAGCGGAAATGATGGTAGTCATCAAGATCGTTGACTGATAATATCATTTTTACCCCATCACCCTTTAATGGCAGATCAATTGAGTCGGCGCCTAACGCTAAAATAAGCTGACTGTAGTGTAGTTTTGCTCCATCCAGCAAGACTAAAGTCTTGCTGGATGGTTCAATGATCGTCACTTGACTGTACGGACGTATCGCTACTTTTAATTTTTCTGCCATATGCTCTGCGCTACTTATCAAGAGAGATGTGGATGTTTTACCGGTAGCCAAAGCGTTTGATAATGTTGGTTTAGAATAAAATCCACCGTGATCCCTAGACAAAATTAGAACGGGCGTTTCATTATCTGATTTACGAAACTCACGGGCTAGCGTGTAGCCTGCAAGACCGCTACCAACAATAATTACAGGTTGTTTCATGTCTGAATTTCCGGAGTTTTAGATTCATCTCGACAATCAAATATACACATAAGTTTTTTCATCGGTGTTGACGTACCCAATTTCGCCACTCTATGAATAAACTTGGATTAAGCGCGGCAATAACTGGGCGCTGCCATAAAGGCTCTAGCCAGAAATCATCTTGATCTAAACCACACATATGTCCGCCAGCTTCTTCTAGAATTAAACATCCGGCGGCATAATCCCATGGCTTCTGCCCGCCATGCAGATATAGATCAAAGCGACCAGCGGCAACGTAACACCATTCTAAAGCACAGGCACCATAGTTACGCTGAGAAGAGTAAGGCGGTGACGTAGAAATTGTCATAGCTAATTTATGGTCAAGTCGTTTTAGATCTATGTTTGCTATTGCATCGCGTAATATAGGAACGTGTTTCTTTATGGGTAGTCTTTCACCGTTTAGGTAAGAACCTCCGCTCCTCTCAGCATAAAAAACTTCATCTGCCATGGGATCGTAAACCACCCCAAGCGTGCTTTTGCCGTGACGTACTAATGCCACCGAAATAGCAAAATAAGGCAATCCATTAACAAAATTAGAGGTGCCATCTATTGGATCCACGCACCATAAACCAGCATCACCAGCACACCATTGTTCAATTTGTTGTTGTGCCGACATTTCCTCGCCGACTACCGCAGCAGGGTAAATTTTCTGCAATTCGCGCGCGAGAGCTTTTTGTGTAGCGAGATCAGCCTCGGTAAATAAACTTCCATCAACCTTATGTTGTCTTGCCATTTGCAGATAACGAGACATAACCTCTTGTTTAGCCACTTTTTTTACTGCAGCAATAATCGCTTCAAGCATATTTATTTCTCTCGCCACTTGATTGAGCAACCAATACTAGCGATCTGATTATCTGGCCCGTAACCAGTCTTTGCAATTTGGAGCATGCCCTCAAATAAATCACGGCGCACAGAAAGAAGCGCAGCTTCTTTGCCCGAAGCATCAAGCCTTCCACGGTACTGTAACTCTAGATTGCTGTTAAAGCCGAAAAAGTCTGGTGTACACACTGCTCCATACGCATTAGCCACTTGCTGAGTCTCATCTAGTACATAAGGAAAACAGAAATTAAATTTTTCTGCTACTAGTGTCATGTTATTAAAAGAGTCCTCTGAGTAAATAGCAGTGTCATTTGACATAATAGCGATGGCACCTATGCCATGTTGATTTAACTCTTTTACATCACGGATAATGCGCTCTCGTATTGCTTTTACATAAGGACAGTGATTGCAGATAAACATCACTAGCAAACCATTTTTCCCCCTTGCCGTGGTCAAATTGTAACGTTTCTTGTCTACCCCCAACAAGTCGAAATCAGGTGCTTTCCAATCGAAATTGCAGACTGGCGTTTCTAAGCTTGCCATATTTTTTCCTTTAAATTTCTAATAAGAGTTATTTTTATACTATTATGGTCACATTTAATCATAGGATCATAATGATTCCTCGTTTTTATTATTCTAGTGAAATAATCACAGATCAAGTCATTAAATTACCTGTAAATATTTCGCATCATATAGAAAGAGTGTTGCGACTTGACCAAGGAGACAGGATTATTTTATTTAATGGCAGCGGCGGAGAATTTTTAGCAATTATTTCATGCATCAGCAGGACTGGTATCGTTGCAATAGTTGAAAAGTATTTCAATGTTGAACGTGAATCAACGCTCAACATTATACTGGTACAGACTATATGTGTTAGCGCAAAAATGGACTGGATCATCCAGAAAGCAGTAGAATTAGGCGTTAATTATATTCAGCCTATCTCCACAGCCAGAAGCATAGTCAGTCTTTCTGATGAGCGAGCAGAGAAACGGGTACATCATTGGCAACAAGTAACAATTTCTGCCTGCGAGCAGAGTGGTAGAAACCGTTTGCCACAAGTCATGCCATTACTATCATTATCTAATTGGCTAGATAAGCAGACAAATAATGTAAGTGCATTGCATGATAACATTCCCCACAACCTATGTTTTATGCTTTCTCCTATAGCTGAGAAATGTTTGGCTGATTTCCAAGAGGCCACCACTGTCAACACTCTGACTCTATTAGTTGGACCAGAAGGCGGCTTTTCACCGGAGGAAGAGATCGCTGCACTGTTAATTGGATTTGTTCCATTGCGTTTAGGTAAGCGCATACTTAGAACCGAGACTGCTGCATTAGCTGCTATTGCAGCGATGCAGACAGTATGGGGGGACTATTAATTCAGTAATAATGTTTGTTTTTGAGTTTTGAGTTGTAAACTATAAATACTTTTTAATATTTGAATAATCTAAATGAGAATATTTCTAATGTATCAACTGAGAACATGAAATTTAACACTAGTTTTGTAAGCTGGTTTCGTTCGGTTGCTCCTTATATTAAGACATTTCGTGGCAAGACCTTTGTTGTTGCCTTCGGTGGCGAAGTGGTGGTCGACAATAAATTCTTAGGGCTCATCCATGATCTTAACTTGTTGGCAAGTTTAGGCGTGAGACTTGTTCTGATACATGGTGCACGTCCACAAATTGAAGCACGACTTAGGGAAAAAAAACTAAAGGCTGTTTATGTTAAAGGAATGCGCGTTACCGATAACGCAACGCTGCAGTGCGTGAAAGAATCAGTAGGAAGAATGCGAACTGAAATTGAAGCGCTGTTATCGATGGGGTTGCTCACATCACCCATGGCTAATGCCGCTATTTGCGTGGCGGGTGGAAATTTCATTACCGCCCGTCCAGTTGGCGTGATAGATGGAATTGATTTGATGTATACCGGGGAAGTTCGTAAAGTGGATACTGTAGCTATGCGTTCACGTTTGGATCAAGGCGAGATGGTGCTACTCTCACCATTGGGTTATTCTCCTACTGGTGAAATTTTTAATCTGACTTTGGAGAATATTGCAACCACAACAGCAATTGCACTTGGTGCAGAAAAACTTATTTTTTTAACAGATACCGCTGGTATACAAGAAAATGCGGAGAATAAATCAGATACATTATTGCGCGAGTTAACCGTGAATGAAGGTAAGGTTTTAGTTGAGAAATCAGCAATGAGTCAGATTAAACTTGCCGATGATATTCAATTGTACTTGCCTTGTGCGATAAAGGCTTGTCAGGAGGGTGTAGCGCGCGTCCATCTGATCAGTCGACATGTAGATGGCGCAATGCTACAAGAATTGTTTACACATGACGGCATTGGCAGCATGATATCGCAGGGATCATTACGAACTCTTAGGGGCGCAAAAATTGAGGATGTGGGCAGCATTCTACAAATGATTGAACCATTAGAGGCTAAAGGTTTGTTAGTACATCGCAATCGGGAATTATTAGAACTAGAAATTGATTATTTTGTTGTGCTTGAGCACGATGGTCTCATTATCGGTTGTGCTGCATTGCATCCTTTCCCCGAAGAAAAGGCCAGCGAACTTGCTTGTCTGACAGTGCATGATAATTATCGCAATGCAGGGCACGGCGATGCACTTTTAAAGCGCATTGAAATGAAGGCAAAGAATCAAGGCAGTAAGAAATTATTTGTGCTGACGACCGGTGCCGTTCATTGGTTTATCGAACGTGGTTTTGAAGAGACTCAAGTAGATAAACTTCCCAAGACAAAGCAGAAATTTTATAATTATCAGCGTTGTTCGAAGGTGCTTATGAAAGAAACATAGTTTTTTGGGTACGTGTTCTGCTGTTTTGATTGGAGAGAATAAATGACACGAGTTGTTCAGTGCATCAAGCTTGGGTGCAAAGCGGAGGGGTTGGATTTTCCACCTTATCCAGGCGAGTTAGGTAAACGTATTTTTGAATTAGTTTCGAAAAAAGCATGGGCTGATTGGATTAAACATCAGACCATGCTGGTCAATGAAAACCGTCTAAATTTAGCAGATGTTAAGGCACGTAAGTACTTAGCTGAACAGATGAGCGCCCATTTTTTTGGTAGTGGAGCAGAAAAGCCAGCAGGTTATGTGCCGCCAGTGAAGTGAGGAAGGCTAAAGTTAATTGATATCATTTATAACGCCCATGAATTTACTTGATGATGGCTCTTAATTCGCCTTTAGCATACCTATTAACCATGCTCTCTAACAGAATAGGTTTAATCTTGCTAGCCTGGCCAGCGCAACCAAAGGATTCAAAGCGAGCTTTACAGATATCTTTAGCAGCAGCCGTCGCATCTTTTAGAAATTTTCTTGGGTCAAATTCACTTTTGTTTTTAGCTAAGTGCCGGCGGACTGCACCAGTCATAGCGAGACGGATATCGGTATCAATGTTAATTTTTCGTACACCGTACTTGATACCTTCTTGAATTTCTTCTACTGGCACTCCGTAGGTTTCTTTCATTTCCCCACCAAATTCTCGGATAATCGCCAGCCATTCTTGTGGTACGGAGCTGGAGCCATGCATTACCAAGTGGGTATTGGGAATGCGTTTGTGGATTTCTTTAATGCGCTCAATAGCGAGAATATCGCCAGTTGGTTTACGTGTAAATTTATAGGCACCATGCGAGGTGCCAATGGCAATTGCTAATGCATCTACACCAGTTTTTTTAACAAAATCTGCAGCTTGTTCTGGGTCGGTTAATAGTTGATCATGGGTTAATTTACCTTCAGCACCATGACCATCTTCCGCCTCACCCATACCAGATTCTAGGGAGCCAAGACAACCTAATTCACCTTCAACAGAAACACCTACTGAATGGGCTATATCGACCACTCCAGCGGTGACCTCAACATTGTATTCATAAGACGATGGTGTTTTTGCGTCAGCCTCTAATGAACCATCCATCATGACGCTAGAAAAACCACTACGAATTGCATTTACGCATACTGCTGGAGTTGCTCCGTGATCTTGATGCATAACAATTGGAATATGGGGGTATGACTCTACAGCCGCAGCAATGAGGTGACGCAGAAAAGCCTCGCCAGCATATTTGCGCGCACCAGCGGATCCCTGCATGATTACTGGACTGTTGCATTCATCAGCCGCTTGCATAATAGCCTGGATCTGTTCTAGGTTATTTACGTTAAAAGCAGGTAAGCCGTAGCCATTTTCAGCGGCATGATCTAAAAGTTGTCGCATTGATACGAGCGCCATTTGAACCCCCTTAAGAAATCTACAATTATGAATAATACCGTTGAAAGCCAAGAAAATGCAACGGTCATTTCTGTTTACACCCTTAATTTAGTTTTTACTTAAACATTCCTGTATTCTCCAACCTTAACAATTTTCATAGTATTGGTCCCGCCAGCCTTACCAACTGGCTCGCCAATAGTCATGACGATTAAATCACCAATACTAACTACACCGCGCTGTAGTAGCTCATTTTCCGCTTGATTTAAAATAATTTCTGGATCGTTTGATCCAACAATAAATTTTACCGGGTAAACTCCACGAAATAGGGTGACCTTGCGACGAGTGCCCTCCTGGGGGCTGAGAGCAAATATCGGTACATTAGAGCTTCTTCGAGACATTAGTAATGCCGTTAAGCCACTTTGCGTAAGGGCTGCAATAGCATGAATTTTTAAACCATCCGCAGCATACATCACAGTGCGAGCGATAGCCTCTTCAATACTATCTGTGACGTCGTCTTTTATTTTTCGAAGTTCATGTTGTGGTAGATATTCTTTTTCTGCTTCAAGACATACTCTGGCCATTGCCTCAACTGCATCGATTGGGTATTGTCCAGAGGCAGATTCGGATGACAACATCACTGCATCGGTACCATCTAGCACCGCATTAGCCACATCTGAAACCTCGGCCCGAGTAGGAATTTGACTAGAGACCAT
>Ga0049085_10000645_pt1 | contig 13638 bp, 6 predicted proteins | sample GreLakmeSU08MSRF_FD_66721 | JGI IMG/M metagenome (GOLD analysis project Ga0049085, IMG submission 66721) | Freshwater lentic microbial communities from great Laurentian Lakes, MI, USA - Great Lakes metaG SU08MSRF | ecosystem: Environmental > Aquatic > Freshwater > Lake | place: Great Lakes... | reverse complement strand
GCGGTCAGACTGAAGGTGAGAATGGCGGAGGTATTCTGGGCCTGCACGCCCAGGACGGAGAGTCCAATCGCCATGACCGACACCGCTAGTTTTATTTTGTTCATAGGTAATGAGTTGCGTTTTATCTGACCTTTCCCATTTGCTTGCTGGCCCACGACCGGCGCCGATTCTTTTTTGGATGTTCAGTGTTTCAATGTTTTACGTGGCTGCAAACTAGACTGAATAGCATGAAGCTACTGATTGACCTAATCAACAGCGGCATTGGGTCTCGGCAGATCCACCCGCGTCAGAATCCACTTCTTTCGTCTTGCCTCAACGCCTCAACGCCTCTGCTTCTTTTTCTGCTCCCGATATTCCGTCAGGGAGGGTAATTTGATATACTCAATTGCATCGAGAATGGCCACCTTCTCTCGGGCGTCCTCAGTGTGGTTGGCAATATTGGCAAGGTAAGGAATGACCGAACGATCATTGATTTGAATGGCCGCTGAAAGAGCCGCTTCCCGGACTTTTTTACTGGAATTGGTCAGTTCTTTGAGAATTGCGCTGCGAGATGCCTCGTCCTGGTTTGCTGAGAGTTTTAGAAGTTCCATGACTTTTGCCCGATCCATGAGCAGTTGTTCGGCGGCGGCCGCGGCGACCTGTTCAGGTGCCGCCACGGCGGCGATTGTCTTTTGAGGCGAGTGGCTGTTTTTTGAAAAAGCGCCTTTCCCTTCGGGGATCTGCGGATTGTCGGTCCGATTGGAATCATTCACGCTGCGGACGGCCTCTGTTACTTGCAGCCCGGTGGTTTGAGTTTCAACTCGCGTGGCATACCATTTTGCCGCCGCCAGGAAAATTAACGCGCTGAAAAAAGCGATTAAAATTACTTTTGGTCTCATGCTCTAAACAAAAGCTGGTTCGAGATAGGCTGTGTGTCTGTAGCGAACCGGTTGCTCGAAAGAAATGACCGCATTCTGGGCGCTCCGCGCTTCAGCGAGCATTGCTTTTGGACCAGCTTCTTAAGCGGCCACCCTGCGCTTCCTGTCCAGCAAGTCAATCCCCATTCCGATTCTCACCGCGAGACCGCGCCGCCGCCTTCTGCCGGCTGAAGCCGGCGTTCCGGGTTCTGCACCGCAACTCAGGCGCCGGCTCCGAAAATTTGGCGCTGGCTCGTGCGCCCTCCGCTTATTTCCCCGCCGCCCACTTCACTGCGTTTTGGAGCAACTTCTGGTAGGCCTCGTGGTCGTGCGCCTTGCCATCATGGCCGAGCGCGATGCAGACAATGCGCGCCTTGGGATGCTGCACAATCCACACACTCGGAAAAACCTTGCCGTTGACCGGACTGGTCGCCGTGGCCAGCACCTGGATGGGCGTGCCCTTCGGATCGACGATGGAGTTGTAAAGCTCGTCGGTGATCTTGAACGAAGCCGCCACGCCGGCCGTGACCGGATGCTTCACGTCGCTCAACTTCACTTCGAACTCCCCGAACCGGTCGTGTCCGCGCGAGCCGCCGCCGACCAGCACGCGGTTGTATTCCGGCCAGTCGCCCCAGTTGTACCAGAGCGCGGGATGCACCAGCACCAGGCCCTTGCCGGCGTCCGCGAAGTCCATGATCGCCTGCCGCAGCAATCCGTCCTTCATGTTCTGGTTGCTGGTCTGGACGAGCACGTCGATGTCCTTCAGCGCGGGCGCGACGTTGATGGGCTTGTCGGTGTAGTTCACCGACGCCAGTCCGCCTGCACTGAGCGTCGCGGAATCCGCCTTGTCGTACCACTTGCCGAAATCATGCGAGTTGCCCCCGCCGACGATGAGTGTCTTGATGCCCTTGCCCCAGGTGAAGCTGACTGGTTTTACCACTGGCACATCGGGCGTGCCGATCGCCGCGTCGGCGACGGTGCCGCCCTCACCCAGTTCGAGCGTCACGGCCGCAAAGGTCGGCGCGGTGATGGTGTCGAAGCTTTCCAGCGCGATCTTGGTGATCGGCGCCTTGCCCTTGACCGCGCGGCTGATCAGCCGGATTTGTCCGTCGGTCACGATGCCGTCCACTTTTTTCGAGCCGAGACATTCGAGGCCGGCGCCGTTGTAATCGACTAGGTGAACCCCGTTCGTCAGGGTCCACGTCTCGATCTCGCCATCGGCATGCGTGAGGGTGATCTTCGCCGCCGGAAACAGATCATCGCCGCCGCCACGCCAGCCCCAGCCGGCGATGCCGCCCAGAAGATGAATCCGGGACGCCGTCACGTTCGGCACCTTCGCCTCGACACGCTGCGCGTAGGAACCGGCGAGACCATTCTTGCCCTTTAACACGACGAGGTTGTTGCCGCCGGGTGTCTTGGCGGGCGAGGCGATGTCGAACGGAATTTCCCCGGCGCGCGCCACGCCGAACTTTTTGAAATGCACGGATTCCCGGACGCTTTCCTTGCTCGCGTAGATGCCCTTGGTGCTGTCTGCGGTGAATGCGCCGGCCAGATCCACGATCCGGTATTTGTTATCGGCCGACGAAATGAAGGCGATGAGATCGCGCAGGCCCTCGCCCCCCAGCGCCTCGAAGCCTTCCGGCATGAGCGAGCGGCCGGTGCTGCGGCGGCTCTTGATGTTCTTCTTCTGGATTTCCAGGTCGGTCGTGGCGTTGCGGAGTTTGACGGTCACGTTGTTTTCCGTGGCGACCACGCCGTCGTAGGATTCGCCGTCCTTGGTCTCGATGCTGATGGCGAGGAAGTTTTCCTCCACGACACGATTCGGATCCAGGATGTGGATGAGCAGTTCATGCGCGCCGTGCACGCCCATTCCGGTGAGGTCGGGGGCGAGATCGCGGCCCTGACCCTTGAACTTGTGGCAGCCCTGGCAGTTGGCCTCGAACAATTTCTTCCCGTTCGCGAGATCGCCGGGCTTGTCCACCGTCGGCTGAAACTTCACCACCAGCGTGTCCTTCTCCTTCGTCACCGGCCCGCGGAGCGCGTCGAACACGTCCGTGGCCAGCTTCGCAACGTTTTTGTCCGGGTGCGTCTTGAGCCGGAAGGTGGCGGACGGACTGAAGGTGCGTCCATCGATGGCGCCCGCCTGGATGGCCTTCATCAGCCCGGCGCTGGAGTCGGGGCGCTTGATGATCTGGGCAAAGGCGGCTTCCTGCGGTTCGGCGGCCAGCTTCGGGTAGGCCGCAACCAGCGCCTGGCCGGCGGCGGCATCAGGAACGTTGCCGAGCGCCTCGACGATGAGCCGCTGCAGGCCGGGCGAATGGTCAGGCCCGAGCAATTTCGCCACGGCAGGAATCGCCCCCGCGTCCTGGGAACGAACGCCCAATAAATTCGCGGCGGCCTGGGCGCGCGCGCCATCGGGGAGGGATTTGTCCGCCAGCCTGGCGGTGAGCGAGCCAATGAGCGGCTTGATCTCGCCGGCCAGCACGCCGTCCTTGTCCCAGCGGCCGATCAACGGAACGGTCGCGGCGGCGACAGCGGAGTTCGGCGAGGCCATGAGGGTTTTTAACGCGGCCTGTAACCCGGCCGTCCACGCCGGAACAATCTTCGAGTTCGCCGCCAGACTTTCCAGCGCGACGGCCTTGAGATCATTCCCGCTGGCGGGAGCTTGGCTGAGGCCGATGACGAAGGCGGCGGTTTTTTCCGGTTCGCCCTTGGCGGCAATCACCCGGACCAGATGGCTGACGAACCCGGCGTGGGTCCCGGCCGCGCCGTGGACCAGCACGGCATTGATGCTTTCACCGGGATTTTGCGAGGCGGTGCCAATGATAGCCGATTGCATGAACTTGTCCGCGGCGGCGGAAGGCCAGAGCGCGACGAGGGCGGCGGAAGATTCGGCGGTGGCGGGAAAACTGCCGAGCGCCATGACGGCGTTGATGCGGGCGCGGCCGTCCGTTTCATGCAGCATCGCTTCAATCGAGCGCTGGACTTCGGGGGAGACGGCGGTGCGCTCGCCGGAAAGGCGCGCGGCGTTTTTCCGGACAGCAGGATCTTTGTCGGTCAAGCCGGCCACCATCAGTTTGTCGTCGAGCTGGCCGAGATTGTTCAGGGCGTGGAGGGCCTGAATGCGCCCGTATTTGCTCGCGCTGGTCTTCATCGCGGCGGTGAGGGCGGGCACGGCGGCGGCGGGCTGCGCCTCGTTGAGCAGGCGGTTGGCGGTGGTGCGCACCCAGCCGTTGGGATGGGAGAGCATGGTCACGAGGCCGGCGGAATCTTTCGCGTCAAGTTTGAACGCCGGCAGCTTCACGGCCTCGTTGTGCTGCACGCGATAGAGGCGCGTAAAATGGTGGTCGCGGTCCGGGCGGACGGCGGCGTTGCGCGCGCCGTGGCCAACCTTGGGGCCGCGCGTGTCATTGTGGCCGGCGATCTGGTTGTAAAAATCCACGACATACATCGCGCCGTCGGGCCCGACGCGGCTGTGGATCGGGCGGAACCAGTAATCCGTGCTGGTCATGAAATGTGTTTCCTTACGGCCCTCTTCCTTACGGCCCTGATAGGTGGAGCCTTTCGGGTCGAGAAATTCATGATGGAAAATGTGCATCGTCGCCTCGCTCAGGAAAAAGGAGTAGCGATCATCCGGCGCCCACTTTCCAGGCCACGCACCGCCGTCGTAGATGGCGGAACCCGTCGCCGCCGTCCAGGCGCCGACCCAGTCAATCTGCACGTAGGGTTTGCGAGTTTCCTTGAACGGCGGATAAATTTTATTTTCCTCCATGATGCTCGAGAAGGAGCGATGCCCGCCCACGTTGCCGCGCGCGAGAAATTTCTCCGGCATCACGACATGGCAGATCGGCGCACCGCAGGTCGCCGTCGTGAAGATGATTTCGCCATCCGGCGCCACCTCGCAGCCCCACTGGTTGCAGCCGCCGGCGGCCACCTGCTCAAACGCGGAGCCGTCAGGGCGGAAACGGTAGATGCCCGCCGAGACGCGCCCGTACTTTTTGGCGCCGTCACCAGACGAGACGTTGCCGGAACTGTAGCCGACCGACCCGTAAATCCAGCCGTCCGGTCCCCAGCGGAGGTTGCTCGTCACGGCGTGCGTGTCGCCCACGCCCCAGCCCGTGAGAATCTTCTCCACCTTGTCCGACTTGCCGTCGCCGTCCGTGTCCCGAATCCAGAGGAAGTCCGGCGCCTGCGCCACGATCACGCCGTCCTTGTAGAACACAAGCGAGGTGACCAATTCCAGGCCGTCGGCGAAAACCGTCTTCTTGTCCATCACCCCGTCACCGTCCGTGTCTTCCAGCATCGAGATGCGGTCGCGGCCCGGCCGGTCTTCCTTGGCGCCGATGGGATATTTCTTTGGATCAAGCCGCTTGTTCGGTTCGGCGTTGAGGTCGTTTTTGTTGTTCATCCGTCCGTTCGGATACTCCGGCGTCTCGGCGACCCACATCCGGCCCTTGGGATCCCATTCCACCGACATGATTTTCTCGGCGATGTTTTCGTCGGCGGCGAGCGTGATGTTGAACTCGGGATGCAGCTTGACCTCCTTGATGGCCTTGGCCGCTGGCACGGGGCCGCCGGGCGGATATTTCAACGAGGCCAGTTCCTCCTTCGAGCAGAACTGGTCGGGGTTCGGGTGCTGGCCGGCCCAGGCAATGCCGCGCAGCAAAATCGCGCGATACTGCGGAGCCTCGAACGAGGTGAACTCATGGCCGGGAATGCTGACGAACGCCCGATACGGCTTGCTGCCGCCGGCGAGGGTTTTCTCGTAGGTCCAGAGCTGCGGCAGGATCACATTGATGTCGTGAAAACTGGTGGCCAGCACGAACACGTCCGGGGCCATGTCGAGGTCGTAATAAATTTCATCCTTCCAGTCGAAGTTCGAGAGGCCGCGCGAAATGGGATGCGTGCCATCCACGAAGAACACGCCGACCTGGCCCTCCAGCCATTTGGTGCCCGTCTTGCCGGGATTGTTTTTCGGCCAGATCCACGCGCCGCCAATGATGCTCTTGCACCACTCGTTTTCGTCACCGCTCACCACGCCGTCATGGATCACCACCACGCCGCCGCCGCGTTGGAGAAATTTTTCGAAGTTCACGCGGTCCGGTCCGGTGATCTTCATGCCGTCGGCGGCGTACACGACCACGACGTCGGTCTTCTCAAGCTGCTCGCCGGTGGGGAACTTCAGCGCGCCATCCACCTTCATGCCGCGGTCGGCAAGCACCTTCGTATACTCGGCGAGAAAGCGCGGGTGGTCGTGCTGGTTCGGCCCATGCGTCTTGACGCCGGCGCGGATGAAGACGCGCAACGGTTCGGCGGCCGAGAGCATCTGGGCGGCGCAGAGGGTGAGCACGGTGAGAGCAAAGAAGGATTTTGATTTCATAAAAGTTAAGGCAATGACGCGAAACTTTTACCAACCTTCGATTTGAAGCGCCAGACCTTTCGCGGTCGAAACGGGATGGCACGGATGGAACAGAAGGAAACGACGATTCCAGTCTAAACCTTGTACTGCGGAATTTTCATCAGCTCCCCCTTCTTCAAGGCCGATTGATGGGCCACGATGCCCGCGACCGTCAGGTTCAGGGCCATGACGATGTCCACCAGCGGTTGGCGGTCTTGCAGCACGGCGTGGACGAACTCGTTCATCAGATGACCGTGCGATCCGCCATGGCCGCCGCCCGACACACCCGGAGGAAGCGCTGGGCGCTTGAGGTTTGGCAGAGATTTTTCGAGGCCGTCATATTTGCCGGAGAACGAGCCGCGCTGCCCCCGGATGCGGCCCATTTCCCCGCCCGCGCCGGGCGTGTCCCAGCTCACCGCCATGCGCGCCGTCCCACCTTCGCTGGTGCGGAAGAGCGCGATCTCGGTGCCGAACGGATTTTGATAACGATTATTGCCTGGCCGCAGGTGCTCGATCTTGCTCGGCATGCCCAGGCAGGACACTTCGGTGAAACTGCCGCCGGTGACGCAGTTGTAATAGGCGTTGGAATGGGTCGGATACCATTGCGGCGGCAGGCCGATGCGCCAGCCCTGGTAGGAATCGATGGGCGTGTCCATGTAGTGATAATACTCGCCCTCGGCATAGACGAGCTGGCCCAGGCCGCCGGCCCGGTAGATTTGCCGCATCGCGTGCAGGTCATCGTGAAAGCAGGACGTCTCAAACATCATGTATTTGCGCCCGCTCTTCTGGACTGCCGCCAGTAATTTTTCCGCGTCCTCCAGCGAGCCAAACACCGCCGGCACCGCGCAGGCCACATGCTTGCCGTGGTTCAAGACGTCCACGCAATGCTGCGCGTGGCTCGGCGCATCCGTGGCAACAAAGACGGCCTCGATCTTGTCGTCTTTGACCAACTCTTTGAGCGACGGGTAGGTCTTTTCACAACGGCAGGCCTTGGCCAGCGCGGCGCAACGCCCGGGCACCAAATCGCTGACGGCCACGACTTCCACGTTCGGGTGGCTCTGAAAACCGAAGGCCGCGCCAAACTGGCAGACACCGTAACCGACAATGCCGACGCGTATCTTGCGATCGGAAACAGGCTGCCAACCCTTGGCGGCGTTCGGGTCATTGGGGGCGGGTTCCAACCCCGGGATGGACTTTTTCTCCTGGGCATGAGAGTCCGGTTGCAGTCCGAGGGCGGCGGCCCCGGCCAGCGCCCCGGCGCGATGCAAGAAGTCGCGCCGCGAATAAAGGCTGGAATGTTCAGGCCGGGAACCGGCGGCTTGGGCGGAAGAGGAATGGCGTTTCATAACAAGTGGATTGACGGGAGCAACTTGGAAATTTGCGGGGCGGCGGGCAAGAACAATTATCGCCGGGCCGCTCGCGCGCATTCAAACTGGATTCACCATCCCCCGCCCCCTATAGTCGGCCACGCCGATGAAAAAGATTTTCCGCGCGCTGACCTTCTTCCGCCCCGATGCCCCGCGCATCTCGGGCGTATTCGCGCTCATGCTTGTGACCGTCGGCCTGAATCTCCTCAAGCCCTGGCCGCTCGCGCTCATCATCGATTCCGTGCTCGGCACGAAGCCGCTCCCGGACTGGTTCGGTTCCCTCGCTCGCGAAGGCACGGACCAAGCCGCGCTCATCCTGCTGCTGGCCGGCGCCATCTTCGTGCTGCACGCGGGACAGGGCGTGATCTCGGCCGCGCAAAATTTTCTCGCCATCTCCGTCGGCCTGCGCGGGCTGCGGCGCGTGCGGAACGAAGTCTTCGCCTGCCTGCAACGGCTCTCGCTGCGCTTTCATCACGGCAGCAAGAGCGGCGACCTGATCTACCGCGCGGCCTGGGACACCTACTCGTTTCAAAACTTGTTCCAGCAGGGCCTCGTCACCTTCGTCACCGCGCTGTGCTCGCTAGTGCTGATGGTCGTCGTGATGCTACGGTTGAATGTCCCGCTCACTCTCGTCGCCGTCGCCACGGTCCCGCTGCTCCTGGCGGTCATCCGTTTCTTCGGCCGGAAAATGACCGAGCGCGGCGCAGCGGCGCAGCAGGCGGACAGCGCCGTCACCACGCTCGTCCAGCAGAACATCGCCGCGCTGCCGCTCGTCCAGAGCTATACGCGTGAAAGCCTCGAGGAGAAACAATTCAACACCCAGACCGCCGTCGCCCAGGACCAGCGCCTCGCGCAGCACGGCTGGGAGCTGCTCTACTGGCTGGCCATCACCTCGGTCTTCGGCCTCGGCACGGCGGCCATCGTCTGGCTGGGCGCGAGCGAAGTCCTCGCCGGACGGCTGACCATCGGCACGCTCTGGATTTTCCTCAGCTATCTCGCGCAGCTTTACGAACCGCTGAACCAGCTCTCCCACGTCGGTGCGACCATCGCCAGCGCCAGCGCCGGCACCAGCCGCGTCCTCGAACTGCTCGACACGAAGGAGGAGGTCAAGGATGCGCCGGAGGCGAGGAGCGTGGTGCGCGGAACGTGGAACGTGGAATCGGATCGCGCCCCACGCCCCACGCCCTACGATCCCCTCCTCGCCCGTGGTGAAATCACTTTTGAAAACATCTCCTTCAGCTACCAGCCCGACCAACCCGTGCTCCACGAGCTCAGCTTCACGCTCCGCCCCGGCGAATCCTGCGCCATCATCGGCCCCAGCGGCGCCGGCAAAAGCACGTTGATGAACCTGCTCCCGCGCTTCTATGATCCCGTGCGCGGCGCTGTGAAACTGGACGGCGCGGACTTGCGCGGCTTGAAGCTGCACGATCTTCGTTCGCAGATCGCCGTCGTGCTGCAGGAACCGATCCTCCTGCCCATGACGCTCGCGGAAAACATCGCCTACGGAAAACCCGGCGCGAGCCTGGCGGAAATTGAAGCCGCCGCCCGCGCCGCCAACGCGCATGGCTTCATCGAAAAACTGCCGGACAAATACCGCACCGTGGTCGGCGAAGGCGCGGCGCGGTTGAGCGTCGGCGAGCGGCAGCGCATCAACATCGCGCGGGCGTTTCTCAAGGATGCGCCGGTCCTGCTCCTCGACGAACCGACCAGCGCGCTCGACGCCGAGAGCGAGGCGCAGGTGGTCGCCAGTTTGTTCGACCTGATGAAAGGCCGCACCACCCTGATGGTCGCACACCGGCTCACGACCATCCGGCGCGTGGATAAAATTCTGGTCCTCGAAGCCGGCCGGCTCACCGGGTGCGGCCGCCCCGCCGAACTGGCGCAACAGCCCGGCTACTACGCGCGAGTCACCGGCGGCCAGGCGGCGCTGGATTAAGCCCGACCCGCCACTTCCTCAGGTTCAGCTTGCCCCTCGTCCGGTCGATGTTAATTTCAAGCCAGTCAAACCATGACCGTCAAAAAGTTTTCCCTCTTCTTCATCCTCCTGCTGCTCGCGCTGCCCGCCCCGGCCACGCAGTTCTAGTCTGCTGTCCTTGAAGGATCTGCCATTATTTCTTCGAGTTTAGCGGGTGCGCGGGTGATTTTTTCCAGGATGGCGGCACCTTCAGCTCGCCAGACGTAGCGCGGCGGTTGGCGGTTGCGTTCGGCCAGCCAGGCTTTAATCGTCGGCACCAATTTCTGAACACTTTGGAAACTGCTCTCGCGGATCACCTCCTAGGTAAGATTACGAAAAAAAACGTTCGACTAAATTGAGCCATGACTGCTCGTGGTCGTGAAGTGCTGGTCGATTCGTGGTGGGCGGGCTAGTCAGGCTTTGACCGCCGGATCTTTGTGCGTGGCGTAGTTGTCCGCGATCAGGTGCAGGGCCGGTTCCGGCGTCGTTTCGGCTTCGATCTGCCGGAGAAATCGCAGCTATTCCACATGGGTGAGACGGGTTTCGGTGCGGGCAATGACCCGGCCATCCAAAGTGTTCAAAGCGGCAAACAGCGTCGTGGTGCCGTGCCGCACATAGTCATGGGTGCGGGTGCGGATGTGACCCAACCCCAAGGGCAGACCGGGTTGGGTGCGCTCCAGGGCCTGACGCTGGCTTTTCTCAGCACAGCACAGCACCAACGCCCGCTGGGGCGGGTGCAAATACGGCCCGATGACATCCCAGAACTTCGCCTCAAACTGCGGATGCTTGGAAAGCTTGAAGGTGCGCACCCGGTCCGGTTTCCAATCGTTGACCTGCCAGAGTTGCTGCACCCGGCCAGATGCTCCCGGATGAACCGCCGCCGCCAAACGCCCACAGTGTGAGCGATGGTTTCCAGTTAGGTGGCCATATCCCGGTTCTCCCATTGTTGGGCCACCAGCAAAACGATGCGGGTACGCAAAACCATCTGCTGGGTGGAACGACAATCTTCTGGCAAAGCGTGGTCGGGGGAAAAATATCAGGTCTCCAGTCGGCTCCAGTTCACCAACACCGCGTGGGCAAACCTCGGCGCGCCCGTCACCGCCACCAACGGTCAGCACTTTTACCGCGTGTCGGTGCTACCGTAATCCGAAGCCGACTTTTTAACCGCTAATCTTTGAAAATATTGATTTTGCGGATGGGGATGTGTGATTGACTCCTGCCTTTTACAGCCAGGGACAAGCTAAAGCTTGAATTCAAACGGGATGGCCCGCGCGCGGTGTTGGAGTTCAAACTTTAGCTTGTCCGATCGTTTCTCCCCGGCTCACGGATGACTTTTTCCATCAGCGTCGATCAGCGGTTCAACGCCTGCTTCCGGTTGAACGCCACCAGGTCCGCGTATTTCACGCCGCTGCCGCCGAAAATATCCAGCGCCGAGCCGATGGTCAGGTCGATCTTGCCCTGCCCCACCCGTGTCACTTCCTCCAGGTCGATGATCGACCGCGCGCCGCCTGCATAGGTGGTCGGGATGGGCGACCATTGCCGGAGCTTGTCCACCAGTTCGAGGTCGACGCCGCCGCACAGCCCCTCGACATCAGCGGCGTGAATGAGAAATTCATCGCACAGCATCGCGAGCCGTTGCAGCCCCTGCGGGTTGATCGTGAACTCGGTGAACTTCTGCCAGCGGTCCGTGACCACGATGTAATCCTCCCCGCGCCGACGGCAGCTCAGGTCCAGCACCAACCGCTCCCGTCCGATGGCCGCGATGAGCGCGCGCACGCGGTCGAAATCAAGCTGCCCGTCGCGGAAGACCCAAGAGGTGACGATGACGTGCGAAGCCCCGGCGTCGAGCCAGGCGGGGGCGTTGTCGAGGTTCACCCCGCCGCCCAGATGGAGTCCGCCGGGAAACGCGGCCAGCGCCGCGCGCGCGGCGGCCTCGTTGCCGGAGCCGAGCTGGATGACATGCCCGCCCTTCAGTCCGTCGCGGCGATACATTTCCGCAAACCACTCCGCCGACTTTTCGGAAACAAAGTTCGTGCGCAGGCCCGCGCCATCATCGCGCAGCGAACCGCCGACGATCTGCTTCACCTTGCCTTCATGAAGATCAATGCAGGGACGGAACATGGTTGTTCAAGGGTCACAATGACCGGTTCACCGCCAGCAGCCGGAAGCCACCTAACTCACCGGAGTCTCCGGAGCCTCCGGCACCTCGCCGGCTTCTTCGCTAATCACGGGTGCGATGGCTTGCAGACGGTCTTTCTCGTCGAGATTGATGAGCTTCACACCTTGTGTGTTGCGGCCCGCTTCGCGGATGTCCTTGACGGCGGTGCGCACCATCTGTCCGCCGACGGTGATGAGCATGATCTCGTCCTGATCCTTCACCGTGAGCGCGCCGACAACTTCGCCGGTCTTGTCGGTGGTCTTCATGGTGATGATGCCTTTGCCGCCGCGCGACTGGGTGCGGTATTCGCCGAAGTCGGTGCGCTTGCCAATGCCGTTGGAGCCGGCCACGAGCAGCGTCGCATCCGGAACGACGACCGCTAGGGCGACGACGGCGTCGGTCTTTTCCACGGTGATGCCGCGGACTCCGCCGGCCGGCCGGCCCATGGAACGCACGTCCTCTTCCGAGAAGCGGATGCTCTGGCCTTCCTTGGTGATGAGCACGACTTCGTTGTGGCCGCTGGTGAGTTTCACGTCGATGAGGGTGTCGCCCGGCTCGATGCCGATGGCGATGATGCCGCCCTTGCGCATGTTAGAAAATTCATCGAGCGCGGTCTTCTTGACCGTGCCGAGCCGGGTGGCGAAGAAAATCTGGTCCGGCTGCTGCCAGGTAATGTCCTCGTTGTTCGCGCCGGACTTGGAGATGACACGGATGAGCGCGGCGATCTTCTCGCCGGTTTTCAATTCGAGCAGGTTCGCGATGCTGCGGCCCTTGGAGGCGCGGCCTGCGTCGGGGATTTCATGCACACGCTCGACATAGACGCGCCCGGTGTTCGTGAAGAACATCAGGTAGTCGTGCGTGCTGGCGGTGAAGAGGTGCTCGATGAAGTCGTCGGTCTCGTCTTCGGTGGCGGCCTCCTTGGTGGTCATGCCGATGACGCCCTTGCCGCCACGGCGCTGGGCGCGGTAGGAGCTGACGTTGGTGCGCTTGATGAGGCCGCTGTGGGTGATGGTGATGATGACGCCTTCATTGGCGATCAAATCCTCGATGGCAATTTCGCCCTCATCCGGCACCAGTTCGGTCAGGCGCGGCGAGGCGTGCTTATCGCGGATGATCTTCAGCTCGGCCTTGATGATGGTGAGGACGCGCGACTCCTTCGCCAGAATGTCGAGGAGGTCCTTGATCTTCTCGATCAACTGGCCGTATTCGGCGCGCACCTTGTCGATCTCCAGACCGGTCAACTGATAGAGGCGAAGGTCGAGAATGGCGTTGGCCTGGGCTTCGCTGAACGAGTAGCGGCCGCTGGTCAGGCGCGATTCGCTGCGGATGAGGATGCCAATTTTTTCGACCTGGGCGCGGGAGAAATCAAAGGCGAGCAGCTTGATCTTCGCCTCTTCGCGGTTGGAGGAACTGCGGATGATGCGGATGAACTCGTCGAGGTTCGAGAGCGCGATGATGTAGCCTTCGAGCAACTCGGCGCGCTCCTCGGCCTTGCGCAGTTCGAAGCGCGTGCGGCGCATGACCACCTCGCGGCGATGCTCGATGTAGCAGTTGATGAGTTCCTTGAGATTGAGCGTCTTGGGGCGGCCGTGGTCGATGGCCAGGGCGTTGACGCTGAAACTCGCCTCCAGTTGCGTGAACTTGTAGAGGTTGTTGATGACCACCTTGGGGATGGCGTCGCGCTTGAGTTCGATGACGACGCGCGTGTTCTCGTCGGACTCGTCGCGGATGGCAGTGATGTCGCTGATGGTCTTTTCGTTGACGAGTTCGGCGATGCGCTCGACCAGCGTGGCGCGGTTTACGTTGTAGGGAATCTCGGTAATGACGATCTGCTCGCGCCCGCCTTTGATCTGTTCCAGGCCGAC
>Ga0049085_10000643_pt1 | contig 13643 bp, 8 predicted proteins | sample GreLakmeSU08MSRF_FD_66721 | JGI IMG/M metagenome (GOLD analysis project Ga0049085, IMG submission 66721) | Freshwater lentic microbial communities from great Laurentian Lakes, MI, USA - Great Lakes metaG SU08MSRF | ecosystem: Environmental > Aquatic > Freshwater > Lake | place: Great Lakes... | reverse complement strand
CAACAGACTCTGCGGTCGCGGCTTCTGTGGGAGGAGGTCTAAGCGGTGCGCTCAATGACTCTGAATCGCAGCTGCTAAATCAAATCGATCAACAGTCAGAAACAGTTGTTGAACAGCCGCAAACACTCAAGGCTGCACTGCGCGGAATTGAGTCAGACATGAACCTCGCTCCAGGCGAAACGGTCAATGTCACAGAAGTAACGGGCGACAAACGATTGAACGCTCTAGCCAAGGCGCTTTATCAGGCTTTTGGCGTGACCACGCACTGGGTGGATTTTGGCGCTGAAGGAATGACCACCAGTTCTGGCGCAAATCTGGGAGGCTTCAACGGCTACAGGCATGACAAGAACACCATCCTTGTTGCGCCCAATGCAGATTTCATGGACACCACTTGGCATGAGCTGACTCACACTCTTGAGGTCAATCATCCAGATATCTACAGCGCATTGAGGGACTCGATTCTTAAAAACATCGACCCACAAGCCAAGAAAAATCTTTACGACACCCTGAACCAGCGCCGTCAGGCTGAAGTCGGCCAGAGCATGTCAGCCAGTGAGCTTGAGTCTGAGCTGGTTGCGGTAACCGTGGGAAGTCAGAGCAAAGACCCGGCATTGTTGCAACAGCTGTTTGACGGCTTCACAGATAAAACTCTTGCCGCTCAATTCAAAGATTTGCTGCTTGAAATCCTAAACAAGATTTCCGCCTCACTTCGCGGACCCCAATACATCGCTGACCGAGCAAAAGTTATTCAGGCTCGGACCGCGATAGTGAGCGCCTTTAGCGCTTATCAGGCTCGACAGTCTCAAACAACAGCTGTTGCACAGCAGCAAACCGGAGCTATCAATGGTCAATCCCCAGTCTCAGGCGCAACCACCGTCGCAGCCACCTCCGCGCCAACAAACACCGGCTCCTATGCAAGACCAATATCTGTTCAACGAGGCAAGTCGCAAAGCGACCCCATTGCCACTGTCGCTGAAGCATTCTTTGATGCGCAAGCGAACCCCAAGAAGCCCAGCCGCATAGGACGTTGCCATGAGCTGACAGTGATGAAAGTCGCTATGTCAAGCAATGAAGGCTTGAGCCAAGTGCTTTGCGTGACGAAGACAAATCCAACGCAAAGAATCTGGCACTCGGTTGCAAAAGATGTCAAGACCGGATCGTACTGGGAGCCAATCAGGAATCGCTGGTACACGCCCGAAGCCATGGGTGTTTTTGGGTTTGAGCCGGTTATGGAGTTTTCAGCAACAGAGTCGAGGAGGGCGTCATCAAGCGCTGGCGTTTATGCCGATCAAACCGTCTATCAGCCCCGTGGCTGGCAAAAAGACTACCTCGAGCAGGGTGACTACGACAGCAACTTATCAATCAACCAGGAGGCGGCAAATGCCACTCAAAACGGGCAGCAGCAACAAAGCAATCAGCAGCAACGTCAAGGAGCTGATTCGAGCCTACCAGAGCCACAGCAAAATCGGCAGCAGCCAGCCAGCCAGCCCCAAGGAAGCGCAGCAGCAAGCCGTAGCAATAGCCCTCAGCAAGGCGAAAAAGCGAAGCCGGTAGCAGAAGGTCGGTTTGCCAGGATCGCGCCTCCTGTGTCCGATCCGGACGGCGTCATTCGGGTCAACGGGCGCGAGTATGCGGAACGAACCGAGCCCTACACCAAGGAGGGCACCAAAGCCTATCTGAAGCGAGCTGTTGATACCCTGGGTCGGCCCAAATTTTTACCTCTTGAGCCAGAGAAATTTTTTAGATACAGCTTCAAGACCTACATCGTCAACGTCTCAGACATCGATTCAAACAAGTCAGACGCTGAAAATATTCAGGGTAATGAAAACGCGCCCAAGCGATTTCTCGCCGCTTACGATGGCATTGTTGATCCGCGAGATGCAATCGCCATTCAAGACCTGGAGAATGGGCGCTTCAAAGTTATTGATGGAAACGGAACACTGACAGCTTTTAAGAGTTATGGCTGGACAAGCATTCCGGCAAACATCTTTAAGTCTAAGGCTGAGTTTGAAAAGTTCGAAGATCGTCAGGCAGCAGCTCCGACATACCGAGCTTACATTTTGAGCAACCAAAATCGCCGACAGCTTCAGGCTTTTTTTAAGCCAACCCACTCCAGGCTTATTCTTGACCACATCACAGCCAACGAAACAGACGCTGCAAAGCCAACCAAGGTTGAGGTCGTTGGTCTACAGGATGCGGAAGGCATTCAAGCCTTGGTGGTGGTGGTCGACGGTCGGCACATTCGAGATGATGGTCAGCCGTACCACATCACCCTGTCTGCCAATGAGGGGACAAAGACATCAGATGCTGGGCCGATGCTCCAGCGTCAAGGCTACAACTCGATCACGCCGTTTGAGCTGAAGCTGCCGTATGGCGCAGACTACACAGCCGTCAATCGCCAGCAAGACATTCTTGATCGGCTCAGTGACAAAGAGCAAAACAGACCTGTTGCCACTGGCGAATACATCAAATATCCACTGATCTTAAAAACCGTCATTGCTACGCAAAACCTGCTGAAGATGGCGATCAATGTTAAAAAAGACTTTGATGCTTTTGGACTTGAAGTTGCAAAAACAAACGGCATAACCTACAAAGCCGGACCGATCAAAGCGTTTCCTAAGTCGTTTGGAAAAATTTGGTATGAATACGAGGGCGACTCATCGCTCCTTAAAGACGCTGTTCGCTCGACTTTTGTGGTCGAATATCAAGAAGACATTGCGGCAGCAATACAGGCAGTGCTTGCAGCCTATCCTGGCTCAACGCTGAAGCATAACCGCTACGATCCCGACCCGGCAGTGGCAAAAGTAGCAGGTGCCGGATATCGCGATGTGATGTTCAATCTGTCTTTTGGCGGCATGCGGGTTGAGCTACAAATGAACACGCCAGAAATGATGGCTGCAAAAGAGATTGGTCACAAACTCTACGACGACCAAGTGCCACTTCAGCAAGAGCTTCAAAAGCCCTCAACGACTCAGGAAAGAGCCGAGGCTCTCCAGGCTGAAATTGACGAACTTAACCGTCAGCAGCGCGTTCTTTACGGCGCTGCCTTCAAGGCAGTTCAGGCTCGCTCAGCAGAACGAGCGGCAACCAACTTGCGAAACTCAGCCTCAGAAATGACATCTCCGTCCTCGTCGGCGGTACGGCGGTTGTATGTCCAGGGCGGCTCTAGCCTTGAGGTGGAGAAAAACATCCAGCAGGTTGCTTCGAATCCGTCAGGAGAAAGCGTGACCGGGATGGCGTCGGCGACCTTGAGAAATGTTGTTCCTTCGGGGAACACTTCGGGTAATCTGACCATTTCTGACTCTCCTACAACAATACCTAATGGTACCACAAACCCACAAAATAGTGGTCAAGCTTCTCGACAAATAGACAGCCCCTTTGCCTCAGTCGTCAGCCAAGAAGAAGCCGATGCCCGGATCAGCCGAAGGCAAAAACGCCTCCCTGGCGTTGGCGCTCCAACCAATGAGCGTAAGCAGTTCTTCATGGGCGGGACGCGCTTTGTCACCGGAAAGATCACAACGCAAGACTGGCTTGATCGGGTCAATGATCACATGACTCTTGAAGACATGCAAGATGCGAGAGCTTGGTATCAGCAGCTTCACGAGACTTTTGCCCCCATCTTTGGAGACAAGTCAACCCTCTTTGCGCTCTCTTGGCTGATGTCTCAAAAGAGGGCATCGCCCACAATGGGCATGATGAATGTCCTTCGCGGAGAGGATGTTGCCAAGGGCAAGCCGGTGATCAAAATTGCTGGCTTGAACCATGATGCCATTGTTGACGTTTTTTCTGGCCGCACACCTACCGAAGGAATTGGCGCAAAGCTTCAGGATTTCGTTGACTCCGAGCTTGGAAAGCCGTTTCGGACACTGATGAAAGACAACCCCCTAGGCAGACAGCCAGCAGCGATCGACGTTTGGGCTCAAAGAGATATCGGTTTTTTGGACAGCCATACCTTTGAGTGGGTCAGAAAAACCTTTGGCGGTGATGCAGCCAATCAGCTGCAGGTCAACAACTTTGAGTACGACCCTGTTCTGGACCAGATCAGCAATGACAAGGCTTTGTCTGAGATACGAAAAGACAAGACCGTCGATGGCGAAGCCCAGTACGAGTACGGCATCGATTTCTACAACGATGTCGTCGACATGCTCAATGCGCAAAATTATGACGGCGGTGGCTGGACGGCTCCTCAGGTTCAGGCTGTTGGCTGGGTCAACATGCAAAGAGTGATGGGTGTGAAAGCTGAGTTTGTCAGGGACATTTTGGACGGCAACACCCGCCGAGTCAGCATTGGTCTTGCTCCTGGTGAGGGCTCTCGTTTTGCAATCACGCTTGGCGGAAAGGAAATTTCGCCGACCGAGGCTCAGAAAGAGATTTCATTCTTGGCTGAAATGTCCGGCGTTCGAATTCGTCAGAGCCTCTCCGGGGTTGGAGCCTACCTGACCTCTGTTGAGGGAAGCATCCAGGTTGAAACGCTAGGCTCTCCTGAGTCAATTTCCGATTTTATGGACATGGTTGGCTATGCCTTCCAGCAGACCGAAATCATCAGCTCCAGACCCATGCTCAGCGGAGACAGGGGAGCCATCGATGTTGTGTCTCCGGGTCTCGCCTCATCGGAAGATGCGATTCGCTTTTTCCAGGCTTATTTGGCAAGCAATCCTCCTGTCAAAAGGGGCAAGAGCGGGGACTTGATCGCCCCCGGCTTCCAGCAAATTAAAGTCAATGGTGTTCCGGGCATTCGGCTGATCAATAACGATGGAACATTCAGCGAAGAGCAACAGACTAATTTGGTGCTTGCATTAAATGACGCCGCCGATAAAATCGGGATCGAGCTTGACAATGAGCAAAGCGGCTACCTTCTTGTCAGCGTGAAGTCAAGCAAAAACGACTGGGTAAAGGACAAAGATGGCAAACAATTTATCAGTTCGCTGGTTGACAGAGGACGATCTGAAGAAGCGAGACGTTTACAGCGTCGGTACCCACCATCGCGCCTCGACATTAGCGGAGACCAATCCATCCCGGCAAGCGGAAGCTTCAGCCGCCCAGTCGGATTCGTTGGACCTGCAGAACCTGCCGGAAGACCCAATCCTCGGAGTCGAGAGGGGGCGGGATCGCAAGGAGAAAGAGGATCAGTTGAGGGGGCAATCCACTACGGACGAGCCCCCGGTCTAAAATTTCTTTCAGGAAGCAGCTTTGGCAGCGGCATTCGTGGTGCCGAGCAAAGCAGGCTAAGCCAGCAGGGCGTTGATCCTCGCATCAAGCGCCGGGTTTATTTCTACCTGCCGACCCAGGGCGGGATTCCTCAGCCCGAAGCTGGTCTTGGCGGGGCGATTTACACCGCAAATCTGACGGGTCTTTACGACTACTCTTCGATGCCCCCCATCAAGGGCCAGGGCAATGCGCTTGAAACAGCCATTCTTGATCGCGGCTTTACCGGCTACATCAACCGTGAACAGGGAACAGTTGTTGTTCTTGACAGAGAAGTCCCGGTCAGCTTCCTTGGGAACAGCTCTGACTTTGCCAAAACCCAGAGAACCATTGAGCGAATCGCGACTCGCGACTTGACGAGGGCTGAAGGCAGCGAGCTTGTCCGCCGCCCCGGCAATACACCCTTCACGCCACAGCTGTTAAACAGTGTCAGGGCTGTTGCTCCAAGCTTCAGGCTTGAAAACGGCGAAGCTCGAGTCAATGCCTCAGAGGCTGATGCCGTCAACAGTGCGATGGAAGAAGCTGGTCTTGAGTTTCGGCTTGAGACCGAGCCAAGTCGGTCGCCCCTCGGTCAGTTTCAGCGCCAGCTTGTTCAGTACGCATCCGATGGCGACCCGAGAGCGCCTGCGCTTTTTGGCATCAGCCGGACGGCACCAGTGATGAAAAAAATTGGCGCTCCAGAACAGCTGTTGGTGATGACCCCTGGGACTGTTCAGAAAGTCACCAATCCCGAAAGCGTGGGCAAGAGCACTGAGGATGGCTTTCGGAAAAGCCCAACCAGGGTTGGTTTGCTTTTGCCTGTCAAAGCCAGAATCCCGTTGACGGTTGATGAAATCATGGATGTGTCACGGCAAATTTGGAATCCGGTTGCCATCATTAAAACCGAGTCCAATCCCAGCGGCACCCGAAGAGCAGGCTACATGCTGGTTCTTGACACGCCTAAAGAGGGCAATCCGGTTGTGGCAATTGTTCACGACAGCGTCAACTTTCAGGGACAGCTCGCCAGTGAAATTGCCTCGGTTTACCCAGTCAATGAACCCGGCACCCTGGCTGAAATCAACTCCAGCTTGAAGGGCAAGCTTTTTCTTTATTTGAACAAAGCCAAAGCCATTGCCTTGAATCTCAAGCTTCAAAGCAAATTGAATTTCAAGGACGCCAGACCTGGGGCTGCTGGACCGGGCGACACCAAGACAACTTTTGAAAGATTGCCAAACAGCAACTTCAACGCTTTCGCTCGCCGCTTTCCGCCCGTGCCCTCGCGGTTTACGCTGCCCGAGAGAACGGCTCGCGAACAGTTTGTGGAAAATTTGTTTGAGAACCGCATGTCACGGGTTGAAGACATCCAGGAAGCGGTTGTCGAACAAGGCGGAACCCTTCAAATTCGAGACGCTCAAGGCAACCTTCTTGGCACAACAGACATTGCAACAGCCCAACAGCGGATGCGCGGAGCTGTTCGAGGTCGTCTTGACCGCTTCAAAAAAGAGGTAGAGATTCCTCTGATCCAAGATGCGGCAAGGCTTAACGTCAACCTGGATGAGGTGGCTCAATTTTTGTATGCCACCTACGCGCCCGAGCGCAATTTGATCATTCAAACCAGAAACTCGAGCCAGTTCCCGACCGATGGCGGCTCCGGAATGACAAACGCTGAAGCAGCGCAGGTCTTGGCTACCTTCAGGGCAAGTCCAAATTTTGCAAACCTCAGCGCCATCTCTGCCCGTTTCCAAGCCATCACCAGGATGACTCAGCAGCATCTGCTCTCGAATGGCTTGGTTGACCAACAGACAATCACGCAGTGGCAGGCGGAGAACCCGAACTATGTGCCGCTTCGAGGCTTCGAGCTGATTGATCCTGACAGCGGCCAGGGTCTGGGAGTTGGCTCTCCCGGCAGGCTTGACCCTCGCAATCCCTTTGTCAAGGTCGCCAAGGGTCGCGAGTCAAAGGCTGGACAAATTCTTGAGAATGTTCTCAAAGACTATACCGATGCCGTGGTTCTGGCGGAGAAGAATCAAGTCTACCGCCTGCTCCTCAGATTTGTCCGTGACAACCCAGACCCTGCATTGTGGCAAGTCAACGCACCCGCGATCAAGCGCAGCTATGTTCGCAACCAGCTTCAAAGCCCCCTTGGCTATGCCTCTGGAGAGGTCCGCATTTCTTTTGAGAACAATCAAAATCCAGCTGAGACCATCGCCGTTCGCGTTCAAGGCAGACCCGTCTTCATCCAGGTCAGCGATACCGGAATGCTGGATGACATGAAGATGGCTGGAGCGATTGGAAGCGGCGACCAAGCTAGGCTTTATTTCCGGATTTGGTCTGGAACAATGAGCACACTTGCCAAGCTCAGAACAACGCTTTCTCCGGTTTTTGTGGCGATTGATGCGATCAGAAATGCTGAGACAGGCGGCTTCTGGAATCTGGTCAAGCACGGTCCGCGACAAGCTGCCAGCGTTTACGCCAAAACCTACAAGGCTGCGCGAGCCGCCTGGGAGATGGAGAGAGGCAACAACTGGACCGGCGGCATGACGCCAGACATCACGGTTCGAATCCCTGGACAGCCTGTTCAACAGCTCAGTCTGCAACAGCTGTACAACATGTTTCGAGATGACGGGGGGAAAGTCGGCTACCTCGATATTAAAGAAATCGAAGAAATCCAAAAGGACATTCAAACCCGTTTTCGCGCTGCCTCAGTTGCTGGCTCTCTTGATCCCCGCACTTACGGCATCCAGGCTTTGAATCTCGTCAGCAAGGTCGAGGACTTGATGCTTGATGCAGCCGGTTCCATCGAGACCTCTATGCGCTTTGCCAGCTACATGACTCGCCTGCAAAACGGGGCGACCCGGCAGGAGGCAACTGACTCAGCCAAACAGGTCACGGTCAATTTCGATCGGCGGGGAAAATGGACGCCGCATCTGGGCTTGCTCTACATGTTCGCCAATGCCAACATCCAGGGCACCAAGCAGACCTATAACCTGATCTTCAAATCAGGAGTGGCTGGAGCGGCTCTGGGCGGTTCTTTGATGGCTCTTGGCTATGCCGTAGCCCAGATCGGATCAGGCGACTCTGGAGACGATGACCAGCCTTACTGGGACAAGCACCTGTACAAGCAGAGCAAGATCAAAAATCTGCTCTTCTTCAAGGCAAACGGAGACACCATCACGATTCCCATGAGCTACGGGACCGGCTTCTTCGTCAACCTTGGCTATGCCATGAGCGACTTGCAGCGCGGGGTTCCAGCTGCCAAGGTTGCCGCCTTCCTCAGGGACAGCTTCCTCACTCACTTTAGCCCTCTTGGAAGCGCGGAAAACTTGGCAACCTTTGTCAGCCCAACCCTGCTTGACCCGATTATTGTGAACGCCACCAACCGGACCGAGCAGAACATCCCTCTGATGCCGGAGTCTCCTTGGGAGCCAAGCAAGCCCAACAGCGAGAAGTTTTGGGCTGCAACAAGGGGAACAATGTTCCAACAGCTGTCCGCCTACCTGAACAAGGAGACCGGGGGAACAGCTGGCTACAGTGGAAAGGTCGACATCTCCCCAGAAGCCATGAGGTTCTGGTCTGGCTGGCTGACTGGCGGCGCAGGCGGATTTGTGAGGGATGCCGGTGAATCAATCTTCTTGACCAGCGAGATCGGCAATGACGCCGCCTTCGAGAAGAACAAGATTCCATTCATCAAAGCCTTCTTCCAGAACAACACCGGCAAGCAAAATCAAATGGAGTTTGCCAAAAATTCTGAGGAGGCTGAGCGAGCTTTGACTGAGTGGAAGCTGCTGTTCAACAGCCCCCAGCGCCGAGAGGATGGGACGGCTGAGCGTCTTCGGGACGACAAGAAGCTGCGCGAGCTAGGCGGAGCTGTTCAAGCCTACAAGCAGGCTTTGAGCGGTCTCAGGCATGAAGAGATTCGAATCATCGACAAGAAAACGGCTGGCGACTACGACTTCGCCGAGGCTGAGGAAAGACTCAAAAAAGTGGCTGAAAAAAAGGACCGCCTCTACGTCAGGTTCAACCGCAGCTTCTACAAGGCAGACCCAAATACGCCGGGAAATTAAATTAAATCTTATTTTCCCGTGACCCCGAGTTAAATGTGGATTGCTCGCATATCACCCGCCAAACAAGTTGCTCATCGTAAGACAACAGTTCAGGGTAGTGGGTTGCCAAGTTCCTCAATCGCTCTGGCTCGTCTAGAGCCCAAAGCTGCGTTGCCACATTTGCGACTGTTGGTCTATTTCCGTTGATATCCGCTTCGGCTAAAGGCACTCCTTTTAAAGCCTCTTCGATTGCCCACTCCACAAAGTTAGCCAATGACCTGCGTTGCTTACGTGCGGCAATTTCGGCCAAGTACTTGAGTTTGGGGTCAAGCCGCAGGGCGAACACTTCAGTGCGGGGCACGCCTGCCTTTGCTTTACGGTTTTTCTCTGCCATGTTATGTCCTTTGCCGCTGCCAGTGTAAGCCCGACTTCAGTCCTAGGAGGAAGAAGCATCCGTGTAGATGTGCTTGAACTTTGTTTCTGTGGGCGGAATCCACCCATATTTGCGCCATGTTTTTTGAACATCTGCCCCTCTGACCCACTTGAAAGTCGAGCCCTCATCGAGCAGGCTTCCGGTGGTGGGGTCAAATTTCGCAGGAGGCGCTTGCACCTCGGGAACGGCTTTCAGGTATTTCATGCTTTGCTCCTCTCAATTGCAGTGATCAGGCGGTCCAGGTACCAGGAGGCTTTTTTCAAGTCCTCCAGCCTGTCAGCTTTGAGCTTGTAGCCAGCTCGCGACAGGTACTTCAGAGCGGTGAGCCTGAGGTGCCCGGTGAATTCTTCGGGCGTTGACTTGGCTTGCATGTAGTCGATGGTCTCGATGCCGCCGATCTTGTAGTGGTCGGGGTTGATCCAGTCAGCTTGGGTCTTTGCGATCATCGAAAGCTTGAGCTGCAGCGCATCAAAGGCATCGTCTTCTTCAGTTTTGATCATCACAACACTCCTTGAATTTCGTGAAGGTCCGCCTTGATCGACTCCATGGCGCAAGTCATGTCCTCGAGCTCTTTAGCGGTGATTGCCAACAGCTGTTCAAGCCTCCTGAGAGAGCTCAGAAAAACCAGCGGCATCAGGTCATCCGGAAATTCTTGGCTTTTACAAAACATGTCCATGCACGTTTCGTGGGAAAAAATTTGGCCGCTGGTTGGAGACAGCCAAGCAATGGGTTTGTGTTCCATGTCAAAACTCCGTTCTTTGTTCGTCTTGAAAAATTGGACAGCCGTGAGAGACGTTGCAGTAGTCGTTGCAGCGCCGGTACTCGCCCTTGCGGTACTCGACAAAATGGTCTTTACCGCCTGCCTCACAGGCGATGTCGGCATCTGACTTCTCGTCAAACAGCTTGATGGCACTTTTGCGACCGGCTTTTTTGAGCGCATAGACCGGATTGGTCATCCATCTTTCGGCGTCAGAGCAGGGCGGCGGATTCAATTCCAGGTGCGCTTTGATGCGCTCAGCCATGAATTCCTCTGCGTCTTCTATGCGCCAAAGCGGGATGTCGACGGTCGCCACCGGCAGCTGCGGATAGCTGATGTCTCGCTTTGCCATGGTTTTTTGGTGGTCTCGTAAGAACGCAATGATCCTTAATGAGGTGACCTTCATACCGTTCCGGATTGCCAGAACGCGAAGCAAATTCAGCTGCTCCACCCACTCTTGCTTGGGCTCTTCATCCTTCACGCTCCAGTGCGTGGTGAATTTATAGTCCTGCAGACAGCCGTCTTGGATGATGTCGTACTGGCCGCTGACGGTCAAGCCGCCGATCTTTGCGAACAGTCGTTCCTCGACGTTGAGACCAGCCCTTAGTCCGGCCCTCTCTAAGATCGCATGACCGATCTGCCCATAAAGCGAGAACAGTCGTTCCGCTACGTCTTCCACCGGCTCGACGGTTTCTTTCAGGCGGCGCTGGTAGGGCGGCGTGATGAGCTGGGTCACTGAGATGTCGCTGTTTCCCCGTGTGTAGGGGTCATTCTGCACAGCCAGGACAACGGCTTGTGGCAGGTTGAGTTTGTTGGTTAGCATGGCTCTCCGATGTGCGTGTTGTGGTGCTGCTGAACTGCCTGAATGAGAGGGTCTGCCGAAAAAAGATGGCTCGCATGCAGAGCCAAACGATCTCCGTAGCCAAAATTTTTGCTGATGCAGTGCTCAAAAAAAACATCTTTGTGGACAAGACCTCGAATCACAACAGCTGTTTCAGAGCTGTCGATGTTGCAAAGTGCCGCAAGGTCGCACTGAAACTTGCCTGCGTGATCAAAATAAAGCCAGTTTTTGGTACCCGCTGACAAGGGAGTCTTAACTTGGACCGTGAGTTCGCCAAGCCTGAGATCAATGCCCCCGTCACCGCCCACCAAAAGCGACCAGTCGGGCTGGAGGCACAGAGCCTGGGCCAAGCCAACTTCACCCATCAAGCCAAAAAAATTGATCTCCCAATCTGAGCGCCGCCGATCGTGCCGGTGGTTTGGTACACCCCAAGTTTTTTTAATTTTGTTGCGAGCGCTGGCGCTTTTCATGATCTTTTCGAGAGTCAGGTCATCCAGTCTGATGAGCCACATGGCTCAAAAAGGAGTGTCTTCTTCACCGAGCTCTTCGCTTTGGAAGTGTCCCTCCTCATTTTTTTTGCCCCAATGCAGCGCCCACTCCGGCGATTTCTTGATGGTTTCCTGCAGGTACTTGGGAAGGGTTTCAAATTCTTTCAGCTGAAAATCATCAAAGCTGAATTTGATTGTCTCGTTGTGCGCTTTGGGGGAAGCCATGCCTTTAGGGATTGGCATGACCGAGGCAACATTGGCGTGAACCCTGTCTCCGCTGCCGGTAACGTGGATGACGTTGAGCATGCAAATTTTTCCAAGCACGAATTCCAAGTCAAACTTAGACAGCTCGGCTTCAGTGAAGGCTCTCCCTCTCCAGCCCTCGAGCATTTTACGTAGATTCGCCTTCTCGTGCAGGCTGGCGGTGTACTTTTGCGTGCATACGTATGGACGCCCGTCCTCCATGAGCTCAGCCAATTCCCAACCAAGAACAACTTGATGCGGGGTCTTGGTCTCTCCCTTGACCACAAAGCTCTGGGTGCCCAGGTCAATGACCTGATAGCAGCGCGCTGCCGTAACCCCAGCTGGGGCGATCTGAAAATCCGAAGAAGAACCGGGGTCTTTGATGAATAACATGTTTTTCCTTGTCAAACGATATTGCTATGAAACAAAAAAATGCTTTAGCACGATTTTGTCGGTGAACGGGAATGCGTCCCGTCAAGCCAAATGTAACCCGGTTTTTGCCCAAGTCAATACCCAAAGGTATTTTTTTTTATGGAGCTAAAAACAGCCCGTAAATGTCACCCTAACTCAAAAATAGTTCACGCGCATCGCCGCTACGGCTTTGCCAACGATTTGGCGAGACTTGCCCAGGGCGTGCGCCGACCCCTGAAAAATTTATTTAAGGGCGTCTTGACACCCCGCAAAAGTACGCTAGACTCGCCAACAATACTTTATGGTATTGAACATCGGAGCACACTCAATGACTGATTTAACGACTGGAATCTCGGTGCAAAACGCCCCCCTGATGGGCAAGCACAAGGACTTTTTGAGAGACCTGAACCAACTCGACCGTGACCACCTCGGTCATCAGATTGGCGTCTCTGGCAGCTACATCACGAGCCTGATCTATCGGAATAGCCAGACCGTCAGCCTGTCAGTGGCGATCGCCATCGACAAGTACAGCAAAGGAAAGCTCGATTTTCGGGACATGGTCTCCGAGCGAGACCGAATCGACTGGGATTTCGTGGCTGACCGGCTGATCGAGAAGATCGAAAGCGCGGCTTAGCCGCCAAAGCCGCCCAGTCGGGATTGAGACGACAGGGCTGAGCGGCTAAACCCCTACTGGTTGTCAGCGGTGTAACAGGGGAACACGGGTGGCGAAGATAGCGCCCGTCCGCAAAAAGGCTGTCGAGTCGTGCGGCTCCGGTTGGATCGCTCGAAAAGGCTCAGTCTCAGGCTGAGTCATGCCCACCAGTCGGATCAGGGTTGAAATGCATAGCATGGGCTAGGGAATACCACTAAGGGAATACCACCATTTGATATTGTCTTTATGTTGTAATAATACCGACTGGTATTCTCCATCAACCAAAAAGAAATGAATTTATGAACTCTTTGACGCATCGGGCTTTGTCCATCGAAAAAACAGTCGATGGCTTCATCATCATCCAGCCAGTTGGAGAGGCTCCGGGTGATTGTGTGACCTTGGAAATTTCAAGCGATCAAGCCAAGCAAATTGGCAATTTTTTGCTACAAGGCTTGGCGGCTCAGACGGCAATTGGCAGCGCCAAAAACTCGGCAAGCCTGGATGTTGGTTTTGCCGACTTCTGGGAGTCTTACCCGCGAAAAATTAACAAGGCTGAGACGCACAAAATTTGGCGCAGCCGAGCGCTCGCTG
>Ga0049085_10000638_pt1 | contig 13706 bp, 10 predicted proteins | sample GreLakmeSU08MSRF_FD_66721 | JGI IMG/M metagenome (GOLD analysis project Ga0049085, IMG submission 66721) | Freshwater lentic microbial communities from great Laurentian Lakes, MI, USA - Great Lakes metaG SU08MSRF | ecosystem: Environmental > Aquatic > Freshwater > Lake | place: Great Lakes... | reverse complement strand
GCGGTTCTCAAGCAACTCCAGCAACTGCGCGCCGAAGGCGGCGGTTCGCTTCCCGCTATCGCACCAGCCAATATCGCTGCGCCCCGCGCCTCCGTTATCAGCGAGACCGCACCGACCAGTTACACCGCGCAAAAAACTGTCGCAGCACCCGCCGCGACGCCGACGCCCACGCCGGCCGCCCCTGCTCCTCTCTCGGTTTCCATCGCTGCTCCCATCGAGCCCAAGCCTGCCGGCGGCGCGGTTGATCTGAATGTTCTCTGGCCGCAGTTGCTCGAGGCCGTCGGTCGCGCGAGCCAGTTCACGCGCAGCTATCTCATCGAGGCGCATCCGATTTCCTTCATCAAGGAAACACTCGCCATCGGTTTCGATCCTGAGTTCGCCGATCACCTGAGTCTCGTGGACAACCCGAAGAATCACGCGTTGATCCAGACCAAGCTGCGCGAAATGGGCCACGCGCATCCCACGGTGAAGTTCGTGAAATCTGAACGGCCGATTGGTTTCAACACTCCGCCGACAGCGACGGCTCCCGCGCCGATCGCTGCCACCGAACCCACCCTCAAGCCCGCGTTTGCCGAGCCGCCCAAGAAAAAAGCCTTCGCGCCGGTGAACATGGATGAATTCAAGAACGACCCGTTCATCCAGCAGGCGTTGGAGATTTTCAAAGGCCAGATTGTTGATGTCCGCAAATAACCCTCGCCCCATTAATCTATGTCCAGCATCGGAAAATTGATGAAGCAAGCTGCGAAGATGCAGCAACAGATTCAGGATATTCAGACCGGCCTCGCCGAGCGCACTGTCGAGGCTACCAGCGGCGGCGGCGCGGTGAAGGTCACCGCCAAATGCAGCGGCACGCTCGCCAGCATCAAGATTGATCCGGCCGCCATGAATCCGGCCGACGCGCAACTCCTCGAGGACATGCTGCTCAGCGCGACCAATAACGCGCTCGCGCAGGCCAAGGAAATTGCCGATCAGGAGATGGGCAAGGCCACGCAAGGCTTTGGCATGCCGGGGATGATGTAAACGAAGAAGGTTGATGGCCGCTCTTCCTGAACCAATCGTCGTGCTGATCACCGCGCTGGGCAAACTGCCCGGTGTCGGTCCGCGTTCGGCTGAACGTCTCGCTCTGCACCTCGTGCAGGCGGAAACGGACGGCGTGCGGCAACTCGCGCAAGCCATCCTCAGCGCGCGCGAGAAAATCCAGTCCTGCCAAATTTGCGGCGCGCTCACGGAAAAACAACCGTGCGTTCTCTGCACCGATTCGCGTCGCGATAGCTCGCTCCTTTGCCTCGTCGAACGCGCCGTGGACATTCTCAGCGTGGACAAAGCTGGCACGTTCACCGGCAAGTTCCACGTGCTCGGCGGCAAGATTTCGCCGCTGAATGGAGTTGGCCCGGAAGATTTACGCATCGATGAACTCGAGTTGCGCCTCGGTCGTGAACCGATCCAAGAGGTCATCCTCGCGCTCGGCAGCGACGTGGAGGGAGATGCCACGAGCTACTATCTCGCCAAGCGATTGGCCGCACGCGGGGTGAAGGTCACGCGCATCGCTCACGGCCTGCCCGCCGGCAGCGGACTGGAGTTCGCCGACGAGTTGACGTTGAGCCGCGCGCTCGAAGGCCGCCGCGAAATCCAGTGAGCGTGTCTCCGCCAAAAGCCGTCGTGTTCGACTTGGGCAAGGTGCTGCTCGATTTCGACTACAGCATTCTCGTTCACCGCATGGCGCCGCGCTCACGGATGAGCGAAGCGGAACTGAACCAACTTCTCAACCAAGCGCCGCTGCTCCTTCGTTACGAGACCGGCGCGCTCTCCACGCCTGAGTTTTTCGACGAAGTGCAGAGTGCTTCCGGTTTCAATGGCAGTATCGAGGAGTTCACCGCCTTCTTCGCCGACATCTTCACGCCCATTGAACCGATGATCGCGCTGCACGCGCAACTGCGGTCGCGCGGCGTGCCGACGTATATTTTCTCGAACACGAACGACATCGCCATCGTGCATATCCGACGGACGTTCCCGTTCTTCGCCGATTTCGACGGTTACGTGCTCTCCTATGAACACAGCGCGATGAAGCCCGATGCGCCGCTCTACGCTGTCGTCGAGGGAATCACCGGACTACGCGAAGCGGACCTGCTGTACATCGACGATCGCCACGAGAATATCACCGCCGGCGCAGCGCGCGGTTGGAACGCCATTCTCCATCAAGAGCCCGCCACCACGGAAGCGGTTATGCGCGCAACCGGCCTGCTGGGTTAAACATCCCGCGCACGGCTTCGCTTCGACCGCGACGCGATGTCAGCGCGCACGTGAATCAGGTCACTTGCCGAGCAGATGCTCGATCACCATTTGATCAAGCGCCTGATAATCGCGATTGGCGATGAGCGACTTGGCCTGCTTCTCATCGTAGCTGCGCACCTTCTCGAGCAGTCGGAGGAACGTGCGCCGGCTGTTATCGAGATGCGCCATCCAATGCTCAACCTTCGTGGTGCGGAAGGGGTGGACATCGAAGCAGACGTACTCGCCGTTCTTCCCGTAGCCATTGCGCTCCAGCGCGCGCACTTGATCGAAAGCGCTGCGGAGATTGGTGCAACCAAAGGGGCGATCCTGATCGTATTTCAAACCGTTCTGGTCGTTGAGATGGAGCGACCAGAGCTTGCCAAACGACATGGCGAAGTCGATTTCGTCGGCGGGGTCGATGCCCGCGAGTATGGCGTGCGCGCTCTCGATGAGGCAGCCGACGCGCTTCGGATCCCGCGTGAGCTGGGCGATGGCGAGCGCGTGGCCGATAGTCGGCAGATACGCGTGATCCATCGGCTCGTTCGGCTTCGGCTCGATCGAGAGCCGCGCCTTCTTGTCGTACGCGAGCATCGCGTCGAACGCCTCGACGAGCAGCTCCACGCTGCGTCGGCCGTCCTTCGCCTCGCGGATGTAAGTGCCCTCGCGCGCGAGCCAGAGCACGATGAGATCGGTGCCGAGAATCTTGCCGATATCGATGCAGCGCTTCGAACGGTCGATGGCGTATTGGCGATGGCGCTTGTCGTTACTCGTGTACGCACCATCAATCGTCTGCGGCGCGAACCAAAGCCGCGGCGCAACCATCTCGGCGACGATTCCTTCACCGTCCAACCGCTTCTTCAGCTCCTTGGCTTCCTTGCGAATCTGCGACTCCGACTTGCTGTCGATGTCCGGCACCGCGTCGTCGTCGTGGAACATCATCGCGTCGAACCCGAGCTTCTTGAGTTGGGCCAGCTTCCAGTCGAACGTCTGCGCCGGACGCGTCGTCGGGCCGTAGGGATCCTGTCCCTCGCTGATATTCCACGGACCGAAACAGAACTTGTAGTGATGCTTCATAATGCGCGACACGCTGCCGGACTCCACTGTTGAAAGGAAGCGGAAAAACCGTGAGCCGCGAAGAGTCGCTTGCTAACGTGGCGCGATGACGGACAAGGAAACCGCGCTCCAACCCTTCTTGATTCCCAATCGCGTGGAAGTGCGCACCGGAAACGGACATTTGCCGAAGCTCGTTCTCACCACGGCGCGCAGCACGGCAGAAATCTATCTGCACGGCGCGCACGTGACGCACTTCCAAAAACAGAACGAGCGGCCGCTGCTCTTTATGAGTGCGCAGAGCCTCTTCGCTTCGGACAAACCAATCCGCGGCGGCGTGCCGCTCATCTTTCCGTGGTTCGGCCCGCGAGACGGCGCAGCGGCACACGGCTTCGTTCGAACCGCCGCGTGGTCACTCGTGGAATCCAGCGTCACGGATAACGAGACCAGCGTGACGCTCGAACTCGGGCAAGCGGCCGATTCAGCAGAATGGCCCGCGCACCGGCTGCGTTACCGCGTGATTGCAGGTGAGACGCTGCGACTCGAATTGGAAACCGCAAACACCAGCCTTACGCGCGAACTGAACTACGAAGAGTGCCTGCACACTTACTTCGCCATCGGCGACATTCACGCGACGCGCATCACCGGTCTGCAAGGCGTGCGTTATCTCGACAAGGTGGACCATTTCACTGAGAAGACCGAGGCCGCGCCGGAGATCGCCATCACCGGGGAGACCGATCGTGTTTATCTGAACACGACCTCCAGCGTCACCATCACCGACCCCGCGTGGCGGCGGCAGATTGTTGTGGAGAAGAGCGACTCCAACTCGACCGTGGTCTGGAATCCGTGGATCGCCAAAGCCAAAGCGATGGCCGACCTCGGCGACGACGAATATCCCCAGATGCTCTGCGTGGAATCGGGCAACGTGGACCGCAACCGGCTTACGCTCGCGCCGGGCGCGAACGCAACGCTGGCCATCGAGTTGCGCAGCGAGGCGTTCTGAACCTCACTTCACTTTCCGGAACTGCACGCCGTCGCAGACGACGTGGCCGTCGGTCTCTTTGTTGGAAAGCGTGACGGTGACAGGCTTTCCAGCGGCGAGTTGAAACTTGCCTAGCGAAAGAACTCCGCCGCCGCGCACCTCTTTCTGATTCACCTTGACCGTGCGCGGTTCCGCGCCCGCGATAGCGATGGTGACGGGCACGTTGCTGGCACGATTTGAAAACGGCGGCCACAGCAAAATCACTTCGTACTCGCCGGCCTCTTTAATCTCCGGTGTGAAGGCGAGCGCCATCTCACCCTTGCGGCTGTCGCTGTCATGCACGTAACCGGCGCCGACCTTCCAGCCTTGCGAGTTGGAGAGCGTCCAGTCGCCGGCCGGCTTCGCGTCCGCCTCGTCGAGCACGATACCCTCGAGCTTCACATCGATCTTGCCAGCAGCAGGTCCCGTCTTCGGCCCAGTCCATGCGAGCACCTGTTTGTCGGCGAGTAGGCGTTCCCGAAGCTTGGCGTAATTGATTTTCTGCACAGAAACCTTCTCATCAATCGCCTGCAGCGCAGCCGTGGCGGCGGACTGGCCGAGCACCATGAAAACCGGTTCCATGCGGATCGAGCCGTAGGCGATGTGCGTGGCGGAAAGACAGACAGGCGCGAAGAGGTTCGCGCACTCGACGGCCTTAGGGACGAGGGAACGATAGCTAATCGGATACGGCGGAAAGCCGCCGATCTGCACATCGCCCTCGTTGCGGACGTGGCCGCTGGCGTCCACGTGACGCTGCGTATTGTGGGAATCCATCGTGTAAGCGGCGAGACCCACGGCGTCCTCCGCTACGACACGGCCCTGACAATTCTGCTGCGTCATCACGTAATCGGAAACCATCCGCCGCGCCTCGCGCACGTAGAGTTGCTCCTGCCAATTGTCGGTGTCGGCGAACTCGTCCTTACACTTGCCCCAGCGCGAGACCTCCTTGCGGACGGTCTCCGGCACGCGCGAATGGTTCGCGAGCGTCCACATCAAACCGAACTGATACTCGCGGTGACGCGCGACAATCTTTTCGCGCTCAGTGTAACTGGCCTCAGGAAAATCGTAGTTCTGGCCGATGAAGTCGGTGGAGAAACCTTGGTTATTGTTCACGTCGGTCTTGCGATTGGGCATCGAGGAGTTAATCCACGGAATGCCTTTGTAGCCGGCCTCGTAATTGCGGAAGAGGAGCTCGTACCAAAGCTCGCTGTAACCCTCGGGTTTGGTGAACGAGATGCGGTTCTCCGGATGATCGGTGAGGCACATACGGAAATTGTAAGCCTGCACTCGTTTGTCGGCGGCGCCTTCCGCGCCGGGGCCTTTCGCATCAATGGTCGGCAGAAGCCCGCTCGCTGCGTCGCCCTTTTTCACATACGGATCCACGCCCGCGACGAACTGGTGGTGCCGCGCATTCTTCGTCTGCACGCCGTTGATCGTCTCGTTGTATTGAGCGTTTGCCTCGCGGCCGACCGTGTAAGAACCGCCCGCCGCAGCCAAAAGATCACCTTCGTACGTGGCATCCATGAACATCTTCGCTGGGAAGACGCGGCCCGATTCCATCGCGATGGAGACGATGCGTAACCCTTCCTTCTTGACGCCCACCTTGCGATTGAGACGTTCGCCGTACACGACCTCCACGCCCGCTTCGCGCACGAGGTCATTCATCACCTTCAACGCCGCACTCGGCTCGAAGGTCCACATCGTATCCTCACCCTTCCCACTCTGCGTCTGACCACCGTCGCGATACGTCTCGCGCTTCTGCCACTTCCACGCGGCCTCATCCTGATAGTGCGCACGAAGGCGTTGATAAAACTCGCGAGCGATGCCGCCGATGGCCGCCTTGTTGCCGATGTCCGTCTGCCCAAGCCCGCCGGTGGTGAGCCCGCCAAGACGCTTCGTCGGCTCAATCAGCACGACCGATCGGCCCATGCGTTTGGCCTGCAACGCCGCCGCCACGCCGCCGGAGGTGCCGCCGTAAACGCACAAGTCCAATTCCGCCGCGCTGGAAATCTGCGCGAAACAAACCGCAGCGATACACGCCGCCCTCAAAAAGCACATCGTAGTTGTCATCCTCATCACAGTGCCGACCTCGTCCGCATCCTGTCAAACTCCGCCCGTGTTAGTTGACGTCTGCCAAAGAGTGCTGGTCTGCATCCCACGCTCAAGGTATCCTGTACGTATGGCGAACTGTATTCGTTTGGCGTTTGTCGCGTTCTTAGTTCTCCGTGCAGTCACGGGCGCCGCGCCGTTGGATTTTGCGCATCAGATTGTGCCGGTCTTGCGCGAGCATTGTGCGGAGTGTCACACGGGGGACAAAAAGAAGGGCGGCTTCAGCATGAACGATCGCGCGTCGTTTCTTGCCGGTGGTGAGAATGGCAAGGTGGCCATCGCCGGCGACAGCGCGAAGTCCAAGCTCATCGCAGTCATCACTTCGAAGGACGCTGAGAAGCAGATGCCGCCGAAGGGGGCGCGGCTCTCGCCGGAAAAGGTGGCGCTGCTGCGCGGGTGGATTGACGCAGGACTGCCCTGGGACGAAGGGTTCGCATTCAAGAAGGCGGCGTACGAACCGCCGCTGCGGCCGCGCAGGCCGGTGTTGCCGCCGGCGGTCGCGGGGCGCACGAACGCGATTGACCGCATTCTGGACGCCCATTTGGCGCAGCGAAAGTTGCCGCGGCCGCAGACGATTGATGACGCGCAGTTCGCGCGCCGGGCGCACTTGGATATCATCGGCCTGTTGCCGGAGCCGGAGGCGCTGGAGAAATTCCTCGCTGACAAATCCGCCGACAAACGCGCGCGCCTCGTGCGCGAGTTGCTCGCCAACAACACGGCCTACGCGGAGCATTGGCTGACGTTTTGGAATGACCTGCTTCGCAATGATTATTCCGGCACGGGTTTTATCACCGGTGGCCGCAAGCAAATCACCAGTTGGCTGTATCGTTCGCTCGTCGGGAACAAGCCGTACGATCAATTCGCGCGCGAGCTGATCGCCTACTCGCCGGAGAGCGAGGGGTTCGCGGCGGGCATCCGCTGGCGCGGCGATGTGAGCGCCGGCGCGACGCCGGAGATTCAATTCGCGCAGTCGGTGGGGCAGAGTTTTCTGGGCATCAACCTCAAGTGCGCCTCGTGCCACGACAGTTTTGTTGATCGCTGGAAACTGGAGGAGTCTTTTGGTCTGGCGGCGATTTATGCGACGAGCAAATTGGAGCTGCACCGCTGCGACAAGCCGATCGGCAAGACGGCGAAGGCCGCCTGGTTGTTCCCCGAGTTGGGGCAAGTGGACGCAGCGGCGCCGCAGCCCGAACGGCTCAAGCAGCTGGCCGTGCTGATGACGCACCCGGAGAACGGCCGGTTCACGCGCACGATCGTCAACCGCTTTTGGCACCGGCTGATGGGCCGCGGCATCGTGCATCCCACCGACGCGATGCAGACCGAGCCGTGGAGCCATGACTTGCTCGACCATCTCGCGGCGCATCTGGCCGAGAACAAATATGATTTGAAACAGACGCTGGAACTCATCGCCACGTCCGCCGCGTATCAGTCGCGCGCGCAGGTGGTGAGCCGCGAGGCCGATGAGCGCGGCTACATTTACGCTGGCCCGCGCGCCAAGCGTTTCACGGCTGAGCAATTTGTGGATGCCGTGTGGCAGATCACCGGTACGGCGCCGACGCGTTTCGACGCTACGGTGGTGCGCGGCAAGGTGGCGCCCGAGGCTGTGGGCGAGATGAAACTCGTGGCGCGCTGGATTTGGTCGCATGCCGATGCGGGCAACGCGAAGGCGGGCGAGACTTTCGTGGCGCGGAAAAAGTTCACGCTCCCGTCCGCGCCCGTCCGCGCCGGAGCCGTGGCCACGGCGGACAATAGTTTTGTCCTCTACATCAACGGCACGCGCGCGGCGGCGGGCGACAACTGGGAAAATCCCGAGGCTATCGCGCTGGAGTCGCGGCTCAAAGCAGGCGCGAACGAGATTGTGCTCGTGGCCAAAAATGGCGGCGCTGGCCCGAATCCCGCCGGTGTGATTTTCGAGGCGCGCATCCAACTGGCCGACCGCACGGTCGTCACGATTGCGACGGATGCCTCGTGGCAATCCTCGCAGTCGCAGCCCGACGCGAAGGGCAAATTCAAGACCGAGCCCACCGACTGGCAGCCGGCCGTGGAGGTGCCCAACTCGGCGTTGTGGAATGCGAGCGTGGGCAAGCAACTGGCCATGCAACTTGCGCAGGCGGCCATGGCCACGCAGCCGATGGTCCGCGCGGCGCTGATGAAAAATGATTTCTTCATGCGCGCATTGGGGCGTCCGCACCGCGAGCAAATCGTCAGCGTCCGTCCCAGTGAGTTGACCACGCTGGAGGCGATTGATTTGAACAACGGTCAGATTCTCGCCACGCGATTGGAGCAGGGGGCGGCGCGGATTCTCGCGAAGCAATGGCCGAGCAGCGATGCGCTGGCGACGTGGCTTTATCAGTTTGCATTGTCCCGCACTCCCGCCACTGCAGAGCTGTCGCTCGCGCGCGAAATCCTCGGCGAACAACCCACGAGCCAAGGACTACAAGACCTGCTCTGGGCGGTGATGATGCAACCGGAGTTTCAACTCGTCAGATAATATGATGAACATGTCGCCCCTCGATCCTCAAAACACTCGGCGCGAATTCTTGCAGCAGCTCGCCGCCGCCACGACGGCCACGATGGCGATGGGCGCGCCGCGACTTTTCGCCGACGAGAAGTTTGTCCAACCCAAGCCCACGGCGGACGCGTGCATCCTGTTGTGGATGGGCGGCGGCATGGCGGCGCCGGAGACGTTTGATCCGAAGCGGTATCAGCCTTTCGAAAAGGGCGCGCTGGTGAAAAACATCCTCAGCACGTTCCCGGCGATCCCGACGGCGGTGGATGGGGTGAAGATTTGCCAGGGCTTGGAACACATTGCCAAGGTGATGGATCGCGCGACACTCATCCGCAGCGCCGTGCAGCCGGATCTCGGAAACATCCTTCATTCGCGGCACCAATATCACTGGCACACGGGCTACGTGCCGCCGCAGACGGTCGCCGCACCGCACTTGGGCGCGTGGATGGCGCGAGTGCTCGGCCCGCGCAATCCGGTGATGCCCGCGTTCATCAACGTCGGCCAGCGACTGGAAGGCGTGGGCGAGCAGGAGGAGTTGAAGGCGTTCACCACGGCTGGATTTTTTGGGAATGAATTCGGCCCGATGAACCTGCCGTATCCCGATGTCGCCGCGCAATCGGTGCGCCCGCCCAAGGGGATGGAGGCGGGGCGTTTTGCCAATCGCCAGAAACTTTTCCGTGCGCTCGTGGACAAAAATCCGCATCGCGAATTCATGAGCGATCACCAGCAGGAATCGTTGCTGCGCTCGATGGAGAATGCGCATCGGCTGATCAGCTCGAAGGAACGCACGGCGTTCGACCTCGCGCTGGAGCCGAAAGAAAGTTTCGACAAGTACAACACGGGGCGCTTTGGGCAAGGCTGTTTGCTCGCGCGCAGGTTGGTGGAGAATGGCGCGCGGTTTGTGGAGGTCACCACCGAGTACGTGCCGTTCCTGCACTGGGACACGCACGCCAGCGGCCACGACACCGTCGCGGGCATGCACAAACAGATGGACGCGCCCATCGCGCAACTCGTGCTCGACCTCGAAGCGCGCGGGCTGCTCGATCGCACGCTCGTCATCATCGCCAGCGAGTTCAGCCGTGACGCGATGATTGAAGGCATCCCCGGCTCCAACGCCCGCGATCAAGCCACCGCGCCCAGCGAGACGTTGCAGGAAGCCAAACACTACGGCCTGCACCGGCATTGGACCGGCGGCACGAGCGTGGTGATGTTCGGCGGCGGGATGAAGCGCGGCTTTGTGTACGGCGCCACCGCGGACGAGCGCCCGCTCGTGGCCGTGAAAAATCCCGTGAGCGTGGCCGATCTGCACGCGACCATTTTCACCGCGATGGGCATCAGCCCGAAGACGGCATTCGATGTTGAGCGCCGGCCCTTCTACGCCACCGAAGACGGCAAAGGCCGCGCCGTGCGTGACGTCTTCGCCCGTGGATGAAATCGTTTGCCCGGCGCAAGACATCCCGCGCTCAGCGGCGACGCATCGCAGAAGCAAGTTGCTTGCGAACCTGCTCGCGGTTCGCCGCATCGTGAAACTCCACCGGATTGAAATTGTCGGTCAACACGCGACCGCGCACGGAGTCCACTTCGACCACGCTCGAATAAGCCGCCTCCGCCGACGAGCGTACCAACTCATGTTCGTGGCTGGCATCCGGCGCACGAACGAACTTCAGTTCCGCCGTGTCACCTGCGACAAAGAAGACGTTGCCGTTGCCCGACGCGTGGCAACGCACGCCTCTGAAGACGGCCCGCAGCGTCTTGTCTAGTGACGCGGCGAGAAAATCTTTTCCGGGCGCGAATTCACCAAAACAGTTCAGCACAAGCACGCCGCCGGGTTTGAGCAGACGCTGCATCGCCGCGAACGCCTCGCGTGACATCAAGTGCGTGGGGGACGAGTCACCGAGGAACGCATCAAGGATGATCGCGTCGTAGCGTTTCGTACTGCCGTTCACAAAATGGCGGCCGTCGTCGATGGCCACGTTCATCTGCTTCGCGCCGAAGTCGAAGAACTTCTGCGCAATCGGCACCACAGCGGGGTTGATCTCCACCACGTCCACGCGCGCGCCGTCGCGTGCGAACGCCATCGGCACGATGCCCACGCCCATGCCGATGCAGAGCACGTCATCCGTACGCGCCGTGTAACTGCGCGCTAACCCGTGCAACATCGCAGTGAACATCGAGATGCTCTGGCGGGCGGCGGGGTCGTAAGTGTTCTGCACGAGATAATCGTTCTGAAAAATCAGGCGCCGATCGGCGCCTTGCGCGTATTCGATCACCTGAAGTTGGCCGAAGTTGGAATTGCTTCGGAATAACTCGCGTCCTTGCGCTTGGGAAGATTCCCGCTTTGGCATCAGGCCTAAGATTCCTGCCAACAGCGCGAACAAGCCAACCGCAGCGAGTGGAATCTTGGCACGCGATTCCCTGCCCCATCTTGCGAAGAACACAACAACAACGAAAACTAGTACCGCTGCCGTGCCGAACATCGTCACCGAGTTCGGCAGGAATGGCACTAGCACGTAGCCGATGAGGATGGTGCCCACGAAACTTCCGAGCGTGCTGATTGCTGTGAGTCGGCCGACGTTGCCGCCCACGCCTTCCACCGAATGGCTCAACACGCGCACGAGGAACGGACCGGTCATCGCCAGCAGCGCCAGCGGCACGAAAAAGAGGAACGCCGAGGCGAGCAGTGAACCAATCGCGAGCCGGAAATCGAGACACCAATAGGCCACGCGCTCCATCACCGGCAGCGTGAGACAGAGATAAACCGCCGCCACGAGGATGCATCCGAAGAGCCGCCCGAGTTTGGGCGAGCGATCCACCATCACGCCGCCGCAGTAGTAACCGCATGCCAGCGCCACGAGCGTCACCGCGATCTGCGCCGTCCAGACGAAATGCGATGTGCCGATGTAGGGCGCGAGCATCTTCGCACCGAGAATCTCCACCACCATGATGGCCGCACCAGTGGTGGCGGCGGTGAAATAGAGATAACAGCGCAAGCCGGGCGAGACAGATTCATCGACGGCAACGGCGGATTGCTTTTTCACGGCTTCGTTCTACTTTCGGAAGCGAGAAGAAGCAAGGAGCGGCAGCCCAAATGGAAAAGTATCGGCACATCATCGGCATCGGCATTCAGAACACGCTCGTGTATCGCGTGAACTTTTTCGCGCGCACCCTCTTCGGCCTCATTCCGCTCACGGCCACCATTCTGCTGTGGCAAACCATCTATCGCGACCGCGTCGGCGACGTCGCCGGCTACACACTGCGCCAGATGATCTCGTACTATCTGATCGTCACCATCGTGGACGCCTTTACGGCGGTGGCCGAGGACGATTGGCAAATCGCCGCCGACATCCGCGAGGGAAACATCAGCCAGTTCCTGATCAAGCCGATCGATTACCTCGCCTATCGTTTCTGTCTCTACACCGCCGGTCGACTCATCTACACCGCCGTCGCGCTCGTGCCCATTTCGATTTTCATCTTCTGCCTGCGCGATTACTTCGTCCTGCCAAAGGACGCCACCGCACTCGCGGCATTTGCTCTCTCCGTCGCGATGGCCGGCCTGTTGCAATTCCTTATCTCCTACACGATGGCGCTGCTCTCGTTCTGGGTACTCGAGGTAGCAACGTTCATCTTCATCCTGTTCGCTTTCGAATACCTCGCCGCGGGCCATCTCTTCCCGTTGGACATCCTGCCGCCGGCTGTGATGCAGGCACTGCACTACACGCCGTTCCCCTACCTGCTTTATTTTCCCGTCAGCATCTATCTCGGCCAAATCACCGGAGCCGCGCTCTGGCAAGGGCTCGCCGTGCAAGCCGGTTGGGTGCTGGCTGGCTACGCGCTGGCGCGGTTTATCTGGAATCGCGGCGTGAAGAAATATGCGGCGTTCGGAGGATGAGATGAAATCATCAACGGAAAGCAGCGGCGAAAATGGGCGCATGAACGACGCCGACATTCTCGCACCGTTCATCCGTTATCTCGGCCTGTACGCCGCGCTCTGGAAAAACTCCGTCGCGAGAGAGATGGGTTTCAAATCCAACTTCCTACTCTGGATCGTCGTCGAACTGCTCTGGTTCGCGTTGCAACTGACCTTCATGACGGTGATTTACTCGCACACCGAGCGCATCGGCACATGGACGAAATGGGAAGTCGTGCTACTCGTCGGCGCGGCGCATTTCATTCAGCAGATTTTTACCGCCCTCTTCCTCGTGAACTGCACCCAACTCTCCGAGCACATCCGCACCGGCAAACTCGACTTCATGCTGCTGCTGCCGATCAACACCCGCTTCCTCGTCTCGCTCCGGCAGGTGGACCTCGGCGGCTTCATCAACGCCGCCAGCGCTGTGGGCGTGATGATTTATGCCGCGCGCGAACTGCATCTCGCGCCTAGCGCCGCGCAAGTCGCTGGCTTCGTCGCCCTCTGCGCCGTCAGCCTGCTCATCCACTACTCGCTGATGTTTCTGCTCGCAGCGTTCAGCTTCTGGACGGTGAAAGCGCAGGGCATCGTGTGGGGTTACTACAGCCTCTTCAACATCGCGCGGATGCCGGACGCCGCGTTCCACGGCCCATTCAAAGCGGTGTTCACATTCGTCGTACCCATCATATTGGTCGCAAATGTTCCGGTGAAATTACTCACGAACAAACTCGAGTCGCCGTGGGAAATCGCGCTGCTCCTCACGATGGCGCTCGCCTGCTTCGCGGCCTCGGAACTCTTCTGGCGCCAGTCATTACGCCGCTACACCAGCGCGAGTTCGT
>Ga0049085_10000637_pt1 | contig 13733 bp, 4 predicted proteins | sample GreLakmeSU08MSRF_FD_66721 | JGI IMG/M metagenome (GOLD analysis project Ga0049085, IMG submission 66721) | Freshwater lentic microbial communities from great Laurentian Lakes, MI, USA - Great Lakes metaG SU08MSRF | ecosystem: Environmental > Aquatic > Freshwater > Lake | place: Great Lakes... | reverse complement strand
ACTACACAGCTAGTCCATAAGTATCAGATGGAACACGCAGCTACAGTCCCCGGGTTAATTCCCTCTATTGACCAAGGTAACAGTATGATATATCCATACCTAGTTACCTCCATGCTTGGCTTGCAATATGATAAGACAAAGCTGGATGCTAAGATAGCATACAACGACAGGGTGATGACACAACAACTGCGGTGTATGCGCCTGTTGACAGGGAAAGATTTCCTACCCACAAGTCCAAAGCAATGTATAGAATACTTCCATGATACATTAGGTTACTCTGTTGTGAATCGCAACCCAGCTACTAAGGCTCCTAAGCTGGGTGAGAAAGAGATTCAGAAGTTGAAGTTAAAGTATCCAGAAAATCCCATGTTAGATTTTGTGTTAGCTTATCGTGCGGTTAAGAAAGAAACTGGTTCACTTGGTTTTACTCCTTGGAAAGAATAATATATTATGGCTGCTGATAAATCGAAAATGAAAGTAATGCTCGCTGCTAAGTATGAAGAGAAGCGTGTCACCTACCCATGCTTTGTGCAACCTAAGCTTGATGGTATCCGTGCATACTATCGCAAGGGTAATCTATACTCGCGTGATAGGAAGTTGATTAAAGCTGCGCCGCATATTATAGAACAGTTGGCAGCACTTAAATTACCTGACGATGTTATACTGGATGGTGAATTGTATAAGCATGGATGGCCATTGAATAGAATCAACGGTGCATGTGGAGTTAATCGCGAGACACCATCCACAGACTCAGCTGAGGTTGGCTATTGTATCTTCGACCTTGTTGCTCCCATTGGCAGCTTCAAGACTAGGTGGGGTTACATCACTGACTTCATCATTCCAAAGCTGGTGGATTTACAACGCGTAACCTTTGTATTTCCCATCCAAGTTCACACACCAGAGCAGGCAAATGACCTCTATGCAACGTATCAAATCCACGGCTTTGAGGGTATGATATATCGCATTGGCGATTGTCTCTATAGACCCGGGGTTAGGAGTCTACAACTGCTGAAGCGTAAGGCATGGTTAGATGAGTGGGCTACAGTTATAGGTGTTAAGGCAGGTAAGTTCACTGAGTTAGGGTCTAAGTTCTCGGATACGCTGGGGTCTGTTTCATGTAAGTTTGATTCGGGCGCATGCTTCGATGTGGGTTCGGGGTTCACAGATTGGGAACGCGAACAGATATGGAAGAAGCCTGAGATGTTGAAACGTATCCATGTGCGCTATGAAAAGTTATCTGATGCTGGCATTCCTTTGAAACCAACTGTAATAGAATGGGATTGATATGCCCCGCGTAACTTGTTTGTATAAACTGACAGGCACGGAGACCTTTCGCCTAGCATCTAGCAAGCTATTCGGCTATGGCACAAACATGCAGAACTGGAGCAAGGAATTGCGCAAGCTAGTTATAGCAGATGACGGTAAAGTATTCGTCCAAGTTGACCAAGCAGGTGCGGAAGCGTTAGTTGTAGCATACCTATGCACATATGGAAATTTCAGAGAACTATTCCTTAGCGGAGTTAAGTCCCATGTATTCGTGGCTCTCAGAGTTTTTGAACAAACATGGCGTTCCAAATTACAGACACAGGCACTATCTGGTGAAATTGATTTTACGGGCATCTTTGCTGCAACGCCCGGCAAAGTTCGAGATTGCAGAGGATGGAAAATTGTGGACACTCTCATCAAAGACAGCGATAATTGGCAACCATCTGAGCGTTACTATTACATTGCAAAAATGATATGTCATGCTGCCAATTATGGTATGAAGGCACCTGCATTTCAGTTGAATGTATTGCAGAAGTCAGAAGGTAAGATAGCATTGAGCAAGCAAGAGGCTGAGGATTATCTGGAAACATATCATGGCCTATTCCCTGAGATACGCGAGTGGCATAGGTGGACAGAAGATAGGCTACAGGCAACGCGTGTGTTGCGTAACTTGCAAGGTTATCCTCGTGTGTTTGTTACTGCTTGGAATGATACCATCTTGAAGGAAGCCTTGGCCTTTACTCCGCAGTCAACCGTTGGCACGATTACGAACGTAGCATATACACAGCTACAGGCGCACATAGAAACACACAAGCTACAGTGGGATTTGTTGAACAACTGCCACGATTCTTACCTCGTTCAAGTGCCTATCGCGGAGGCGCAGGAAGCAGCAAAAGTAATGACGGCCTTTATGGAACAAGATTTAGTATCACCGAGAGGTGAGAAGTTTAAGATGAAAGCTGCCGCCAGTGTCGGACATAACTGGGGAAGCTATGGTAAGAAGAACTTGGAAGGGATGAAAGAAATCTAATATGTCCAACCTAGACAAATGGAGAAATCTCACGCGAGACTTAGAGTCTCCTGATTCCTATGTGAACATGGGATTCTACTACCTAATGTCATGTTGCTTACAGCGACGTGTGTGGTATGGGCCGGACTATCAGCGTCTATTCCCCAATGTATATTTCGTCCTAGTGGGAGACGCGGGTGTAGGTAAAGGCTTGATGATTAGCCAGATAAATTCCTTCCTTCGCTTCTTTGAGAAGAGTGATAGCAAGTTGAATGATGTGTATCTTGAGACTCTTATACGCACAGGTTCGCGCCCTTCATTAGAAACGCCAGAGGGTAACATGCGTATCATGCAGCCAGATGGTCGTGAGATGATTGCCAGTGATAAGACTAATAAGATAGTGAAGCCTAAGTTAATGTTCCCAGTCGCGGCAGATAACACTACGTTCGAAGCTCTATGTCGCTCGCTTGCTGAGTCAACATGTTCTGTTACGCTACCAGATAACATGGACTTAGCACCGACTGGTAAGTATCTATACAAGTCATTGGCATTCTGTCTTGAGGAATTGTCTAGCCTGTTCGGTAACAAGTCAAAGGCAGAAGCAATCAGTGACTTTCTACTGTGCGCGTTTGATTGTAAGGATTATGAATATGATACGAAACATCAAGGCACTGACCTTCTGCGCAAGCCTTGTTTGTCATTCTTCGGAGGCACTACGCCAATCTTCATGCAGCGTGTGTTCTCGAATGCTATTCTATCTGACGGTCTGTGCGCACGCATTGTATTCATATATGAATTCTCTAAGCGTCATCATAGGTTCAAGGCTGCTGACTTAGATGATAGTCAACGTCGTGACCGCGAGGATATACGCCGCCACATCTTTTCGCTATCCAAACTCGTTGGCCGTGTAGAACTAACAGAGGAAGCGAGCGCATTCCTTAAGCACTACTTTGAGGTATCGTTACCCCGGGGCCATGCGAGAGCGAATAAGAATATCAAGTTGAACTCTTACTATGAGCGTAAGAAGGTTCATACTTTGAAGCTTGCTATCTCTGTTCACTTCGCGGATAAGACAGACTTCATCATCACACTAGACGAGGTGAATAAAGCACTGGCTATACTGGAGGATGTGGAATCTCGTATGCACTATGCTCTTACATTTGGAGCTAATCCTCTTGCTCAGATTCAGAAGAATATCATCAAGAGCATGAGAGAAGCTAGTCGTGAATCCTCTGACCCTCTTGTATCAGGTAAGACGTTTAAGGAATTGTGGATTTCCTTTAGCGATGATGTGCGAGAGATGGAGTTACAAGAATGCCTGCGCTATTGTGTTAGCACAGGCATTATCAAGAGCATTCCTCATCCTAAGACGAATGAGGATATTTATTACTTCTCCGTCAATAAGTAGTTATCATATCTTCGGTATCCATTTAGACTTCTCTTTGTTAATCTCACGCTGTTGCATGAATTTAACAACAGCCTTGTCAGCAGCTTCTTTGCCTTGCGATTGCACTAGCCATGCATATTGCTTGGCAAACTCTACAGGACTTGTCTCAGGACTTGGGAAACTTTGTATGTTGTTTCCTTTCATTCTGTTGAACTCTTCCTGTAGCTTCTCATAATCACCGCCGCTGCGCTTAACAGCGTCTTCTACTATCTTCGGCAATATAGTAGCGGCTTCTTCAAGTGATGCTGTCTTCTTAAACACACGCTCATCTGGGCGTAGCATTGGATTCGTGCGAGCAGATGATGTATTGACATACTCGCCTTCTATGGCCTGTTTATACACACGCCTATCTCTGTTAGCATTAGCCTGTTCAGCCTTCTCTGGGTCAGTGACGCGCTCAAGTGTGCGTGCGCCCACGCGAGCCATCTGTATGTTGTCCGTCAGTATTCCCTGTATGAAGGGAATCAACGCCTCGCTCGGTGTTATATTCTCACCCAACGCATTAGACAACTGGCTAACTCTATCTGCTGTGTTAGCAATAGTCTCCACAAGCGGGAATGTGAATCCATGTGGACGATTACCGCGAGGCATGTCCATAGCTACGGTCTTCGTTACTTCACCTAGAATACCAGCATAGCCAGACAAGCTTGCAAGGGCCGCGAGCTTATATGCTGTATCTTCGCCAGTCTTCCACCATTCTTCATTGGTCAGTTGCACAGGTTTACGGTTGTTAAATAACTTGCGCACTTCTTCGACCGCAGCACCCCCGATAATAGCACCCACGGTAGACATTAGCAATGGCGTATAGTTACCACTTCTCGCAGGGTTAATGACTGTCTTATTCCAGTTGTTGAATTGCTCTATGTTCCACTTCGCCAGAGAGAAGAAAGGAGACAAAGAGCCTTCTATTGCCCAACGAGGTAAGCCTCTAACATCGTAGGTGCCTTGATTTAGCTCAGTAAATCTGGCCGCTACTTCTTTGCCTATATCATCAACAGAGCGTGTTTGCCAGTCTTTGACATTCATGCTGTCATACCAAGCTATGTCAGCAGTGCTACCATTACGAGCCAGCGACAGGCGCGATTCATTCACTAGGTATCCTAGCTCGTTAGTTAACCCGCGAGCTACACCTTCCAATGATTCACGGCCAGTTACCTTATTTATACCAGACGATAGCGTATCCATTACATCGGACAGGCCCGTATCTAATCCGCGCAAATCTTGCACGCTAGCAGCACCACGACGAATGGTGCCGTTATCATAACCAACCTGACGACCATGTTTCCAGTTGAGCATGGCCTTACCCATCAAGCCAACCTCGCCGGGACGTAGGAGCTTAGCAGCTATTGGTAATGCTGTGACTACGTCATATGTGCCAGTAGCTGTTTGCATCATGAATGCTTTGACGAGACGATTGATAGAGTTAATCGTAATATCAGTCATGGGGTAGGACTTATTAAAGTCACGCATGATAGTCTGCACTTCGGGTGTAGAATTCATGTTGACTTCTTTAATGTTCTCACCGGTGAGTAGCGTATCAGCCATGTGGCCTTTGCCAATATTACCTTGTCCATCATCGTTGATGTCCAGTAAGCGGCGCATAATAGGGTCACTCTGTATGGCCCGATAGAATCCCATATCAGTTCCCCATCTAGAGTAATACCTGCGCATCACCTTAGACAAGTCCTTCTCACGCCATGATTTAGGCAATCCTAATCCCTCTTCATAACGCACTGCATTATAATCAGGAACAGGAGAAGCTCCAGACTTATTGGGTTGGAACTTAATCAGCGCGGCATCTATCTCAGCGTGTGTTTGACCCTGTAATATACGATAAGCGCGGAAGTCATCACGTAATTTCTGCGCCTCAATACTAGCAGGCTTCTTCATCAGAACTTGAACAGCATCAGAAGCTGTGATATGTGGCGAGTAGAAAGGATTACTTATTGGTGCGCTATATACAGTCTTACCACTTACAATGCGTGCTACCATAGGGCCGTTAGCTGTTTGCTCTACGTGGGCCTTTGTGAATAAATCACGCAAAGCTTGGAAAGCAGCAGCTTCCTTAGGCGTCATGGCTATGTGAGTAGGTAACGCATTGTTATCACTCATGTAATCAAACGCATTCATTATCTTCTTGGTGGAGTCATTGTATCCCAACAAGCGGTCTTTAACTGTCACCAACAATCCATCCACTTCTTCCAATGCTTTGTTGGCAAACTGACCACGCAATGCAGTTTCGTTCTCTAGGGCCAGTCGGAACTTTCCAGACATATGTTCACCAACAGGGCCATGATTGCGAGAGAGTTCTTCTAATACAGGTTCAACACCACGCAAGGATGATTCGGGTTGAAACCTCTTCCCCGTCAATGTCATCTGTTCGCCAGCATCACGTCTAGTGGCAGGCTGGGAGATGTCATAGAGGCGTCCAGTGACATCTGTCTTAGGAGTGCCGTCTGTATTTTTGAATATGAGGTTTTGTCTTACTTGTTGTATTTCTTGTTTAACTAAAACAACTTTATCACCTTCAATGCTAGCAGAATATCTGAAACCATCCTTATCTCCCCAACCACTGCTATTAAACTTAAGGTCGTGTTTGTCGGCAATAATCTTAAAGTTATCTTTTGCCTGAATACTGTCATTCCAAGGAATGCTATCAACACGTGTCCAATTACCAGGACGAATACCATTTTCATCAAAAGCATTCTTATGCTCACCCAATGACATACGCACACCAGCATCACCTGTGAGTTCAGATGCGATAGAAGGCAAGTCACCCTGCGCGATTATGTAATCACTAGCGTCTCTCGCTCCTTTCCAATCTTTAGGATACTTAGACGCTGGCTTTAAGCGCAATACATTCTGAGCGTAGCGTTCGGCATCTTCTGATGTTACGAAACGCTTGTCCGTCAGAGACTCTCCCTTGGCATCTTTCAAGAAGTATGAAGAGTCATAGTTGAATCGCATCCCGCCTTCTTGGTCTATAACAGGAGAAGCTTTAGATATTTTAGTTAAAGCGTTAAATGCTGCCTCATGATTATGGTCATGCGATGTTTTACTGTAGGCTTCAAACTCTCCCTCTTTGGATTCAAAACCTAGCAAATCATCGCCACCAGATTTAATAACCATTGGATTCGATTCAGAAGCTGGTCTACCTCCGTCACTCCTAACAAGTTTATATTTCTTGTTAGGCGCAGCTTTCTTAAATATATCAATTACGTCAATGATATCAATAGGATAACGCTGTCTGCTATGTGCATCCAACCCCTCCGTAATCATCGCAGTCTCAGCATCGCTCACGAATATATGCGTAGCACCTTCTTTATGAGCTTGGTCGATTGCGGCTTTGACGATGAGACGGTTAGTGTCAGCGAGGAGGGGGTGGTTTGGCACACCGCCCACCCTAATCTGGCTCATTCGCAGACCGCGAGCTTCTGCCCGCGCAGTTTCGGCCTTGAGTTCCTCGTTTTGTTTGCGCAATTTCTGCGCCCACTGACTCTGTGCCTCTGCCATCACCGCTATCTTTGCATCAGGGTTTGCTTGCAGCCACTTCACTGTATCAGCATCCAGCATGTGGCTATACTTACGCAGCACAGCAGCACTATCTGTATACTGTATCATCGCCCATCCGAGGGTGTTGGGGAGGTTTTCGTGGAGGCCGTCTGGAGACCACATAACGTTATCTTTGAATCCTTGTCTTTCGGACAAAGGTTTCATCGGTATCACCACATCCACTCTCTGCTTGTTCTCTGGCAGTTCCTCGCCTTTAGCTATTGCTTCTCTGGCACGGAGAGTCCACTCAGGCACTTTACCATCCCACGCGGAGACACCTTCGTATGCGGTGGTTGCGCGAAGTCCCAAGTCTTCGTTGAATACAGCAGCTTGGTTCAGCTTATCAAGCATTCCACGCAAAGGTTCAGGAGCTAAAAGATGACGTTCATGGGGGAGCGGGTCAGTCCCAAGCGGAAGTTTTTCCGGATCGTTTCTGCGATAAACTATCGCATCTAGTCCGTTCGCTGACTGTTCAAATATGTAGCCGTTAGCGTCTGTCCAAACATGGATTTTATCTAGCAGTCGCTTACGTTCGCTCACGTTCCCTTCCATTCCATAATTATGCACCTCCACTTTCGGCCCATTCTCCTTGAGCCAAGTAGCCAACTCCTGCCCACTTACCTTATCACCGCCAGATTTAATATACCCCTCCAAGCCTGCTAGTTTCAACAATTCTTGCTCGATAGGAGACAGCTTATTAACCTGGGCCAACACCTCACTAGAGTTCAGCTTGCCTTCTTTGTCAACTTGCAGGTTAAAGGGACGAGCCTTAGACTTGAGTTCTTTTTCGAGCGAGGTGACGAACAAACGGCCATCATCCTCGTTTAGTGCAGACGAAGGAGATTCACGCTTGGAAGTTATTCTAGGACTTGAGAACTTTGAGTCTCCAGAAATTTGAGCGTTTGGTGATGTTTGTTCTTCTTGGCTTTGTCCTTCGCGAAGGATAGTATCCTTATCAGACTCGCTTGCAACTTTTCCTTTTGTGATGCCGGAATACCAGTCGAAGAATTGCCTTGCTGTGCTGTTGTTATCATTGTCATATAGTTTGCTTAGTTGTTTGATTAGTTTAATTGAGTCTCTAGCTACCAAACCAGCCATTGCAGTCATCTCTCTGGCATGAGTTTCGCCTTCGTAACGTGATATTTGGTGAGCAGCCTCATGCAAAATTGTGCCTGCAATGTGCTCACCAAGAGCTGTTCCCATTTCTTGCTCTGAATACCGTCCGGTGTTAATTTTTTCCTGCACATCTCTTATTGCCAACGACAAGTCATAATACATTTCACCCTTTGAGCCACGGCTGGGAACACCAAATCGAACACCGTAAAAATCTCCTCCATTAGCAAGACCGGCGTAAGATGCTTGTTCCCATTCAAGACCATAACGCTTGTTGAGCGTGTCAAATATAGCAATGTGTGCCGACTTGAGAACTTTGTCAATAGTTTTAATGTTAGCATTCTGTGTTATCTCCTGCACCTCAGCAGGAGATAGTTTGCCAGAAATATCCATGAACACCGACCTTGAACCTTCTATGCGAGGATTGGCAGACGTGCGGCTTTTGTAAATTTCCAGCTGCTTTTGCTTAAAGGTATCTGCAATGCCTGCAAGTGCGCTCTCTACAAAAGATTTTGTGTCTGCTTTAATAGCATCACGATTAACAGTGAAAGGATAGTCGCCTTGTCTGACGTCAATAGTAGGTTTAATGTCAATAATCAAAGGTGGCAGCTTTACATCTTCACTGAAAGACATGTCAAATTGCTTGAGTCCGTTATTAAGGACAGGAATGCGATAGATATTCTCTAAATCTACCGTTGGGTCATACGCAATAGAAATCTCAGCACCGTTTGTTTTGCCAGCAGAAAGCTCTTTATATTTTGACCTTTGAGAAGTGACTACATTGTAAAGAGTATTACCTAGTCGTTTGTCACCGTATGAACTAGACAAGTAAAACGTTTCTCGTGAAGCATAGCGTCCAGCATTGCTGAACTCAGTGCCGGCCCGATATGATTCAATCTTTTTATTTGGCTCAATTGTAACGTCTGTCCCCGAAGGAAGGCCTTCGACATAACGAGATGACATTTCCATTCCAGATACGTCGAATGAATCAAATGGCCTGTTAAGACCGAATCTGGGTATAGTGACACCTTCATTAACAAATTTATGCCAAGCGGGGCCGTCACCAACAAGTTTTGTCTCTAACATCCGCCCATCAGCAGTGAGAGCACGAGTTATGATGGTAAAAGCATTTGCATTACCAAACAAGCCAATTTTAGCAAGACCATATCCACCGGCCCCTTCCGAAGCAGTTTTGCCAGATACAAACGCTGGCAAATAAGACTGAACGATATCAGATGGTAACATGCCCTTGCCAGTGTCAATCAAGTTAATCGTATTCCGCTTCTCGTTTACATGCAGATACAATTCTTTCACATCTGTGGTGTCGACAGCGTCTCTTGCATTTTGCACAAGTTCTTTGACGATAGTCAACTCTGGCACTTTATCATACATACTGCTTCCGAGTAGCTCCATTGCACGCGTTATGTTAGCCCCTGCTATTTTACGTTCTGCCGCGTCGTTGAAGTTCAACTCACTCTGAGGAGATTCACGATTGAGACCACTCTCCGGCTGCTCACGTCCTGTCATATCCAACGTATCACGCAATGCAGCAAACTCCGCATCAGATAGAATCTTGTTAGGATACTTCTTAGCCATCGCTATTAACGCGTTCTCAGAGCTAGCATTGATAAGATTACCACTCTCATCTTGCATTTCAAATGCGCCCATCTTCTCAAGCTCTAGTCGAGCGGCCTCTACAGTTCTACCCTTCGTGGCTATGTTAGGCTTAGCAGCCTCCACAGGTTTGGGCAATGGAGTGGCGTCTTGCTTGCTTAAAGGAATGTCTTTAACTACAGAAGGCTCACCAACAGGAGCTTCTGCAACAGGTGCATTAAAGTCAAACGCTGGTTCTAAGTTGGCCAACTCTGTAGTAGCCGCTTCCTGACTATCTAACCTAGCATTACCTATGCGAGTTAACTCATCCAAACTACCACCAGAATGAGACTTCTCTATGATATGCTTAAGATACATCGCCTTCAACTCTTGCTGTGCAATGCGTCCAGCTGTCTTGAATACACGATTACCGTATATAACATTAGGGTCATTATCCAAGCCTTCCGCTGCAATACGGCTAGCAACAGTAGCTTGTAGCTCATTCTCAAAAGACTTGAAACTCTCTTTAGACTGGTTGCCATATTTATCCTGCACCATTGCACGCGTTATACTATTACGCATTGCAGTGCCTTTAATAGCGTGTGTCTTGCTAGGATTCATCGTATCCACAACGCCCCGGCGGATAGTTTCTATATCGTCGGCGGTCATTTCACCCATCGCTAACTGCTTAGGTCTATCACGTGGCACGTTAGCCATCTGGTCATCCTTAACAGCTTGGTTAGAGTATGGAACTTTCGGGGTTATGGTTTTATCTTTACCCACTATGCGAGGTTCCATTCCCGTGTCCACACGTTCCATCTGAGGATAGCGATTAGCAGCGTGTTGCTTGAAGTCATAGTCAGCACCATACTTGTTACGCAACTCACTGACAGATTGGCGACTCATGCCCGTGTAGTCAGCTACCTGTGCAAGCGACCACTGCTCTATTGGCTTATCACGCAACTTGGCATAGCGAGCATGAGAGTTGTAGAAGTCTTCATCGCTGCGAATAGGAGCTTTGTCGTCAGCGAAGAAGTTCAGCTCGCTTGCTGGAGAGTTACGTTCATTTATTAATGATGCTTTACCACGAATAGAGTCTATGCTATCTAAGAACTTTGACACACGCTGTTCGCCTAAGTTATCTATAGCAACATCGACTAATGTCTTAGCATCTGCTGCAGCTGCATTAGGCTTAGAATATAAAGTAGGCCCGTCCGGATTCTGTAAGAAATCCCTAGCCATGCGAAGACGTGTGTTAGCATTCGTAGACAATTCTGCAAATGCCTCATTGCCAAACTCTTGGAGCTTAACATTGATTTCTTTATTGTAGCCCTTCCGTATGCTATTCTGCGCAGCCTCTTCATCATAATTAAACTTGCGTTGAAGAAAACGCTTGTTCTCCTCGCTCATGCCATCTAGTATGCTATCAGGCTGCTCGCGTCCATAAGGAGAATCATTACGATAACGTCTAATATCACCATCACTCTCCGCGGTTAGAGGCTTTTTACCAGAGTAATCTACTGTGCTCTGCAGTGGTGGATACTTGGCATAATAGTCTGTCGCGCGTCGCATATTCTCAGGCCCAGACAAGGTAGGGTCATACTCAGGAGGAGGCGGGGGAGGTAGCGGAAGCTCACTCTCTCCAGCATTTCTATCACCCTCACGCACTGTCTTAATGTCTACCGTAGTATCGCCATACGGAGCATCGAAACGAGCACGCTTAGCCATATGCCTGCGGAGGTCTTTCAATGAAGGCTTCTCACGCAATCTAACATTAGCGTGTGCCACAATATCCCTAAAGGATTGTTGCAATGCAGTCTCGCCTGATATAGCACGGTCAGTGTTCAAGAAGTCATAACCCATCATCTCGGCGGAGAACTCCTCTACTGCGCCATTTACATCTATGTCGCCCTGCTTGTAGTTTTGACTCTCAGCTTTCGCCAACCTATCCCTGCCCTCAGGTGTTTCACTCAACTTCTTACGCCATGCTGCATAAGCCTCGGAAGTTTCGATAGCTTCAAAATGCTTGCGGAGGTTGCTCCTGTCTATCTTAGACTTGCTGTTTGCCAAGTAGTCATGCGTAATATGACCAGCAACCTCATGTGGAATAGTATCTAAACCAGCGCCAGTTCCAATTCCAACAACAGCTTTGCCATCTCTATATCCAGCCGTAGAACCTGACAACGCTTTGCCCGTAGCAGGGTCAATGTTGGGTTCTAGTGTAGCATTACGAATCTTAGCAAGATGTTGCATCAACTTGAAGAAGGCTTTTGTTACGCCCCAACTCTTAACCATGACAGGCGCGCCTTTATCATCCAAAACAGGCTTACCAGTTGAATCCTTCTTCGCCACTGGAGGATATGTTTTATCCAAAATATCAACGATAGGCCCGCGTGTCTCCTCTAATAAGCTCTTAGGTTGGTCGCGGGGAGCGTCTCCTTGAATGCGGGCCATTTCCTCCGCTTGCTGTTCAGCACGCAACTCATTACGTATTGCGTCTGCTTCAGTCTCAGTCTTAGCACCTTCCAACCTAGTTACTATCTCCTCTACTTTAGGAGTTGCTGGTTTACGCGCAGCTTCTGCATCCGCCAAACTCTTAGCATATGCTTCACGCTTGAGTCTCGCAACTTCAAATGCTTCTGCAGTAGGTCGCGGCGGGGTTACTTCTGCTATCTTAGCAGCTTGTTTTGCCTTCTCTTCTTCGACAACTTTCAGTGTGTCTACTGCCTCTTCAACTTTTGCAGTCTCCGCTTTAGCAGCCTCTACAACAGGATTATCTGTGTTAACCTTACTAGGGTCTAACACATAATCACGGCCAGCTTTCGGCTTACTCACCACATTAGCAGGTTGAAATTGGACATCCCTATCAGCAGGAGGCAAGCCAACTGTATCTAGGAAGCGTCCAGCGACATTATCCGAAGTTTCACCAGTCGCACCTCGTAAAGCTTCCGCTTCCCTAATAGACTCATTAGATTGGAACTTGAGCCTATTCTTTACAAACCCAGCCTTAGGATTATTCAACAGGATGTTACCCAATATGTTGATAGCATCTTGCCCACCTATATCACGCCCTGTTGTGGATATATCATGGGCAGCCATACCGGTGCCGATACCAGCACCCACGCCTACATTCGCAAGTGCGTTAATGTCTACTGCATTTATGCTACCACGACCTGTCGTGGCCAACTTAGATATAGCCTTTCCAGCCTCGCCAACTACCTTAGGGTCAAATCGCAGTCCAAGTGGAAGGCCCGCAGCTACATTACCTGCCGCTGATGCATAAGGATTGGTCTGCTGATAGCTCTCAAGTTGACGATTGACAGAGGGCGCAACAGCTTCAATAGCAGCACCCTGCACTTTGCTCGTTAACAAACCTGCTCCAAGAGCGGCAATTGCTCCACCAGCAATAGGACCCCATATCGGGCCGCCAGTTGGAATTAAAAGAGGAAAACTTCCAATTGCAAGACCCGCTTTAGCACCTATAGGAATAGCAGATAGGGCCGCAGTAGTAGGCACAATCCCTGCTGCAAGGTTTGAAGTAAATGCGCCACCCGCAGAATTCTGATTTTGCGTTTGCTTGGAGATAGGCGAAACCATAGACTGCCCAACCACAGGTTGCAGTGTGGGCTTCTTTACTATCTCTACCGTCTCATCATCTACATCATAGATGGCGGGGTCTAAACCCTTAGACTGGATGAATCGTATCTTCTGCTCGGGAGTGAGTGTGAGTGGCATAATAGTTATTATCTAGAC
>Ga0049085_10000636_pt1 | contig 13738 bp, 13 predicted proteins | sample GreLakmeSU08MSRF_FD_66721 | JGI IMG/M metagenome (GOLD analysis project Ga0049085, IMG submission 66721) | Freshwater lentic microbial communities from great Laurentian Lakes, MI, USA - Great Lakes metaG SU08MSRF | ecosystem: Environmental > Aquatic > Freshwater > Lake | place: Great Lakes... | reverse complement strand
TCACTTACCGCTCAATATTCCGCATGGCAATAGACAACGGCTGGGCGGGGAATGACAACAACGTGCTACCACCCCCCACTGCCGACGCCCCGGCTAGCGTACACCCGCTCAGTATGCAAAACGCGGTGCCTTCCGGGGCGGGCGTGGTCAATGTGTTTGAGTACATATATGACGACTTTATGTCGTGTGGGGTGAACGTGGTGGCCGGAGCGCCGGGGGTGGGTAAGACGACGTTGATAGTACCGCTGGCGCTAGCCACCGCGCACCTCTGCCCGCACGACTACGCCCTGAAGCCCACGGTGCGCCGCAATGTTATAATTATTACCGAGTCGGTGGTACAGGTACAAAGAGTAATATACTCGCTGTACTCCTGGGGCTACACCGGGATGCACACCCGAGATTTTGAAGAGCGGGTGCGCGTTATCTCCGCTCAGCGGCTTGACCCAAAGATTGTGGCACAGGTGGCGGGCGAGTATAAAGGGTGGACGGTGGACAACCAGAAAGCCGACGGCACCCACTACGCGGCGCTCCCACTGGTGGTGTTCGATACCGCCAACGCGGTGTTTGACCTTGATAACGAAAACGACAACGCCGAGGTGGGACGGGCAATGGCCTACATCAAGCAGTCGTTTGCCGCCTTCCCCCTCATCATCGTCAGCCACACCGCCAAGGCGCTCGGCTCGGGGGACTCCGACTACCTGTCCCCACGCGGTGCGTCGGCTTGGACAGGGGACGCCCAAGGGGTGTACACCGTGTTTAAGGACGGCGACGCTCCCGACGCCCCCCGCGTGCTCAAGGCGACCAAGGTCAGGTTCCCCACCGCGTTCCCCGAGCTGACCTTTGACCTGGTCTCCAACCGCGAACAACACAAGGACGTGCTGGGCTACCCCAAGGAGATTTGGTTCTCGCACTCGGTGGCTCGGCCTCTCAAGGCCGGTGAGCGCAACTTGCTACGGGAAGAGCGCAAAGAACAAAAAGAGCAGGAACATTGGGCGCGAATCTGCGACGACTTGGTCGAGCTGGTACGCCGCGACCCCGGCAAGTCGCGCACGTACTACGAGCGGTTATCCTTGGCCCAAGGCGGGGTTAAAGCCTCGCAAGAGCGCAAAGAACTCTCAGTAACGAGCTTGATAAACGATGGACTGTTGGAGAGAGTAGAGCTGGACAAACCCCAAGGTAGAGCTAACCATTTTCTGCGCGTAAACGAGCAAGTAGTCAGTTCTGCAAATTTAAGTCGATACGGAATATAAACTATGAGCTACATTGTTGCTTCGCTACCCCCAGTCAAATGCTTTGTTAAACGGGAGTTCCTTTACAACTTTACAAAAGGGCACGGCGAGCTGGAGCCGGCAATCTGGGTAAGCCTAAAAGCCCTGAGCGGGCAGGTGTTCCGCATTGAGTCGCTCCTTCCTGCTTACGGCGCGTTGTACGACAAACTACCCCTACACGCCTACGTGTGGCACGCGGAGGCGGGTGAGCTGCCCATCGACGCTCTGCAGCTGTGGGACTGCATGGGTTACCGCTTCACAATAGTGGAAAAGCTTGGCCTGCGCAGCATGGGGGTCAAGTTCCTCGGTAAAGACAAACAGTGGCACCACGGGCGTTACCTGTTTACTGTAGACTTCTGCGCAGACGGCATGGACGTTGACACCGGCTTTACCGAGCAGGCTGAGGAGCACAAATCGTTCAACTTTATCAAACTTGACAACGGCCAGTTTGCTACGCAACCCAACAACCGATGCCTGTGGTACGACCAAAGCCTGGTGCCCGCCGAAACAAAGTTCCCCGACTTCCAAGCCGCCCGGCACCTGTGGAGCGTGGACGGAACGCGTAAATGGGTGGCGGGGGACGACTGGTTCTACAACATTGAGGAGCGGGTAGAGGAGAAAGAAAACTATTGTAACAACGGTTAAAGTAATCGTTCGAACGATCGTTTTAATCGTTCGAACGATTACTTCGGGGTGCACAGTAGGTGATTGTTTTTGTTAGGGTTCTAATCGTTCGTTTTGTAAAAGTAATCGTTCGAACGATTACTTTTACCCCCTCGGCGGGGGGCAGGGCACTCTCTGGATTCGCTCGATCGTCGGAGGAGAGGGACATTAGTCCTCTCTCCGTAGCCGATCAGAGTGATGCCGAACGCTAGTAAGACGAGGGTTGGGGGGCGGTTTTGGGTGTTGAAAAGTAATCGTTCGAACGATCACTTTTGGTGGTTTTGTAAGTGGTTGTTTTTGTTGGTGTTCTAATCGTTCGTTTTAATCGTTCGGAAGCTCCTCTATATAGACGAACGAACGATCACTTTTTGGCGCTTGTCTTTTTTAACTCACACAGGTATAATGAAAATATGAACACTCCTCCGAACTCAAAAAATACGGGTAAAGGCGCGCCCCACCCGACTGCCCGCAAGTACGCCCGCCCGGTTGTGTCTGCCCATATCTGCGCGGAGCTGAAGAAAGGGTTCTCGCTTGACTCAATCTGCTCGGCTGCAGGTATGCCCACGCATGCTACTTTTCTCGAGTGGGTGGAGAAGGATGATCCCGCAGGGATTGCCAAGGATTACGCACATGCGCGCGAGATCGGCTACACGCTGCTCGCCGATGAGATCGTCGCGCTGAGCGACAAGACGCACGAGTGGGTAACGGTGCATGCGCTGAACCCAGCCGGCGAGCCGATGTTTGACGCAAAGGGGCTGCCCGTGCTCAAGCAAATGCTCATGCCGCTCAACAGCGACATCATTGCGCACAAGCGAGTGCAGATTGACACACGCAAGTGGGTGCTCAGTAAGATGCTGCCCAAGGTGTACGGCGACAAGATCACTCAGGAGCACACCGGCGCGGGGGGTGGGCCAATCACGCTTGCGGCGGTTGACTTGAAGAACCTGAGCGATGACGAGCTGGAGAACATGCGCCACCTGCTCGCTAAAGTAAGTGGAGCGGCATGAACGCACCCATTAGCCCTGTGGTAATGCTCCGGCTGGTAAAGCGAGAGCAGAGCCGTAGGGACGCTTCGGCGTCACTGTATGAGTTCGTCAGGCAGTCATGGCACGCGGTGGAGCCGGGTATCCAGTTTATTGAAAGCTGGCACATCCAAGCGATATGCGAGCACCTGGAAGCGGTGAGCGCGGGAGAGATACACCGGCTGCTCATTAACATCCCGCCCCGGCACAGCAAGTCGACAATCGTCTCGGTGATGTGGCCCGCGTGGGAGTGGATTACCGACCCTGCGCAGAAGTTCTTATGTGCTTCGTACTCGGGCAACCTGAGCACACGCGACAATCTGAAGACCCGGCGACTGCTGCAGTCTAACTGGTACCAGGAACGCTGGGGGTACATGTTCAAGTTCGCTGGCGACCAGAATGCCAAGCAGCGGTTTGAGAACGACAAGACAGGCTACCGCCTTGCCACTTCGGTGGGAGGCACGGCAACGGGTGAGGGTGGCTCGCGTTTGATTCTTGACGACCCGCACGGTGCGCAGGCGGCCCAGTCGGAAGTGATGCGGGAGTCTGACCTGGAGTGGTTTGACATGGTCTGGTCTACGCGGCTCAATAACCAAAAGACCGATGCCATGGTCACCGTGATGCAGCGGCTGCACGAGCAAGACATCAGCGGACACATACTGGAAGATATTAAAGGGTGGGAGCATATCTGCATCCCGGCTGAGTGGGACGGCAAGACGCGTAGGACTAAGCTGGGTGAGTACGACCCCCGCAAGACCAAAGGCGAGCTGATATGTCCTGAGCGGTTTGGGCCGGAGGAGATAACTATCCTGAAGCAGCTGCTGGGTGCGTACGGTACTGCAGGTCAGTTACAGCAAGACCCTGCGCCGAGCGAAGGCGGTATACTCAAGACCAACTTCTTCGGGCTGTGGCCGCATGACTCGGGCCTGCCCTCGTTTGAGTACATACTGCAGTCGTACGACTGTGCGTTCACGGAGAAGACCACCGGCGATCCCACTGCCTGTACTGTGTGGGCGATGTTCACGCATAAGGGCCAGCGTAACGCCATGTTGATTGACGCCTGGGACGAACACCTGAGCTATCCAGACCTACGCGCCAGAGCCGTGAAGGACTGGACCACTGAATACGGAGGCATGACGAAGGACTCGCCTTATTCTAGAGCCAGGCGGCCTGATCGGGTCCTCGTAGAGGCTAAGGCGAGCGGTCAATCACTCCTGCAAGATTTGCGCTTGGCGAAAGTGCCTGCAGTAGGCTATAATCCAGGTAACGCGGACAAAGTGTCCCGTGCGCACCAAGCCGCACCCACTCTAGAGCTGGGGTTGATATGGATACCGGAGAGCAAAAAGAATCCAGGTCAACATGTTAGTTGGGCTGCAGCGTTCCTTAAGCAGCTGGGCAAGTTTCCGGTGGCCGAGCACGACGACTATGTTGATACGTTCACTCAAGCTATTATCTATCTTAAAAACGACGGCTGGTTTACATTACCCAGAGCTAAAGATATTGACGAACATAAAGTTGATAATAAGATAAGGATAAATCCGTATGCAGCCTAAGAAACCCGTGTGGGACAAGAAGCGACCAAAAGATCTCGGTGACAGCAAGCCTCTTACTCCAAAGGCTAAGACCGCAGCCAAGGCTGCGGCAAAGAGCGCAGGCCGTGTATACCCAAACCTCGTCGATAACATGCGCGCTGCGAGGAAGAAAAAATGACACAACAAGTAGATAAAGACAAGCTGCCGCTCAATCAGCCCAGGCGCACCCCGAGCCATCCCACCAAGTCGCACATTGTGAAGACCAAGGTCGACGGTAAAGAGAAGATCATCCGGTTTGGTCAACAAGGAGCCAGCACGGCAGGCAAGCCAAAGGCAGGCGAGTCTGACCGCATGAAGGCCAAGCGTGCGTCGTTTAAGGCAAGGCACGGCAAGAACATTGCTAAGGGGAAGAGCAGCGCTGCTTACTGGGCCGATAAGGTCAAATGGGCTGACGGTGGCTCGGTGTCCTTAGAACAGCTGGCCGACAAGTACCTGCCACCTGAAGTAATGGAGCGAATGGAAGTGCTGGGGCGTCAACCCAGCGCAGTTGAGCGAGCGGTTTACGACCAGTTAGGCATGGAGCCGGGGGTGGGGAATCGCCCTGGCGCAATACCTATCAGGGAAGACGGCGAGTGGATAATGCCCCGCTGGATGTACGAAGCAGGTAAGGGGTTTGTGTCTTCCGGCGTTGCCATGAAAGGCCAACAGGTTTCGCCCGAGGACGTGCTGAACACTGCATTGACGTTCACGGGCGGGTCGTTTGGCGCAAGCCATGCTGCGGGGCCAGCCGCCGAAGCGGGTACACAAATGCTCGGTATGGCCGTTAAGAACAAAGGCGGCAATTGGCTGGACAAATCAGTAGCTGAGGCGATTGCGCCTCTGCAAGTCCCTGATCCCGCTAATCGACTCAGAGAGATGGAAGCCTTCGTTCTGCGCGGACAAGCCAGTGCCCCAGGCGTTGTTGACGACGCATACATGCAGCTCATGCGCGAACAGACGATGCCAGATATCGCTATCAACAACTGGCTTGAAACAAAACTCAATTCCTACATCCGCAATGATATGGGTACACCGGAAGACCCGGTGCGTGCGCTGGCCGAACGCGGAACGCTTCATTTTGAACCCCCTGTGCAATTCCCGCCTTATACTCAGCGGGAGATGGAAGGTTTTCCTAATGTAGGTTTGGGTCAATCGGAACTCGCTAAACGCTGGGAAGCCGCCACCGACCTGTCTATACGTCCCTTTCAGGCAGGAGACCTGATCAATCCAGAGAAGTATAACTCTGATAGTACGGATGGGCGTCTTGTAGACTATCCATGGTTGTCAAAAGTGCCTCCGGAAACAAAAGTTTACGATCTTAAAGCCGATAACAATATGGGCACTCTCGGCTTTAACCACCTTGTAGACGAACTGCGCAACGCCACCCGGCCAGACACAGATCTGCCAGAGCGCCTGCGCATCGACTACAACAAACTGGACAGGATGACTGTTCCTCAGATCGTGGAAAAGGTTGCGGACATCAACGCATGGCGTGCGCAAGAGGCCGTTCGTGCCGAGCGCGAAGGTATGATGGCGAACCTGCAGGGAGCACCAAGAGTTGAGGATCCTGAGCTTAATCTGTCTTTCGTAGAAAGCCCCGGCGGTAAGTGGGTAGACATCCCTGAGACGGTGGACGAAACCAATCTCAATCTCTGCACTTCTATCGGTAAGGCAGGCGGTTGGTGTACGCAGGGTGAAGGTTTGGCTAAGAGTTATGGCTCCGGCGACAATCGTCTTACGGCGTTGGTTGACGCCGAAGGCCGTCCGCATGCGCAAGCGAAGATCAGCACCGTCCGCGTCAATGCCGAAAACACTCAAATGGGTGGTATGTTAACTGAACAAGAAGCGATTGACGACCAGCTACTCATGAATGCGGCAACAGTGTTGCAAGAACGCGGCTTAGGTGATTTGTTCGGAGAACAGGTTGAGGTAGACGTGCTTGCTGAGGCGTTGGGATTTAATAATAATAGAGGGCTTTCGCGAGAAGCTAGAGACGCATTGAACGAAGTATACGCTGAAGCTGAACGCAGGCTGCCTAAAACAGAACTATCTGTGCCGGACATCACTGAACTCAAACCCCCAGGCAACACGTTTAATAGCGCCAGAGCGCAAGAATATGCCCGCCGCGACCCGCAGTACAAACAAAAAGTCACGGACTCGGTGCTCAGGTTCCTCAACGGCGGGAACTGGGGCAAAGTGGCCGATCTAGATCAGTACGGCGTTGTTGATCTGAAAGACTCTAATGCGGTGATGCGATACTTAAACGACATCTATAACGGCTCCGACAACGGCGTGATGATTTTCAATTACGCCATAGACAGTGCTCCGCCAGATACTCCGCGTTTCATGAGCCGTGGCCAGTTTGTAAATTTCTTGGAGCCTTACGAGCCGATGCCGCCGGAAGGCTTCGCCAAAGGCGGCACAGTCAGAGCCTACGACCCGCTACAAATAGAAAACATTATGAGCAGTATAAACTCCCCGCGCAATTACGCTGAGGGTGGTAGTGTGCTGGCGTACAACCCAGGGCGAGTAGACGCGATACTTAATCAATTCAGGGGAGCTGAGTGATGGCTAACGAAAGACCAGAAGACGACCTGCCAGAAGGCGAGACCGTTCAGCTTGAAGACGTGGATAACGAGGTCGAGGACACCGAAGACGGCGGCGCGATTATTCGTGAGAGGAACGCAGAAGACCACGCCGCCAAGCTCGCCCACTTTGCCAACATCGTTGAAGAAGTTGACGATGACATGCTCAATACCGCGATCAACGACTTGTTGGAAAAGATCAACAACGACAAAGAGGCACGAGAGAAGCGCGACAAGCAGTACGAAGAAGGCCTACGCCGCACCGGACTGGGTGACGATGCCCCCGGTGGTGCTCAGTTCGCGGGCGCTAACAAAGTGGTGCACCCGATGCTGGTAGAGGCCTGCGTAGACTTCTCTGCCCGGTTCATGAAGGAGATCTTCCCGCCCGGTGGCCCAATAAAGAGCAAGGTGCTGGGTGAACGGGACAAGACTAAACTGCAGAAGGCCGAGCGTAAAGCGGAGTTCATGAACTGGCAGACCACGGAGCAGATGGTCGAGTTTAGGGGCGAGCTAGAGCAGTTGAGCACCCAACTCCCGCTGGGCGGTGGGCAGTACATGAAGTTCATGTGGAACGCGTTACACCGCCGTCCGTGCTCGGAGTTCATTGCGATTGATGATGTGTACCTGCCGTTTGCGGCGACCAACTTCTACACTGCCGAGCGCAAGACGCACGTGCAGTATGTGACCAAGTTTGAGTACCAACGCCGGGTCAAGTCAGGCATGTACCGTGACGTAGACCTAGGAGAGCCTGACGACCCCGAGTACAGCAAGTCCACCCAGGCTAACGACAAGATTGAAGGGCGCAAAGACCTCAACTACAACGAGGACGGGCTGCGCACCGTTTTTGAGGTGTACACGTATCTCGACTTTGGCGATGGCCCCGAGCCGTACATCCTGAGCATTGACAAGTCTACCGAGATGGGCCTGGGGCTGTACCGCAACTGGGAGCAAGACGACGAGCGCCAACAGGAACTGGACTGGATTGTTGAGTTCCCGTTCGTACCGTGGCGTGGTGCGTACCCTATCGGACTCACGCACATGATCGGCGGATTGAGTGGTGCGGCTACCGGCGCACTCCGCGCTCTGCTTGACTCAGCGCACATTCAGAACATACCCACGATGCTCAAACTCAAGGGGGGTCCTGGCGGCCAAACCCTGAACCTGCAGCCTACGGAGATTGCGGAGATTGAAGGGGGTGCGCTGATTGACGACATCCGCAAGATCGCTATGCCCATCCCGTTCAACCCGCCTAGCCCGACATTGTTCCAGCTGCTGGGCTTCCTAGTGGATGCCGGTAAAGGCGTGGTGCAAACCTCGTTTGAAAAGCTCTCTGACCAGAACTCTAACCAGCCTGTGGGCACAACTATGGCCCTGATTGAGCAGGGCATGGTGGTGTTTAGCTCAATTCACAGCCGGTTGCATGGCTCGATGGCGCGGTGCTTCAAGATTCTGCACCGCATCAACAGCGCGTACTTGACCGTTGAAGACATTGAGGCATATGCCGCTGGCATTGAGATTGATCCGTCTGACTTTGACGGCCCAATAGACGTGATTCCAGTCAGCGACCCCGCAATTTTCAGCGAGACGCAGCGTTTTGCACAAACGCAGGCGATTATGCAGCGCTCCCAGGCGATGCCGCAGATGTATGACGCTCGTAAAGTGGAGGAGATGTTCCTGCGCAATATGAAAGTCCCTGTAAATGACGTTCTGCAGCCGCTACCCGGCAGCGAAGACATGGATCCGGTTAGCGAGAACGTGGCAGCAGCCATGGGTCGCCCGGTTTACGTACTTCCGTCGCAAGACCACATAGCGCATATAATGACGCATGTCTCGTTCCTCAAGTCGCCGCTGTTCGGGTCTAATCCGGCAATAGTGAAGACCTACCTGTACCCTATCGCCACGCACCTGCGCGACCATCTGCTCAACTACTACCTGGTCGAATCTCACGACGCGGTTTCTAAAGCGCAGCGCGGAGAGTTGATACAGGAGGAAGCGCAAGAACAGGTCAAGGTTATCCTGCAAGTGCAGCAGTTTATAGAGAAGCAGCTGGGCAACTTTGCTCAAGAGCTGGCGCAGCTGGATGAGGCCGCGCAGCAGTTCAAGCCGCAGCAGCAGATGCCGCCTGATAAGACGATGGAAGTGGCGCAGCTCAACGCGCAAGTACAAGGCCAGGCCATGCAGCAGCGTATGCAGGTTGACCAAGCTAAACTGCAGAACGACCAGCAGAAGATGCAGTCACAGCAGCAACTTGAAGCAGCTAAACTAGCCGCAAAACAAGAAGAGTTCAACGCACGCATGCAAACCGAGCAGATGAAGCAATCGGGTGAAGACCAACGCCTTGCGGCTGAACTGAACGCTAGGGAGCGCATGAACACGGCTGACAACGACACCGCAAAGCTCTTAGCCGCAGCTGAGATGGCCACGGGTGAGAAAGTAAGAGTAAGTACAGGTACAGGAATAAATCCCAATCCATAAACCCTTGAGGACAAACCGATGAAAGCCAAACCGATGAAAGACAAACCAAAGACCGGTACCGTTTCAATGAAAGGCGGCGACGTTAAACAGAAGCACCGCATGGCGGCGGGTGAGAAAGTCACCGGCCAGACCCTACCCTCTGCGCCTAAGTCGCCTAAGACACCCGCGTGAACTTAGAGACTAAGCTACTCAATAAGCTCAAGGCTGAGCAGCAGAGTTTTGCTGTAGAGGCTCTGACGCGGCCCCAGACACGCGATACGTTTGAGTACGGGTATCGTGTTGGAATGTTTGCGGGCTACGAAGCCGCAATAAACGTACTTCTAAAACTGATAGATGAGGAACAACATGGCGACAATGACATATGAGGACGCACTTGCAGAGGCTTTTCCCGCTGTAGAAGCAGGGATTCAGCCTTTTGGTAGCCGCGTTCTGATTCAGATCCGCACCGCTAAGAAGAAATCTACAGGCGGTATTATCTTAAACACCGACACTGTTGACACAGAGAAGTGGAACACCCAAGTGGGCAAGGTGGTGTCGGTTGGACCGCTAGCCTTTAAGAACCGCAATGACATGACCACATGGCCAGAAGGCGAGTGGTGTGCTGCGGGTCAATTTGTTCGGGTTCCTAAGTACGGCGGCGACCGCTGGGAGATTAAAATTCCAGGCACAGACGAGTCTGCAATGTTTGTTATTTTTAACGATCTTGACATCATCGGGCGAGTTACAGGCGACCCACTAACTGTCAAGGCATTCATCTGAAAAGGAGATGACGTATGGCTGAAGTAATGAAAGAAAACGACGAGAACGAAGAACAGCTAGTGATTGTTGAAGATAAAAACAAACTGTCCAAGGTCGAAGACGATCCGGATGACCAAGACGAGCAAGACAATCCAGATGACCAAAACGATGACCGCACCAAGTCTTCGGCTGAAGATGATGGCGACGGTAATGATGACGAGCGGGAAGCAATCCGAGAGCGCCGCCGTAAAGAAAAAGTAGAACGTAAAGACCGCAGAGACACCGCTATTAAGCGCGACAAGCTGGAACTAGACTTCCTGCGCAAACAAAACGATAACCTTGAGCGCCGCCTATCGGCTCAAGAACAACGTGCCCACCAAGTAGACCTTGGAAGCTATGACGCTTACATTTCCCAAGCGGCAAAAGAAGCAGAGATGGCAGAGCGGGTTATTGCTAAAGCCGTTGAAACCGGAAACGGAGCAGATGTAACCCAGGCTATGCGTTATCGTGACCAAGCAATGCAGAAAATGCAGAAGCTACAGTACGATAAACAGCTGGCTGCTCAAAATCGCCCCCAACCTGCCGGTCAAACCGTTGACGACATGACGTTACACCATGCTAAGCAGTTCATGTCTGATAACCCGTGGTATGATTCTCAAGGCCGTGACGAAGACTCAGCAATAGTGATTGCAATAGACCAGTCGCTGTCTAAAGACGGGTACAACCCGCAGTCGGAAGAGTATTGGACTGAGCTGAGAAAACGAACCGCCCGCCGGTTACCCGAAAGGTTTAAAGATAAAACCCCTCGCGAAGAACGCGTAGTGCGGGGAGGCCCAGCAGTGGGTTCTGGCCGTGAGCATGCCCCGGCAAGCACCCGTAGAGAGATGTACGTCAGTCCCGAGCGCAAACAGGCGCTGATTGATGCGGGTGTGTGGGACGACCCAGTGCTGCGCATGAAGTACGTCAAGCGTTACGCTGAGTACGACCGCACCAATAAGGCGTGAGTGAAATGATTCACTTGCCTTTTCAAAAAATAAACACTAAAATTGTTTCAATCGCTGAAAAAGGAGCGACGTTATGACAGACGAAAGATTAAAGAAATCCGCTGGGGACAACCGTGAAGACCGCACGATGACAGATCGTGCTGTTAGCCAAAATCGCGAAGTTACCGATGACGAGCGGGTTGAAATGTTCCGTCAACAGTTTTTTCAGTCCAGTCTACCGGACTTACCGAAACTCCCCGGCTGGCATCCGTGCTGGCTGACCACGACTAACCCTCGTGATTCGATCCATATGCGAATCCGACTAGGCTACGAGCCTATCAAGCCAGGAGATGTTCCGGGCTGGGAATACGCAACCCTGAAGACAGGTGATTGGGCCGGACTCATTGGGGTGAATGAGATGCTTGCTTTTAAGCTGCCGATGTCTCTGTACGAGAAGTACATGAAGGAAGCTCATCACGATGCTCCTTTGAGAGAGGAAGAGAAACTCACCGACACGGCTGAGTTTCTTGAGCAGCAGGCCCGAGTGTCTAAGTCGCGGATTGACATGGGAGACGGTAATAGGGAGATAGGGCAAAACCGGGAAGCTCGTTTCGATCTTTCCTGACCGAATCTTTCAATCCACCATTAGGAGTCACTATGTCTACGACTAGCGCACCATATGGTTTTCGGCCTTCGTTCCACAACAGTGGACAAATTCGTCCGAAAGCCTACACGATTGTTACAGGTTACGCTGCGACAATCTTTTCAGGGGACCCCGTTAAGCTAGTAAGCACCGGGACCATACAAATCGGCTCATCTGACGGTACACGTACCGGCACTACCGATGGCATTACTTTACTCGGTATCTTCGCCGGCGTTGAGTACAACGACGCAACTGGCAAGCCTACCATTTCACCCTTTTGGCCAGCGTCCACCACAGGCACAGAAATTGTTGCGTATGTGTATGACGATCCAGAAACTTTGTATGATTCACAGTACGCAAACCCAGGAACACCAGGCACCACATCGGTACAAGTCGATGTTGGCGCTCAGGCAGACTGGCGTGTAGCTTCTCCCGGCGGCTCTACTTCCACCGGCATCAGCAGCACGTACCTAACCGCGCTTGTAGCTACTTCTGGTCAATTCCAGATCACGGGCTCTGCGTACCTTATCACCGACTCTTTAACTGATGCCTATGTAAGCATGACCGTTCGTCTGAACGAAGCTGCATACAAAGCACCTGTTAACGCCATTTAAGGGGGGACTGAATCATGGCTACTCCAATGAGAAGTACAGACTTCAGATCCATCGTTGAGCCAATTCTTAACGAAGTGTTTGATGGCGTTTACACCCAGCGTGCTGACGAGTGGAAGCAAGTCTTTGCAGAACAAAAAGGCATCCCGCGCAACTACCACGAAGAACCAGTTCTTTATGGTTTTGGCGCTGCTCCTGAGCTGCCCGACGGCATGGCTGTAAGCTACCAGTCCGGTGGCGTACTGTTCCTGCAGCGTTACCTCTACAAAGTCTACGGCCTGGCATTCAGCTTGACCAAAGTCCTTGTAGAAGACGGCGACCACATCCGTATCGGCCAGACCTACGCCAAGCACTTGGCTCAGTCTCTGATCGAGACGAAAGAGACGCTTTCGGCTAACGTTCTGAACCGTGCGTTTAACAGCGCGTATGTTGGTGGTGACGGCGTATCGCTGATCAGCACTGCGCATCCAATTGTTAGCGGCACGTTCAGCAATCAGTTGAGCACAGCGGCTAACTTGTCGCAAACCTCACTTGAGCAGATACTCATCCAGGTCCGCAACGCTGTTGACAACAACGGCAAGCGTATCCGCTTGACGCCTACTCAACTCGTGTCAGGCCCAAGCAACGTGTTCCAGGCCGAAGTTTTGCTGAAGAGCGTGTTGCGTACCGGCACTGCCGATAACGACATTAACCCTGTTAAGAGCATGGGGCTGTTGGCTAAAGGTCAGGCTAATCTGTCGCGTATCACCTCATCCACCGCTTGGTGGGTACAGACTGATGCGCCAGAAGGCTTGAAGCTGATGATGCGTCGGGCGTTGGAAAAGTCTATGGAAGGCGACTTCGAGACTGACTCAATGCGTTACAAAGCTACTGAGCGTTACACTGTGGGTTGGACTGACCCACGTGGCGTGTTTGGTACAGCTGGTGTTTAAGTAATAAAGAGAGGGGAGGTTATGCCTCCCCTCTTTGTTTTACCGGGATAACCCGCGTATCTGACAGCCCCGGCTGACGTCATGCAGACAGATACCCACTTAACTCGCATGAGAGGAATTTAAAATGGCTTCGACTACTTTTACTGGTGCAGTTACTTCCAAAAATGGCTTTATTGCTGGCCATCAAGTAACAACCGCCAACGCGATCAATGCAACCGCTACCGCTACCGCCGCACAAGTTGCGACT
>Ga0049085_10000634_pt1 | contig 13754 bp, 11 predicted proteins | sample GreLakmeSU08MSRF_FD_66721 | JGI IMG/M metagenome (GOLD analysis project Ga0049085, IMG submission 66721) | Freshwater lentic microbial communities from great Laurentian Lakes, MI, USA - Great Lakes metaG SU08MSRF | ecosystem: Environmental > Aquatic > Freshwater > Lake | place: Great Lakes... | reverse complement strand
AGGGTCTGCAAGCGCCGCGTGCTCGCCCACGTGCACGCGGACGATTGCCCCTTCGTCGATCAGGTTGGCGATCGGAGCGGCGAGTGGCTTGGAGCGGCCCTGGACGCGGAAGTAGTCGGACAGTCGCTTCTCCGTGACGATCCCCCGCGCGGTGACTGCCCGCAGTACGCGCCAACGCAGCGCCTCCGCCTCGTCGACCGGCGCAAGCTGCTGCGCCGTATAGAGTCGCTCGGGCAGGTCGTAGACCCGCGCAAAACTCCGGCGCTCGCGTACCGCCAACTGTCCACTCGAGAAGAGCGCCTCGAAGACCTGCTTGGCTGGCGACCACTCCCACCACCCCGGTGTGCCCGCGCCACCGAAATCGCCCGGCGTCAGCGGCCCCTCCGCCTCGATCCGACACAAGACCTCCTTCGCAATCCGCGGATGCTCTTGAAGGACCGGCCCCCACCAGCGATGCTGCTGCTCGCTGAGCATGCCGCCTCGAAAGTACGGCAGGTCGCTTGCGTCGATCAGGCTGGCCTCGTGTGCCCACACCTCCGCAATCCGCCCACTACGGCGCAGACCGTTGAGCGTCGTCGCCGGCACCCTCCCCACCCTTGCCGCGAGCGTTAGGCGATGCGCTCGCGCGACGGTCATGACCGAGTCGAGCTGGACGCAGCCCAACTGACCGATCGTGGCCAGCACGTCGTCTGCCGTCGCCACGCGATTACGCGTCGCGAAGCCTTGCCGCGAGACGATGATCGTGCAGGCCTCGGCGGAAGAAAGGTGCTCCACGCTAGTGGCGGAAGTGGCGACGGCCGACGTGGAGCATCGCTACACCAGCCGCATCGACAGCGGCCGTAACCTCGTCGTCGCGCTTGGCGCCACCCGGCTGGATGATCGCGGTGATCCCGGCCTGCAAGGCCAGCTCGGCCCCATCGGGGAACGGGAAGAACGCATCGGAGGCGAGCACCGCGCCAGCACGGCGCTCCTCTGGCGTCTTCTCCACCGCGATCCGAACCGAATCGACGCGGCTCATCTGGCCGGCGCCAATTCCCAAGGTTGCGCCATCGCGGGCGATCACGATCGCGTTCGACGAGACGTGGCGCACGATGCGCCAGGCAAACACAAGGTCGGCCCACTCGCGCGAGTCGGGCTGCGCCTTCGTGACAACGGTCATGGCCGCGCGCGGCTCGTCGGCACTGTCGGGATCCTGCACCAGCATGCCGCCGGGCACAGGTCGGTAGTGACGCAGCGGACCACGACGTGGCGGATCAGTGTCTTCCAAGAGGCGCGTGTTTGGACGCACGGCGAGCGCCTCGAGCGCGCCATCCTCGAAACTCGGTGCGATGACCACCTCGAGGAACTGCTCGGCGAGGCGGGCACCAAGCTCGGCGGTGATGGGCCGGTTGATGGCGATCACACCACCAAATGCGCTGACTGGATCGCCGGCAAGCGCCTTCTCGTATGCCTCGGCCGCATCGCTACCGAGCGCAACGCCACAGGGGTTTTGATGCTTGATGATCGCGCAGGCCGGCTCGTCAAACTCGTTCGCAATCGCGTGCGCGGCTGCGAGATCGGCAAGGTTGTTGTACGAGAGCCCCTTGCCGCCGTGCTGGACGACGCCGGTCAGCAGGTGACGAGAGGCAGTGCGATCGACGTAGTACGCGGCCTCTTGGTGCGGATTCTCGCCGTAGGGCAACTCGCGCTCGCGCTGCAGGTCGATCACGATCTCGTCCGGCAGCGCGACGTTGCCCATAAACCAGGCAGAGATCGCAGCGTCGTAGCCGGCCGTCATCGTGAAGGCCTCGGAGGCAAGCCGGCGCCGCGTCTCGTCGCTGAGCACGCCGTCGTGCTCGCGTAGCTCGGCGATCACCTCCGCGTAGCGGCTCGGCGACGTGACGACCCCCACGGATTGGTGGTTCTTCGCGGCGGCACGCACCATCGCCGGCCCGCCCACGTCGATCTTCTCGATCACCTCAGCATCGGTAATGCCCGGTGTCGCGACAGTCTCGCGGAAGGGGTAAAGGTTGACGACGACGAGGCCAATCTCCTTGATCCCGAACTCCTCGATGCGTGCCAAGTCTTCGGGCACGTCGCGACGGGCAAGGATGCCACCGTGGATGCCTGGGTGAAGCGTCTTGACTCGCCCGCCGAGCATCTCGGGCGCGCCGGTCACCTCTTCGACTGCAAGCCACGGTACGCCTGCCTCGGCAATGCGCTTGCCGGTACCGCTCGACGCGACGATCTCGATGCCGAGCTCGTGCAGAGCGACTGCCAGCTCTTCGAGACCCGCTACGTCGGAGACCGAGATCAGGGCGCGGCGAATGCGGCTCATCGTGCCACCGCCTGCGGTGTGGGAATCTCGTTGCGTGCCAGACGCCGAACGACGTCGGGCAGCAGGCGATGCTCGACTGCCTGGATCCGCTCGTGCAGCGCAGCACCGTCATCGCCCGGTCGAATCGGCACGGGCTCCTGTGCAATTGGTGGCCCCGTGTCGAGTCCGGCATCGACGAGGTGCACGGTGACCCCCGTCTCGGGCACACCCGCCGCGAGGGCCTGCTCCCAGGCCTTTAGTCCCGGAAAAGCCGGCAGCAGCGATGGGTGCACATTGATCGTGGGGAGGCGGTCGATGAAGACGGGTGTCAGGATCTCGAGAAAGCCCGCCAACACCACGAGTTCGACGTCGCGGGCTGCAAGCCAGTCGCCCATCAGTCGGTCGCGCTCTGCCCAGTCCTCGCCGCGCACGAAGACCTCGGTCTCGATCTCGACGTCCTTGGCGCGTGCCAACGCGATCGCGTCGGCGCGATTGGAGACAACAGCGACAATCCGCGCAGTCGCGTCGAGCCCGTCGAGCAAGGCTGCGAGATTCGAACCACGACCCGAGGCCAGCACCGCGATGCGCAGTGGGTCATCAGCGGAGGCGGCGCGGATCATGCGGTGAAGCGGACGCCAGCGCCCGACTCGATCTCGCCGATCGCCCATGCGTCGGTGCCCTGCTCGTGGAGCGCGGCCAGCGCGGCAGCCTCGTCGGCTGCTGCCACCACGGCGATCATGCCGATGCCAATGTTGAAGACCCGGCGCAGCTCGTCCTCTTCGACGCCCTGGTCGACGAGCCACTGCACGACGCTCGGTCGAGGCCAGGCCGTCGGGTCGACGACCATGCCGCAGCCGGCGGGGATGACCCGCGGTGCGTTGCCTTCGATGCCACCACCCGTGATGTGCGCTAGTGCGTGCACGTCGACGGCGGTACGCAGCGCGCGGATGTCTGCGACGTAGATCTTGGTTGGCGCGAGTAGATCAGCGGGTGCATTCTTGAGTCCGCCGGCGCGCTCAACGACGCGACGCACGAGCGAGAAACCGTTGGAGTGGAGCCCCGATGAGGCGATCCCGATCACGCGATCGGAAGCCGCGACCTTCGTGCCGTCGATCATGCGACTGCGCTCGACGATGCCAAGGGCGAAGCCCGCCAGATCGAGACTGTCAGCGTCCATTACCCCTGGATGCTCGGCCGTCTCGCCGCCAAGCAGGGCGGCACCCGACTGGCGACAACCATCGGCAATGCCCTCCACGAGCGTCGCGACGACCTCGGGATCGAGCACACCGACGGAGACGTAATCGAGAAACAGCAGCGGCTCGGCGCCGACGCAGAGAATGTCGTTGACGCACATCCCTACGCAGTCGATGCCCGCAGCGTGCAACGAGCCCGCCTCGCGATGCAACTCGAGCTTCGTCCCTACGCCGTCGGTCCCAGCGACCAGCACGGGGTCCTCGTAGCCAAGGCCCCCGAGTGCCAAGAGGCCAGCAAAACCGCCATGCGCATCGATAACACCGGGGCGAACCGTCGAGCGAACAGCACCCCTAAGGCGCTCGACGACAGCGTCGGCGGCCTCGAGCGAGACGCCGGCTGCAGCGTAGGTCAGGTCGTCGGCCACGCTCAGGCCACCGGCAGCCGCGTCGCTTCGAAGCGGTCCTTGTCGGCAGCAATTGGCACGGTCGTTGGGTACTTGCCGGTCAGGCAGGCGCGGCAGTAGCGCTCATCGCCATGGCCCGTCGCGACCTCGAGCCCCTCGAGTGAGAGGTAGGCGAGCGAATCGGCGCCAAGATGCTGGCGGATCTCCTCGATCGACTTGTGCGCGGCAATCAGCTGATCTGTGGTGGCCATGTCGATGCCATAGAAGCACGGCGAGATGACCGGCGGCGACGAGATGCGCAGGTGCACCTCGGTGGCGCCAGCACCCCGCAGCATCTCGACGATCTTGCGGGTCGTCGTGCCGCGCACGATCGAATCGTCGACCACGATCACGCGGCGTCCAGACAGCACGTCGGGCATCGGATTGAACTTCAACTTGATGCCATGCTCGCGCAGCGCCTGGTCGGGCTGGATGAACGTGCGCCCGACGTAGCGATTTTTGACGAGGCCATCCGCGTAGGGAATGCCACTTTTGCGCGCGTAACCCTGCGCGGCGGGTGCGCCAGAATCGGGGATCGGGATCACCACGTCGGCCTCGACGGGCGACTCCTCGGCTAGGCGCTCACCCATCCGCTCGCGCGCGCCGTGCAGGTGCACCCCGTCGAGCTTGGAATCGGGCCGTGCGAAATAGATGAACTCGAAGACGCAGAGCGCAGGCGTATGCTCCGTGCCGGCCTTGATCGGAATGCTCTGCACGCCATCGGCCGTGCAGATAACGATCTCGCCTGGCTCGATATCGCGCACCAACTTCGCGCCAACGATGTCGAGTGCACAGGACTCAGAGGCCAACACTGGATGACCATCGAGATCGCCGAGTACCAGTGGGCGGATGCCGTCCGGGTCGCGGAAGCCGATCATCTGCGTCTCGTCCATCACAATCGCCGCGAAGGCACCCGTGATCTTCGACATGGCGAGCTGCACGCCCTCGACGAGCGAGCCGGCGTGCTCGCAGATAAGTGCCGCGATCACCTCTGTATCGGAGGTCGTCTCAAAGGCGATGCCCTCGGTCTCGAGCTCTTGACGCAACTCCGTCGTATTCGTCAGGTTGCCGTTGTGGGCCAGCACAACCGAGCGGCCCTGACGGTGTCGTACGACTGGCTGAGCGTTCTGCCAGGCAGACGAACCCGTCGTCGAGTAGCGCGCATGACCAACGGCCGCGAAGCCCTGCAGCGTCTCGAGCGTCGACTCGTCGAAGACCTGCGCGACGAGGCCCAATTCGCGCACGGCGGTGATACGACGGCCGTCCGTGACGGCAATGCCTGCGCTCTCTTGCCCGCGATGTTGCAACGCGTAGAGACCGAAGTAGGTGAGCCGAGCGACGTCGCGATCCGGAGCGTAGATGCCAAAGACGCCGCACATAGTTAGGCAGCCCCGATCAACTCTGGCAGCGTAGCGGCATGAATTGCGGATGCTTCGGTGAGTGCCAAAGATGCCACCGCAGCACCGGTGCTGACGTGGATACGCTCGCCACCAGCTGTGCCGACGATCTGGGCAGGAACGCCGTGGTGCGTTGCCAAATCGAGCATCGCGTCGGCGTCGTTGACGGCCACCAGGACCAGCCCGCCGCCTGGCTCGCCGAACAGCGTGATGTCGTCGCGCGTTGCCAGCTCGGGCAATTCGATTTCGATACCAACGCGGCCAGCAATCGCCATCTCGGCTGCCGCGACAGCGAGCCCACCTTCGGCAGCATCGTGGGCGGCGTGTGTAATGCCCTGCGCGGCCGCCTCGACAAGCAGGTCGATCAGGTGTGCCTCCGCCTTGAGGTCGACGTCGGGAATTCGGCCAGCCACGCTGCCGAATACGTACGCCTGGTACTCAGAGCCATCGATGGACGGCTCGGCATCGCCGAGCAACACGATCGTCGCGCCGCTCTGCGGAGCCGCACCAATCGCACAGGCCGCGTCCTCGATCAGCCCCACACAACCGACGATAGGCGAGGGCGGAATCGGGCCACCGGAGTGCTCGTTGTAGAGCGAAACGTTGCCCGAGACGACGGGCGCGTGGAGCGCCTCACAGGCCTCGGCCATGCCCTCAACCGACTCGACGAACATGTACGGCGTCTCGCCACGCTCGGGGTTTCCGAAGTTGAGGCAGTTCGTGATGGCCAGCGGTCTACCCCCCGTGCAGGCGACGTTGCGCGCTGCCTCGGCGACGGCCTGCCGTCCACCGCGTCGCGGATCGAGCCACGTCCGACGACCACTGCCGTCGAGCGCAGCGGCGATCGCTCGCTTGGAGCCAGGGAGCCGCACGACGCCCGCATCGGCGCCCGGACGAATCACGGTGCCGCCACCCACAAGCTGGTCATACTGCTGAAAAATTGCGGCCTTGGAGGCGATGTTCGGCGCGCCAAGCAGGCGCGCCAGTGCCGTCGTGGCGTCTGGTTCGGCGGGCAGATCGGCGATTGCCAATGGTTCGGTGGCGAGTCGATCGGGGCGCTGCGGATCGAGCGTGTAGCGGGGACAATCGTCGACAAGAGCCGCCACCGGGATATCCCCAACGACCGTATCTCCCATCGTGCAGATCAGATGGTCGCCTTCGACAACCTCGCCGATCACGGAGCACTCGAGCTCCCAGCGGGCGCAGAGCGCCTCGACTTCGGCCAGGCGGCGAGGCTCGACGCACGCAAGCATGCGCTCTTGCGACTCGGAGATCATGATCTCGAAGGCCTCCATGTCGTCCTCGCGCAGCGGCACCTTGGCGAGATCGAGTCGCACGCCGACTGGACCACGCGATGCCATCTCCGACGCGGACGAGGCGAGCCCGGCGGCACCGAGATCTTGCAGACCAACGAGGACGTCGTCGCGCACGAGTTCGAGCGAGGTCTCGATCAGGCGCTTGCCCATGTAGGGGTCGCCAATCTGGACCGTTGGGCGCTTCTCGTCGCCGCCCGCATCGATGTCCTGCGAGGCGAGCACGGATGCTCCACCAATGCCATCGCGCCCGGTACGCGCGCCAAACAGCACGACGAGGTTGCCGATGCCAGCCGCGGTCGCGCTCTTGAGATCGGAGGCCTTGAGGACGCCGATACCCATCGCATTGACGAGGCACGACTGCTCGTAGCCAGCATCGAAACGCACTTCGCCACCGATGTTGGCGACGCCAACGCAGTTGCCGTAGTGGCCGATGCCACGCACGGCTCCATCGAGGAGGCGCCGCGTGCGCTCGGTTGCTGGATCGCCAAAGCGGAGCGAGTCGAGAATCGCGATCGGACGGGCGCCCATCGCGAAGATGTCGCGCAGGATGCCGCCAACACCGGTTGCGGCGCCTTGAAATGGCTCGACAGCAGACGGGTGGTTGTGGCTCTCGACCTTGAAGGCCACGCCGAGGCCGTCGCCGACGTCGACAACGCCCGCGTTTTCGCCGGGACCTTGCAAAACGGCGGGTCCGGTCGTTGGAAAACGGCGCAGAATCGCCTTCGAATGCTTGTAGCCGCAGTGCTCGCTCCAAAGCAGTGAAAAGACCGCGAGTTCGAAGTGATTCGGGTCTCGACCGAGCAACGCGACGATTTGCGTGTACTCGTCATCCCTTAACCCAAGTTGGCGGTGCAGTTGGGGTTCGGAGACCGGGTTCACGCGTTGACCAACTCTAGCGGAGGCGTCTGCTGTCGGCCCCCTTTCGCGCCGACCTGGGGTGCTCGTGTGAGCGTTGACAGCGTGTCGTTGCAGGAGTTGGTCATTACCGTCTCCCACGCGCGCGTCGTCTACCGCAAGACTCGAGCCATGAAGACCCTCCCCACCCCACCTGCCCCTGCCCGTCGCGCCACGATCGCCGTGCCCGGTGGTCGCGCCACCCTGACCGCTGAGGTCGTCGAGACCGGCGACAGCGAGACCGGCGACATCGTGCTGCAGTCGCTTGAACGCAGTGACGGGCGCTGCTTTCTCCGCCTCGGCTATCGCCGCAATGGCCGCCTCGTGCGCGGGCCTGTCAGTTTCGAGCCACGCGCCTTCGCGCGCCTCGTCAAGCAGGCCGCGAAAGACGCCACAATCGGCCCGCTGCTCCCTGGTGGTGCATCAATGTCGACCGCTAGCCGCCGACACGCCTAATGTTCAGGGGTGAGCACGATCCATTTCAGCAGTAAGCCGGCTCTTCGGGACCCGATTCTCGTTGCTGCCTTTCGTGGCTGGAATGACGGCGGCTCGGCCGCCACGGTCGCTGCAGCCTTTCTGAAGAACCGCTGCGAGGCCAAACGCTTCGCCGTGATCGACCCGGATCGCTTCGTCGACTACCAGCAGACGCGCCCGATGGTCTCGATCGAAGAGGGCCAGGTTCGTGAGATCACGTGGCCCGAAACCGAGTTTTTCCATGCCCGCCTGCCGAATAGCAAGCGCGACCTACTGCTGGTGATCGGTGTCGAGCCGAACTTTCGGTGGCGCGAATTTAGCAAGGCGATTGCGGAGCTCGCAGTCGAGACGAATGTTGCTCTGGCGGTGACGCTCGGTGGTCTGCTCGCCGACACGCCCCACACCCGCGCAATCCCGGTCTCTGGCGCCGCCCACGATCCTGCTCTCCTTGAGCGCTTCGACGACCTAGAGCCAGTCCGCTACGAGGGGCCGACCGGCATTGTCGGCGTGCTCCACGACGACCTCAGCAAGGCCGGCATTCCTTCGGCCAGTCTCTGGGCGGCCGTGCCCCACTACCTCGGTGGCAACCCAAATCCAACGGCTGCGCTCGCGCTGGTTCAGGCTCTGGAACCACTCGTTGAATGCGAGCTCTCGCCGACAGAACTCGAAAAAGCCTCGGCTGAGTTCGATCGCCAGATTGCTCGCGTCGTCGAGAAGGACGCGGAGATGCGTTCGTACGTGACCGATCTCGAGGATCGCCTCGACAACGGCGACGAGTACGACGAAGACGAAGACGAGGATGACGACGAGGACGATGACGACGACGAAGACGTCGACGACATCACCAGCGAGACGCGCATTCCCAGTGGCGACGAGATCGCCGCCGAGCTTCAAGATTTTCTGCGCGAGCAGCGCGACGACAGCTAGTTCGAGCGGGAGGACACCACATCCGCGCGGTTGTCATGTCCTCCTTGAATTCCGTCGCACCTCTGATCAAGGGGGGACATGACAACCGCGCGGATGTGGTGTCCTCCTTGGAACACGGCGACGAACTTGATTGCGTCTAGCCCTCAGCGGCGAGCGCTGCGAGATCGACAGCGGGGTCGGCGAGCTGCTCTCGGGTTGGCGAGACACCCGCGGCAAACAGCTTGCGCACACCCCGCAGCGTCTTCATGTCACTGACGGAGAAGGCTGCACGCATCGTGCCCTCACGCAGATAGAAGGCAGTGCAGGCTGGTAGAGCCTGATCTCCACGCCAGACGATCTCGTCGTCGGGACGTGCAACGCCAACAACGTTGAGTGTGAGGTCGCCCTGGTCCGACCAGAATGAGGGAAGGTCGTCATAGCGACCCTCACCGGTGGCAATTTGCTCGGCCGCAACCTGACCGTGCCCAATCGCCACGGCCGCGTGCTCGACGCGGATGCGATCTTCGTCGGCCCACGTGCTGGGGAACGCCGCGATGTCGCCGACGGCATAGACATCGGCGACGCTCGTGCGCATGCCCGCGTCGACCTTGATCCCGCCAACGACCTCCTCACACCCCAACTGCTGGGCGAGCTCGAGCCGTGGTGACTGTCCGACAGCGACGATTACGAGGTCGGCATCGATCTCCTCGCCGCCGACAAGACGAACGCCGGTCGCGATGTCGTCGCCCGAGACCTGTTCGACTCCCACTCCCGCACGCACCACAACGCCCCGGTCCGTAGCCCAAAGCAAGACGCGCTCGGCAACTTCCAGCCCCAACGGTCGACTCATTGGCTCGGGCGCGGCCTCGAGCACCGTCGCCGTGTGCCCCGCCGCTACCGCTGCAGCCGCGACCTCCATACCGATGAAGCCACCGCCGATAATCCCAAGGTGCTTCGGACCGGTCGCGAGCACCGCCTGAATTTCGAGCGCCTCGTCGAGTCGCGTCACGCGATACACGCCTGGCAGATCGAGCCCAGGGATCGGTAACTGTCGTGGCGCACACCCTGTGGCAAGCACGAGTGCGTCCCAGGCCACTGTCGAGCCATCGGACAACTCAGCCGTCTTCGCCGTCGCGTCGGCGCCTGTCACCGTCACCCCACGCCGCAGGTCGATAGCTTCCTGCTCGTACACCTCCGGTGCGGGCTTGATGACCTTGTTCATGTCGGCAGTACCGATCACGACTGACTTCGAGAGTGGCGGACGATCGTACGGATACTCCGGGTCGTCGCCGACGAGGACGATCTCGCCCGTCCACCCGACGCGTCGGAGCGTCAAGGCTGCGGCGCGCCCCGCCATTCCCGAACCTGCAATCAGTGCGATCGTCATCGAGCCGACCTAGACGTCGACGAGGACAGAGTCGCCGTCAACCGTGACGGTAAAGACCTCGACGGCCTCGGTGGCAGGAGGACAGTCGGGATCGCCGGTCGCGAGGTTGAAGGCCGAGCCGTGCAACGGGCACTCGATTGCCATGTCGTCGGCGAGAAAGTCGCCTTCAGACAGCGAGGCCTCAGCGTGTGGGCAGTCATCGCAGATGGCGTGGACGGTGTCGCCGATGCGCACGATGCACAGCGCGGTGCCGTCGGCCTCGACGCGCGTGGGGGTGCCTTCGGGAAAATCGCTGAGCGAGCCGATCGATACCTGGGTCATAGTCGCATTCCTTCTCGGTTGGTTACCCACAGCGTGGGGCGCGCAGATGAGGCGCAGCGTCGGTTGAACGTTAGGAGTTGATGAGACGGCCGACGAGTAGTTGGCCGTCGATCGAACCGAGGATCGGGTCGACTGCGTGCTCGGGGTGTGGCATCAGGCCACAGACATTGCCGGCCGCATTGGTGACACACGCCACGCGCCGCGTCGCGCCGTTGACATCCTCGGCGTAGCGCAACAGCACCTGGCCCTGTTCTTCGAGCTCATCCAGCCCCTCTTCGGGGTGGAACCAGGCACCATCGCCGTGCTTGACGGGCACGGCGATCGTCGTGCCAACGGCGCGGTTGCCGATCCACGGCGATTCTTGCTCGACGATCAACTCGACATCGCGACAGATAAAGCGCTGCCCGTGGTTGGGCGTCAGGATGCCAGGCAAGAGGTCGGCCTCGCAGAGAATCTGAAAGCCGTTGCAGATGCCGAGCACTGGGCCGCCAGCGACAGCGAACTCGGCGACGGCGCCCATGATCGGTGAGAAGCGTGCGAGTGCGCCACAGCGCAGGTGATCGCCATACGAGAAGCCACCGGGCAACAGAATCGCGTCGACGCCTTGCAGGTCGGTGCTGCCGTGCCAGAGCGAGACGGCCTCGCCGCCGACCACGCCAACTGCGCGCATCGCATCGCGATCGTCGAGCGAGCCAAGGAAGGTGATGACGCCGACCCTAGCCAACGATCACCTCAAACCCCTCGATCAGGTCGTTCGATAAGACGCGCACTGCCATTTCGGCGCCGAGGCGCTCGGCCTCTTTCGGATCATCGGTGTCGATCTCGAGGTCGAAGATGCTGCCGGCAGAGACGGCGCTGACGGGGTAGCCAAGGCCACCCAGCGAGCGGCCGATGGCCTCGCCTTGGGGATCACGAATGCCCGTCTTGGGCCGTACCAGTACGGTCACTCTCACCGGTCTACCTCCATCTTGTCCAAATACTCGTCGAGCGTGGAATCGGTCAATAGTTCGTACGCCTCACGGTAGCGCCCCGCCGTCCCGTCAACGACCTTGGCCGGCAACTCTGGGCCCGGCGCCGACTTGTCCCAGTCGAGCGTCTCGAGATAGTCGCGGACGTACTGCTTGTCGTACGACGGTGGCGAGATGCCTGTGCGCCAGCCGTCGATCGGCCACCAACGCGAAGAGTCGGGGGTCATCACCTCATCGCCAAGTACGAGCCGGCGATCGGGGTCGTAGCCAAACTCGAACTTCGTATCGGCGAGAATGATGCCGCGCTCGAGCGCATGCGCAGCGGCGTAGTCGTAGAGCGCGATCGATGCTCGCTCGACCGCCTCGTACTCCTCAGAGCCGATTAGGTTGCGGGCCTGCACGGTCGAAATGTTCTCGTCGTGGTCGCCCAGCTCGGCTTTGGTGGCGGGAGTAAAGATCGCGCGGGGCAGCTGCTCGGCCTCTTGGAGACCGGGTTCGAGCTCGTGCCCCGAGACGGTGCCCGTCGCCCGGTAGTCCTTCCAGCCAGAGCCGGCAAGGTAGCCGCGCACCACGCACTCGATTGGCAGCATCTCGAGGCGCTCGCAGAGCATCGCGCGACCGCGCAACTCTGGATCGGCCGCCTCGTCTGGCAATTCACCCGGCCAGGCACCCCGCAGATGGTTCGGCACGATCGCTTGTGTCTGCTCAAGCCAGAACAGCGTCATCCCGGTCAGGACGCGCCCCTTCTGCGGGATCGGGTTCGGCATGATCACATCGAACGCACTGATGCGATCGCTCGCGACGAGCAGCAGTCCATCCGAGCCGAGGTCGTAGAGCTCGCGGACCTTGCCCGAGCCGATCAGGTACTTCTCTAGCCCCACCCGTTAGACCCCGAGCCTGCCAAAGGGGATCTCTGTGCGGGACAACACCTCGTCGAGACTGAAGGCCTGCTCGATGACAGCCGCGTCGAGCGAGGTGGCGTCGGGGTCGGCGAGCACGAGGTCGCGCAGGTGCTCGCCCGACTCCCAGGCCTGCATCGCGTTGCGCTGGACGACCACGTAGGCGTCCTCGCGCGATAGTCCGGCTTCCACGAGTGCGAGCAAGACGCGGCCCGAGAACGGCAGGCCCTGCGAGCCGTCGAGGTTCTGGCGCATGCGCTCGGAGCGCACGACGAGCCCCTCCATCACCCAGCTGAACTTCGCGAGCATGTAGTCAAGCAGGATCGTCGAGTCGGCCAGCACGACGCGCTCGGCCGACGAGTGTGAGATGTCGCGCTCGTGCCAGAGCGGCACGTCCTCGAAGCCGACCACAGCGTTGCCTCGCAAGACCCGGGCCAGGCCCGAGATGCGCTCGCAGGTGATCGGATTCTTCTTGTGCGGCATCGCCGACGAGCCCTTCTGACCCTTGCCAAACGGCTCCTCGGTCTCGCGAACCTCGCTGCGTTGAAGGTGCCGGAGCTCGGTCGCAAAGCGGTCGAGCGACGAGCCGGTTATGGCGATCGCGGCGAGAAATTCGGCATGGCGATCGCGCGCGACCACCTGGGTCGAGGCGGGCTCGACGTCGAGGCCGAGCAGTGCGAGCACGCGCTCCTCGACGAGCGGATCGATGTTGCCGTAAGCGCCAACGGCACCCGACAACTTGCCGACGCTGACGCCGTCGGTGGCACGGGCCAACCGGGCGTGCGCGCGGTCGAGTTCGAAGACCCAGCCCAGCAGCTTGAGGCCAAACGTTGTGGGTTCGGCGTGCACCCCGTGCGTACGACCCATGCAGGGCGTGGCGCGGTGCTCGAGCGCGCGGGCCAGGACGGTGGTGCGGGCGAGCTCGACGCCACGGAGCAACTGCGCTCCCGCGTCGCGCAACTGCAGCGCAAGACCCGTATCGACAACATCCGAAGAGGTCAGGCCATAGTGAAACCAACGCGCTGGCTCGCCAACCTGCTCGGCGACCGTCTCCGTAAAGGCAATCACATCGTGGTGTGTGCGCTCCTCAATCTCCTTCGAGCGCGCGACATCGACCTTGGCCCCAGCGCGAATCGCAGCCGCATCGGCGGCTGGCACGACGCCGAGTTCGACGTGTGCATCGAGCGCCGCCAGTTCCACTTCAAGCCATGCGCCGAGGCGCCTGTCGTCGGTCCAGACGGCGCCCATCTCCGGTCGCGT
>Ga0049085_10000633_pt1 | contig 13764 bp, 18 predicted proteins | sample GreLakmeSU08MSRF_FD_66721 | JGI IMG/M metagenome (GOLD analysis project Ga0049085, IMG submission 66721) | Freshwater lentic microbial communities from great Laurentian Lakes, MI, USA - Great Lakes metaG SU08MSRF | ecosystem: Environmental > Aquatic > Freshwater > Lake | place: Great Lakes... | reverse complement strand
ACATTTGTATATATTCAATTTGATGTTATCAAGGTGACTTAATGACTATCACTTATAGTTTGGAAGTTAGTCAAACTCCAATAACAGTGCCTAGTATTAGTGGGGACGAAAAACCTGATGCTGATAATACCTATTTGAGTTCAGTATATGCTAAAACATATTTTGAAATAGATTTAGTTTTTACACTAAAAGAATTTGATGATACAAATCCGGAAACTCTGCCATATCCTGTTACATTATCAGTATTAAATTGCACACTTGCAAGTCCTTATTATGGCGTATCATTTACAGTGTTGAATCCTCCAGAAGCTTATCAGAAAAAAATAAGAGTAAACGGCACAGTTCAAGGAGGAACAGTAGGAGCAGGTGAACTCTATCAGTTTGTTTTAGATGGAGAAGAATACTCTGTTACAACTTATGCCCCAGAACAAAAACCCAATGATTTTTTGGCTATAACCAAATGGTTTATCCCTGCAGTAACCAAAGATCTATTAAGTTTAAAATATATATTTAATGCTGGTGGATTAGCTAATTTATCAATGAATCAATATATTTACTGGAACTGGATTCCAGCGTTAGCCGCGTTTGAGCAAATTGTAGAACAAGGAATAATATAATGCCAGCAGCAGCCAGAGCAAATGGAGCAGATCAAGTTTTTTCAAAAACAGGAGTTGGTAAAAACTGTGGATTCCCTGTTCAGACTATAACAGGACCAGGAACTTGTCAAGTATACGTAAATGGTTCAATAGCTGTCCGTGGAGACGATCTAGTAGGGATTCATCCATTTGGCGGCTGTGGACCTGATACTTCTACAATGAATGAAGGATCAACGACAGTATTTATTGGCGGTAAAAAAATGGCGCGTATAGGCGACAACTATACATCAGATAATATTATTATTTCCGGATCAACAACTGTGTTTGTTGGTGGTTGACAAAGTAATAATTATATGATATAATACCTTAATAATTTGATATGAGGTTATTATGAATTTTGAATCTATCTTTGCTGAATGGGAGAAAGATTCTAATATAGAACGGACTAATCTTGATAACGAATCTATTAAGATTCCAGAACTTCATCATAAGTACTACAAGATTTATATTGCTGAAAAAGCAAGACTCCGTAAACTAGAATCTGAAATGAAGAAACTTAAGCTTGATAAGTATGAGTTCTATACTCAGGGCCACAATGAAGAAACAAGAGCCAAAGGATGGATTCTTCCCTCACGCGGTGCTATTATAAAAGCAGAAGTTCAACTCTATATTGATGCTGATAAAGATATTATTGATCTATCACTTCAAATTGGCGTCCAACAAGAAAAAATTGACTTTCTTGAATCCATCATTAAGTCTCTTAGAGACAGAGGATTCCTCATTAAAACTGCACTTGATTTTATTAAGTTTACGAATGGTACATAATGGATACAGTGATTATAAGAAAACACGATTCAGTATATAACAGGATTATTGCAGATCCTGGTATTATAATGGAGATAGCTGATCAGTTTACGTTTGAAATTCCAAATGCTAAATTTCATCCTCTGGTTCGAAATAAAGTCTGGGATGGGAAAATAAGATTATTAAATCCATTAAATGGTTTACTCTATGCAGGTCTTGCTAAACATCTAGCAGACTTCTGCCGTAAAAGGGATTATGAAGTAGAGTATGAAGATTTAAAAGCGCAAGAAGAGTTCTCGGTCATTGAAGCTAAAGATAAAATAGACTGGATGAAACTTACAAAAGAACCTAGAGATTACCAAATTGATGCTTATGTACATGCAGTACGAAATAGAAGAGCCGTGTTACTTTCTCCTACTGCATCTGGTAAATCTCTTATTATCTACATGCTTACTCAACATTATGATACTAAAACACTCATTATAGTTCCCACAACATCGCTAGTTCACCAGATGGCATCTGACTTCTATGACTATGGTCTAGAAGAGGAAGCACATAAGATCATGGGTGGTGAAGAAAAGACCTCCGATAAAAGAGTATTTATTTCAACTTGGCAGTCAATTTATAAGCTTCCTGTTGCATGGTTTGCACAGTTTAATCTTGTTATTGGAGATGAATGTCATCTTTTTGCTGCCAAAAGTCTTATTTCTATTATGACTAAACTTACTGGGTGTGAAAAAAGATTTGGTTTTACTGGCACTTTAGATGGCAGTAAAACCAATGCTATGGTCCTTGAAGGTTTATTTGGTCCTACAAGAAAAGTCACTACCACTGCTGAATTAATGAACCGTGGGACTATTGCTCAACTCAAGATCAAGGCTTTAGTTCTTAAATATACTGATGAGGAAAAGAAACTAATCAGTAAAACAGATTATCAAACTGAACTAGACTTTATTGTGACTAATTCTAAACGGAATAAGTTTATCAAAAATCTAGTGCTTTCCCTTGAAGGTAATACAATAGTATTCTTTAACTTTGTTGAAAAACATGGTAAAGTCCTATATGATCTATTAAAGGACAATCAACACAATAGAAAAGTGTTTTTTATCTCTGGTGAAGTAGATGCTTCAAAACGTGAAGAGATTCGTAAAGCTGTAGAGATTGAAAAGAATTGTATTATCCTTGCGAGTTCAGGTACCACTTCTACTGGCACAAATATAATAAATCTACAGAATGTAATCTTTACAAGCCCATCCAAATCTAGGGTTCGTAACCTTCAATCAATTGGTAGAACACTCCGTAAATCCGAATCCAAGTTAAATGCCACACTATACGATATAGCAGATGATCTTTCATGGAAATCAAATAGAAATCATACCTTGAACCACTTTATGGAACGAATCAAGATTTATACCTCAGAGTCATTTGACTACAAGATATATCCTATAGACCTTCATTAACCTATACCATTGTTTTTGCCTCAAGACCTATTATAACCATATTATGAAAGTTGTCAACACATGAATGCTGTAAGAACTATAAAAAGACACTATGTAAATAATCATGACTTTGTTGTTGCTTTAAATGAATACAAAGCAAAACTTAATGAATATCCAGACGCCAGGATCCCAGAATATATTGGAGTTTGTATTAGTGCTATTTGCACAAAGATGGCAACTCGACCAAACTTCTCAGGTTATTCCTATAAGGATGAGATGGTTGGTGACGCAATTGAAAACTGTCTTTATGCAGTCAATAACTTTGATGAAACCAAATCGGCGGAAAGATCAAGATCTGGCGCTGTAAACGCGTTTGGATATTTTTCTTGGATTGCCTGGAATGCTTTTATTAGAAGAATTGCCAAAGAAAAGAAACAATCTTATATCAAGCATAAGAACATGCAGAATATCAATCTTCATGAGTTTCAATATATTGTTGAATCATATGATAATGAAGCATCAAATCAAATCATTAAAGATTTTGAAGAAAAGTTGACAAAACCCAAAAAAGGTGTTATAGTAGGGATAGAAAAATTTGTTGACAAGAAGGACGTCTGATGGAAGTTGCTATTATTACTGATACTCACTTTGGAGTGAGAAATGATAACGTAGCATTTATGGATATGACTAAAAAGTTTCTGGACCATGTATTTTTTCCAGAAATTGATAAAAGAGGAATACGCCATGTCATTCATCTTGGCGATCTTTTTGATCGTCGTAAAATGACAAATACCATGACAGTCAATCGACTACGCACCGATTTTATTCAACCTATTTTAAATAGAAATCTAGAATATCATCAAGTGATTGGTAATCATGATACTTATTATAAAAACACAAACGAGCCAAATGCTCCAGAAGAGTTTTATAGCAATCTATTTCCTATATACAAATACGCGATAGATATCAATATTGGGGAAGTTAAAATACTTCTAGTTCCATGGATTTGTGATAAAAATAGAAAACATTCTATTGAAACAATTAATAATTCATATGCCCGTGTCTGCATGGGTCATCTTGAACTTGAGGGTTTTGATATGTATCGTGGTAGTACAAATACTCATGGTGATAATCCATCATTATTTGACCGATTCCCATTAACTCTATCTGGTCATTATCATCATAAATCAAGAAAAGGATCTATTGCTTATCTTGGTTCACATGGTCAGTTTACTTGGTCAGATTATGGTGATGACCGCGGATTTCACATTCTTGATCTAGAAACTCTAGATCTAAAGTTTATTAAGAATCCATATGAAATGTTCCGAAAAATATTCTATTCAGATTTAGATGTAGGATCAATCGAACAGCTATTTAGAACTCAAGACTGGTCTAAGTATTCTGGCACTCTTTGTAAGATTATTATTCAGAACAAAACAAATCCATATTGGTTTGATCTATTCTGTGAACAACTGGAAAAAGTAGGTCCGCTTGATATTCAGATTGTTGAAGATCATCTCAATATGGATACCAGCAATGATTTTGAGATTATTTCCGAAGCGGAATCAACACTAGATATATTTAAAAAACATATTGAACAAATTGATTCTTCTATCGTAAATACAAAGAAACTTGAGTCAGTGATTACTAATCTATATAATAAGGCTATTTCTATGGGTGTAGAGTGATTTACTTTAAAACTATTCGATGGCGCAATTTTCTATCAACAGGTAATCAGTTTACAGAAATTGACTTAAGCAAGCCTGGTACTACACTTATAGTAGGTTCTAATGGTTCTGGTAAGTCAACTATGCTGTGTTCTATTACCTATGCTCTTTTCGGTAAACCATTCCGAAATATCAATAAACCACAACTTATGAATACAATTATTAAAAAAGATCTTTTGGTAGAGATTGAGTTCTCCATTGGTAGAAACTCATATATGATTCGACGTGGTATGAAGCCAAATATCTTTGAAGTATATTGTAATGATTCTTTATTAAATCAATCGGCAGACGTTCGTGATTATCAAGATATTCTAGAAAAGCAAATCCTTAAGTTAAACTATAAAACATTTTGTCAAGTAGATATTCTTGGGTCGGCATCATTTGTGCCATTTATGCAACTACCTACCGGTCAACGTCGTGCTGTTATTGAAGATCTACTTGATCTACAAGTATTTACAACTATGAATACTTTACTCAAGGAAGATTTACAAAAAAATAGTGCTGAGTTGATCGAAAATGAATATGAAAAAAAACTAATTGAACAAAAGATCAAGCTGGTTAATGCCCATATCAAAGAACTAAAAACCAAAAGTACTGTTTTCATTGATGAAAAGAAAGCAACTATTCTTGATTTTAAAACCAGAATTAATATTGAAGAACAAAAACTGAATTCTGCTCAACTTCAATATGATATTATCTATGATAGACAAAACAAAATTGATATTAAAGCAATCAATAAAAATATCGAAACATATAAGCAGCTTAAATATGATCTTAATGCTAAGAAAAATCTACTTTACAATGAAATTACGTTCTTTACAGATCATGAAAACTGCCCAACTTGCAAACAAGGTATTGACACTAAGCTATCTTGTGAGAGAATAGAAATCAATAATGGAAAGATTACCGAACTAGACTCTGGTCTAGAAAAACTTTTAAAATTAGAAACAAAGTTAAAAACAAAACTTGTTATCTATAATGAAGGAAATTCTGAGATCGATTTGATACGTGAAGAAAAGATTCAATTTAAACATGTTATTTCTCAACTTCAATGGAAGATTGATTCACTGAATGATGAAATAAACAATGCTAAAAATGATATAAACACTGAAACAGAACTAAAGATTTCTGATTTAGAAAAAGAACTATCTATTGCTGCCGGTAAATATAATGAACTTTATGAGGAGAAACAAGTTCTTGCATTTGCCTCATCAATACTTAAAGATGGTGGTATTAAGACTAAAATAATAAATCAGTATATACCTATCATTAATAAACTGATTAATAAGTATCTATCAATCATGGATTTCTTTGTGGATTTCCAACTTGATAGCCAGTTTGAGGAAACTATTAAGTCTAGATTTAGAGATGAGTTTAGTTATTCTTCTTTTTCTGAAGGAGAAAAGCAGAGGATTGATCTTTCTCTACTCTTTACATGGAGAGCAGTAGCTAAATTGAGAAACTCAATGACTACAAATCTACTTATTCTAGACGAGATCATGGACTCATCCTTAGATTCTAACTCAACCGAAATGCTCATGCAGATTCTAAACATAATCGGTGCTGAATGCTCTCTATTTGTAATCTCTCACAAGGAACATCTTAATGAAAAGTTCTCAAATATAATTCGCTTTGTGAAACACAAAAACTTCAGCAGGATTGAAGGACAATATTAAAGAAATAATATAACTAAAGAACTAAAAAAGAACTTGATGAGCACTTTGTCAATCATAAGAAGTGAATGAATTAATGCATATATTAAATTATAAAGATCCTATTCTTAAAGAAGTAAGTCAAAACTTTAATTTTAGCAATCCACCTGTAGATCCTACGGAGTTCTCTCAAGAGCTGGTTAAGATAATGTATGATCATAATGGTCTATGTCTTACCGCTATTCAAGTTGGCTTACCATGGAAAGTCTTTGCTATGCGTGGTCATCCACAAAATTTTGTTTGTTTTAATCCTAGAGTAGTGCAAGTCTCTACACAACAAATAAGACTTGAAGAAAAGTCATTGACATATCCTGATTTATGTGTTAAAATAAAAAGACCACAACACTGTAGAGTGCGTTTTGCAACTCCTAATGGTGAAGTAAGAACCGAAACTTTTACAGGAATAACAGCACGTGTATTTTTACAATCCATGGACTTTCTTAATGGTAAGTTATTTTATTCAACTGCTAATCCTGTTCACCGTGAACAAGCTCTAAGGAAATGGAATAGATAAGTGAATATCTTTTATCTCAGTCATGATGCTACTCAAGCCGCACAATGGATGGTTGATAAACATGTAGTAAAAATGATTCTGGAATCAGCGCAATTGCTATCTACTGCACATCGGATTATTGATGGTAATGAAGTACCCGGTAAATCCAAAACAGGACGTAATGTAAAGCGTTGGCATCTAGATGATGCTCGTGATCCAGTTATATATACTGCTACCCATGTAAATCATCCAAGTGCTGTTTGGTGTCGTCAATCAATCATGAACTATAACTGGTTGGTCGATCATTTTCATGCACTTGGCAAAGAATATACATATCGTTATGGTAAGACTCATAAATGCTTTCAAAATGATCTAGCATATATGCTATCTTCTCCCCCAAATAATCTTAAAAACTATGAATGGACTAAGATGCCTTCAGCAATGGCTGATGAGTACAAAATCAGTGATAATCCCTTGACAAATTACCGCCATTATTATAAAGTAGGTAAGTCACGGATGCACTCGTGGAAAAATCGTCAACCACCAGAATGGATTATGTAATATGAACTTTTTACTTTCAACTGATGAAAATATGACTCTAACTAATATTCAAAATATTGACCACCAGTGTGAAAATTATCTTGCAACAAATGGTAAAGGATTCTAAGCATGCTTAGTGATAAGGAAAAGAGAAAAAAAACTGGTGAACTTGGTGAAAAACTTGTAGCACGATACTATCGCTTTCTTGGTTTATCAGTTGAAGAATCACCAGATTATATGGATAGCAAAAAAGATATGCTAGTAAATAATAAAACTTGTGAAGTAAAAGCACAACAAGCATGGCATGTGAAAAACTCTTTTACTGTCAAACCAGATCAACTAAAAAAATGCAATGATGTTGATATTCTAATCTTTGTGGAAACTCCTTCTAGATTCAACAATAATACAGTTCGACTATATAAAATGCCAAAAGATAAGCGAAAAGTCACAACAGATATAACAGACAATAATCGAACAATGAAATTATTCTCTAAGAATAATGCAATTCTATTACAAACTATTACTAATAAAGATATAGTAGACGAATTTAAACTATATTCATCTTCAAAATGGAAATAAAGATGGACATTATTATAAGATAGGAAAGTCAAGGATGCATTCGTGGAAAAATAGGCAGCCGCCAAATTGGATTTTTTAGGAGTATAGTATGAGTACAAATTGGTCAGAAGACATTAATAAGATGCATGAACACTATGGTGTTCATCCGATAATCAACACTATGAATTCTGAGAAACTCAAAAAGTTTCTAGAATTTAGAGTTAATTTCATTAGTGAAGAACTAAATGAACTAGCAATCGCTGAAACGGCAGAAGACGTTGTCGATGCTCTTATTGATCTATGTGTAGTAGCTATTGGCACACTAGATGCTTTTGATGTAGATGCTAATAAAGCATGGAACGAAGTATTAGTAGCTAATATGAATAAGAAAACTGGTGTAAATGCTTCCCGCCCAAATCCTATGGGACTGCCGGATCTTATTAAACCAAAAGGATGGAGAACTCCATCACATGAGGGTAACCATGGACTGCTATCTAAGGTGTTTTTTTAATGTTTATGAATGATTGGCGCACTGCTATTGGCGAATCAGGTGAGGATCTAATACGCAAAATCTTACGTAATAAACATAACTTAGTAGAAGAAACAGTATGGTACGATCCAAAAAAAGACGGTGTCGTTGACTCTAAACCGTATGAAGTCAAGACTCTTATGGAAAATTATGCCTATAAAGCTTTCATGCTCGGTTCTTCTCAGTGGAATAAATGTGAGAACGTAGATAGACTGTTTTTTGTTCGTATTCCAGAAGCAAAAGCACCTATTCGTATTTATGAATGCTCAAAGAGTTATAGGCAACCATCAGCTGTGTTTATGAATGGTGATAATTGCCGTGCTTTTAAATTGACAAACCTTACTCTATATGATACTATATATGATGAGACGCTAGGCAACGAGTGGCGTTCTCTAACTAAAACAAAATACATGAGAAATAAACCATGAGTGAAGATAAAGAATCAGTCAAAGTTCTTAGAGAATGCATTGAGTTGCAGCTCAAGAAATCTCAAGACTATCAGAATCCTAACTCAAACGTTACTCAAGCAATGCACTATCGCCGCGGTATAGATACTATTCATGACACTTTACAAGGTAAGCTTTATCGTGCTCAATCTCTTCTTGAGTCTGGTACTTATAATCAAGCTAAATTTGAGTCACTTGAAGATACATATAAAGATTTAATTAACTATGCATCATTTGCAGTTGCTTGGCTTCGTGGGGGTGTTCCTGGCCAAGACACTGAGCGTGATATCTTCAATAGGAAAAATTGATGTACTCAACAAATAGAGTTGAAAATATTAGGAGCAAGTTTCGTGAGATGCTTGCTCAAGAATTATTTGCGCAAGATAAAACTGGTGTAAAACTTATTGAGATTATTGGTGCTAGTTTTATTACTGATGAACCATTTATTTTCGGCGAACCTAATGAAAAATATATCGAACGTGAAATTGCTTGGTATGAAACACAATCACTTAATGTAAATGCTATTCCTGGCGGACCACCTGCTATTTGGAAACAAGTTGCTGATTCTAATGGTTTCATCAATTCTAATTATGGATGGTGCGTATATTCTAACCAAAACGGTTTACAATATCAAAAAGTTCTTAATGAACTTAAGTCTTTTCCATATTCTAGACGTGCTGTAATGATCTATACACGGCCAAGTATGTGGAATGATTATAATAAGAATGGTATGTCAGATTTTATGTGCACAAATACTGTTCAATATCTTATTCGTGAAGAAAAGCTAATTTCTGTTGTACAAATGCGCTCAAATGATGTATTATTTGGATATAGGAATGATTATGCATGGCAGTCTTATATTCAAAATAAATTAGCAAATGATTTAGGTATTGAATCCGGATTAATTTATTGGAATGTAGGATCTTTGCATGTCTATGAACGACACTTCTCACTTATCAAATAAATGGATTAGTAATTTCTTTGGACTAGCGAAGAATATTGCTTCATGGTCTAAAGATCCAAGTACTCAATGCGGTGCTGTAGTTATTGGTAAGCATGGTCAAATCCTTTCACAAGGATATAATGGATTTGCTCGCGGTGTAAACGATACATATGATCGTCTTAATGATAGAGCACAAAAATATAAGTATACGATTCATGCTGAAATGAATTGCATATTCAATGCATCATTGAGTGGTGTTAGTTTAAATAATGCAGATCTTTATGTATATGGGCTTCCTGTTTGCGATAATTGTGCTAAGGGTGTAGTACAAGTTGGTATCAAACGCGTGTTTATGTGCTATCCTGTAGCTGTAGAAGAACGTCAACAATGGGTTGATGCTTATAAAACTAGCCGAGAAATGTTTGTTGAATCAGGCGTTCTTGCTGTTTGTTATCATGAAGAAACCATGGTGCAAGCTGATTCTACATAGATAGATATTAATAAAAATATAATGATATATAATAAATTTGAATAAGGAAATATCTATGACTAAAAAAATTCTACTTACAGGCATGAACGCAGCTCAATGTAAACGTGATTATTTCCTTAATCAAGAAATTAAGGTAGTTCCTTCACACTATGCTGTAATTCGTTGTTTAGAAGATATGGGTTATATTGTTGAACAACGCGCTGTTACCATTGGTGAAGATCTTTCATCATATGATACTGTAGTAGTATATCTGCATTCTATTCAAGGTTTTTGTCAGCGTCTTTGGGGCGGCCTATATGCAATTGCTGCTAGATCAGATGCAATTTTAGCTTTTGATGACTGGCAAGTAAAAGACATTTATAATTCATTTAAAAATTATGCTGATGATCTTCGTGATAGCCCCGAAAAGGCATATAGAGAATATTTGCATGTATTATATCAAGGCGATGAAAGCTATGAACATATTAGATCATATACTTCAATGTACATTGAAGCAACAGATATTGTTATGGCTAAGAAAAATCGTTTACTCATATCAGCATTTGCTGGTGGTGATGTTAATCTTTTGAATCTTGGCTGGGATTCAAATAGAATATTTACTTTTAATCCTAATCCATATCATCTTAATCGCACACTATTTAATAACTATGGTGAGCAAATAAATATTATGTCATTTGTTGAAGAAAATGCAAAATCAAAAGATAAGTTGTTATCTTGGAACTTTGCATCTCTTGTTCAAAACAAGACTAGTAGATGGTTAAAAGCACAAAATCTTGAAAATTGGAAATGGCCTATTACATATTTTGGTCAGCGTCGCGGAGACAATAAGCAAGAGCGTCTTATTGAATCTGAAATGTGCAAAATTTATAATAAGATGTGGGGTTGCTTGATGCCAGGGTATTTTCATTCTGGCTCTGGTTGGTGGAGGGCTCGACCACTTCAGGTTGCTGATGCAGGATCTATTCTAGTATGCGATGATCTAGAAGGCGCTGTTTATGGTGAAGCTTATGTTGGCGTTAGAGCGCATGATGTTGAGCAAATGGATTTAACACAGCTAATCAATTTAGCTAAACAACAACGTGAATGTCTTAATGATCATCATCCGCTTGATAAATCTGTTACTAGGCATGAGCTTAGTATGATCTTAGAAGCTTTAAAATGAAAAATTTTTTAATAGTTGGCGCTGGCTTTACTGGAGCTACTATTGCTCGTGAATTAGCAGATGCTGGGCATAAAATTTTAGTAATAGATAGCAGGGATCATGTTGCTGGGAATGCTTATGACTATATAGATGATCTCGGCATCAGAGTTCATAAATTTGGCCCACATTTATTTCATACTAAAAATGAAAAAATCTTTAACTATCTTGGACAGTTTTGTGAATGGATAGATTATCAACATAAAGTAAAAGCATTACTTTCAGATGGTCGATATGTAACTCTACCAGTAAATGCTGAAACACGCACTCTAGTTGGAGAGCATAATATTGTTGATACTTTTTTCCGCCCCTACACAAAGAAAATGTGGGGGTTGGATATTGAGCAAATTGATCCTACAATTTTGCAACGTGTGCTAATTCGGAATGACATGAATGAGTTGTATTTTCCAGATGATAAGTATCAAGCACTGCCAAAAGATGGATATACATCTTTAATAAAAAAAATGCTAGATCATCCTAAAATTAAAGTTGAATTAAATACTGAATTATTAACTACATTTAATAAGATAATGATCTCAAAATATGATCATGTTTTTAATTCAACTCCAATTGATGTATATTATAACTATGAATATGGTCCTCTTCCATATCGCTCTATTAAATTTCATAATAAAATAATACCAATGAATCGTCTATTACCTACTGCTACAGTAAATTTTACAAATGATGGACCATATACGCGTGTTACCGAATGGCGATTATTGCCAGGTCATGGATCAAATAATCTTTTTACTACTTTAACATTTGAAGAACCATGCGATTATATAGATAATAATATGGAAAGATATTATCCTGTTAAAGATGTTGCTGGTATTAACAGAGAAAAATACAATCAATATAAAAAACTAGCTGATAAAGAAAGTAATATTACCTTTGTTGGTCGGTGTGGACAATACGTATATATAGATATGGATATGGCGGTAAATTCTGCTTTGCGCATTGCAATAGATCATAAGTAAATAATGACAAATAAAAATAATGTAATAACTATAGAGAGTTTTTTTTGAATGAAACATGCTGCTATTGTGCCTTTAATTGGTGGAATGACACTCGGTGCTGAAAAAAGTTTTGGTAATCGTCCAGAATATCTAGTATCATATGAACCATTTTTTAATAATGATCAGCATTTGATTAATCATTATAATAATGAAGTTCCTTATTATGTTTTAGATAAAGGTGAATCACCAACTTCTAAAGTAGATGTAGTTCATACAGTATGCCCTTGTGCTGGTCTATCAATGCTTTCTCAAGGCTATGGCGATCATAATCAGAATAATCGTTGGATGGTTGAATCTACAAAATATGTTCTAAATGAAATGAAGCCTGAAGTTCTCTATGGTGAAAATGCTCCAACATTCGCAGGTAAAATTGGTGACACAGTAAGAAATCAATTATATAATATTGGCCGTGAAGCTGGTTATTCAATGACTGTTTATAGAACTAAATCACTATTTCATGGTGTTCCTCAAGTGCGTGAACGTTCTTTCTATTTTTTCTGGAAAGGTGATAGAACACCTGTTATGGAATATTATAATAGACCTCGTTCTACTATTGAAGATACGATTAGAAATGCCCGCGGAAATTCTCAAAGAGAATCTATAAATAAAAAAACACCAAGTAAAGATGATCCTTATTATCGTTATATTTTAGAGGAAGTACACCCAGGTTTAACTCATAAAGAGTTTTGTAAAACAATCGATCCTCTTAAAACACGTAGTAATGATGTATTTTCTTATATTGAAAAAAGCGGGCATGATTATATTCGTTTAGCTGAATGGATGAGAAAAAATGGTTTAGAAAATGAAGCTAAAAAGTGTGAATATAAAAAAGCAAAACTAGAATCGGGGGGAAATATTATGAAGCGCGGAACAGTTATTCCCTGTGATTATATTGGTGCCTTTGTTGGTCATTATCCTATGATGCTTACACATCCCGATGAAGATCGCTATATTAGTTATAGAGAAGCTATGACTATCATGGGTTTGCCTGATAATTTTGAGCTTGTAGAACCAATCAGAAAAAACTATAATCATATTTGTCAAAATGTACCAGTGCAAACTGCTGCAGATATGGCGACAGAAGTGCGTGAATATTTACTTGGTAATAGAAGCACTATTAATTCTACATATACGTTTCAGTATAATCATACTCAAAAGCTTGAAATTAAAAACCAAAACTACAAAACAATAGTTGACTATTTTCAATAAGAGATATATATTATGAGTACTATAACTTTGACTAATATGAGTACCACAGCTTTCACTAATA
>Ga0049085_10000631_pt1 | contig 13767 bp, 10 predicted proteins | sample GreLakmeSU08MSRF_FD_66721 | JGI IMG/M metagenome (GOLD analysis project Ga0049085, IMG submission 66721) | Freshwater lentic microbial communities from great Laurentian Lakes, MI, USA - Great Lakes metaG SU08MSRF | ecosystem: Environmental > Aquatic > Freshwater > Lake | place: Great Lakes... | reverse complement strand
TGGCGTTCTCCGGATTCGGGGAAGCGACGGTCGGGAAGCGACCGTCGTGCTCGCGCTGCTCCTCGACGACGTGCGGGTCGATGCCGACGCGGCGGAGCGCGGGTACGACCATGACGTCGCCGGTGCCATGGACGTTCGTGAAGACGACCTTCGGCGTGTGACGCGAAATGACCTCGGGATCGAGGACGACGCCGGCGAGGCGGGCGAGATAGGCATCTTCGGCGGCGGCCGGCACAGTGAGCACGCGGGTCAGATTCGTCTCGAGGTAGGGAGCGACATCAGCGGGACCCAGTTTGGCGACTTCGGCGACAATCGTGGCATCATGCGGAGGGAGCACCTGCCCGCCGTCGCCGAGGCAGCACTTGAACCCGTTATCGTGCGATGGATTGTGGCTGGCGGTGATGACTACGCCGGCATGGGCGCCGAGATGGCGGACCGTGAAACTTAGCTGGGGGGTCGAGCGGGCGCCGACGAAGAGATAGGCTTCGCCACCGAGTTCGCTCCAGGCACCGGCGATGAGTTCGGCGAAGTGGCGGGAGAAATGGCGGACGTCGTGCGCGACGACGAGGCGGGCGCCGGGCTGGGTCGCCGAGACATGCTTCCAGAGACCGATGACCGCGCGGAGGACGTTGATGTCATTGAGGCAGGCCGAGCCGATGGCGGCGCGGAGCGGGAGCCCCTGGGAGTCGAGCTCGTTGGCGGCCGAGACGCGGCCGACGGTGCGACCGCGCATGCCGCCCGTCCCGAAAGCGATACCCTTGTAAAAACGGTCCTCGATCTCTGGCCAAGCACCTCGGTCGCAGAGGTCTTTCAGGGAGTCGATGGCGGCGGAAGGCAGGGCGCCGGAGCGAAGCCAATCCCCGGCGTTGGCCAAGCTGGAGGCGGAAACCTGCCCCTTCCCCTGGGCGGCTTGAAGAAGCGAAAGAACGGCGGCGGAGGCGCTCATGAGTCCACCCATACTTACCCTCCCGAGGGCGGGGACAAGCCCGTAGCGGGGGTTGACACAAACGGTCCTTTGCCAAGGGTTGACCCCCCATGCCTGAAGACCGTTCCAACAAGCAGCCCCCGGCCGGCGACGACCGTAATCTCGTTGTCGTCGACGAGGATTTCGTGAATGCGGACACCGAGGACCGCCTTTGGCTCTTCTGGGAGCGCAATAAGGATGTCATCGTCAAGGGCACCTTCGGTCTCGTCTTTGGCATCTTGGCCTTCCTCGCCTACTTCTTTTGGAACGAAAGCCGCCGCGAAGATCTCGGCGAAGAATTTATCGCCTGCCAGGACGAAGCGGCACGCCGCTCCTTCGCTTCACGCCACCCGGGCGAAGCCCTTGCCGCCGTCGCCATGACCGACGTCGCCGACGACCTCAAGAAAGCCGGCAAGTTCGCCGACGCCGCCAAGGCGTACGACGAAGCATCCCGCCTCACCGGCCTCGCGGATAAGGCGCCGGCCATCACCGCGCTCGGTACCCGCGCCCGTCTCTACGCCGCCCTCTGTCGCCTCGAAGCCGGCGAAGCTGGCGCGGACAAGGCGATCGCCGCCGTCGCTGACGACGTGAACGCCCCCGAGACTCTCCGCGGCTTCGCCATGCTGACCCTCGCCAATATCGCCGTCGCCAAGGGCGACACCGCCGAAGCGACCAAGTGGCTCAACGCGATGGACAAGAAGCTCCGTGCCGGGCACGTTTGGAAGTCCGACAAGGAAGCGCTCGTGCAGTCCGAACCGTCGCTCATCGCACCGGCCGCGCCGGCCGCCAAGTAATCCGTCTGGCACTGGCTCCCCGCGGGGTCGACGAGTCCTATTCTCCTTGCCAATAAAGGTCGTTCGGAGTGTCTTCCATTGACCCGTTCGCATGGTGCCGACGAGCCGTAACCCATCCTCCCGGAGCCCGAAACATGAACGAAGCAGCGCCCCTCCCGGAAGCCGCCGTCGTGGCGGAAAAGCTGACTAAGCGCTATGGCTCCCTGACCGCGGTGGAGGACCTGAGTTTCTCTGTGGCGCCGGGCGAGATCGTCGGCTTCCTGGGCCCGAACGGCGCCGGCAAGTCGACCACGATGCGGATTCTTTCGGGCACGATGTCCGGGACATCCGGCCGCGCCACCATCTGGGGCGTCTCCGTGGCCCTCGACCCGGCTGGCGCCAAGCGGCACCTGGCCTACATGCCGGAGAATAACCCGCTCCCCGAAGACATGCGCGTCGAAGAGTACCTCACGCTCCGGGCCCGCCTCAAGGACGTCGACCCCTCCCGGGTCGGCGAGCGCGTCCGCAAGGTCATGGATGACTGCGACCTCACCCGCCGCGCCTCCGGTCGGCTCATCGGGCAACTCTCGAAAGGCTTCCGTCAGCGCGTTGGTATCGCCGACGCGCTGCTCGCCGAACCGCGGGTCGTGATCCTCGACGAGCCGACCATCGGACTGGACCCGCATCAGATTCTCGGTATCCGCGACCTCATCCGCTCGTTGCGCGGCAAGATGGCCGTACTTATCTCGAGCCACATCCTCCATGAGGTCGAGCAGGTGTGCGACAAGGTCGTCATCATCAACCGCGGCCGCCTCGTCGCCCAGGGCCGCACGGAAGACCTCCGTCGCGAGCTCCTCCCAGAAGTCAGCTTCACCCTCGTGACCCGGTCCGACGAAGCTGCGCTACTCGCTGCATGCCGCGCAATTGAACCGGCGGCGACCGTGACCGCCCTGCCCTCCGCCGACGGCTGGAGTACCTTCCGAATCACCCTGCCCACCGGTTCACCCGCCCGCGAGACACTCGCCGGCGCGCTCATCGCGGCTGGCATCAGCCTCCGCGAGATCGCCGAAGATCGCTTCGGCCTCGAAGACATCTTCCTTGCCGCCACGCGGCGCACCCCGGGAGAATCCCGTCGTTCCTGATGCGCCACTTCCGCACCATGCTCGCGCACGAACTGCGCTCCGCCGCGCTCTCGTGGAACACCTGGGCTGCGGGCGGGCTCTTCTTGGCATTGATGGGCGGCATTCATTTCTTCGCACTCATCGAAGGCAGCCGAGCGCCGAGCGACCGCACGCCCGTTGAGTCCACGCTCTGGTTCTTCTGGCTGCCGCTGCTGTGCGTGCTGCCGCTGCTCACCATGCGTACCTTCGCCGAAGAGCGCCGCTCGGGCACCTTGGCCGCACTTCTCACCACGCCGGCGAGCGCCACCGCAATCGTATGGGCAAAGTTCCTGTCGACGTGGATTGTGTGGGTCGTCTTCTGGCTGCTGTTCACCCTTTTCCCTTTCCTCACCGTCCAACGCCTCGGCACGCCTGGCGACGCACGCCTCGGCGACCCTTCGATCCTTTGGGGCGGACTCTGCTTCATCGCCATCAGCGGCCTGCTGCACGTCGCCATCGGTATCCTGTGCAGCTGTGTCACGCGCTCGTCGGCGCTCGCGGCCCTCCTCGCATTCATCTGCCTGCTGGCCATGACCGCTGCGGGCGGCGCGATGGAGTCGCTCCCGATTGAAAGCTGGGAATGGCTCGGCTGGCTGCGGGAACCCGCCGCACACCTGCGCACCTTCGGTCACCTGCAGGATTTCGCTGCCGGCATCCTGGATTCCCGTCCGATTGTGCTATACGGGACCGGCACCCTGCTCTGCCTAGGTTTGGCGGTATTGTCCGTGGAGGGACAGGAGTGAGATGGCTCCCATCCGCGATGATTTCGGTTCCGTCCGGCCCATCCGCCGGCTCAACCGCCTGACGCAGGCCCTGCTCGCGATTGCGCTCGCAGTGGTCGTGAACTTCCTGGCTTCACTCCCGGAGTTCCGTCTCCGCCACGACATCACCTCGGACCGTCGCCATTCGCTTGCGCCCGAATCGGCCGAGACCGTCCGCGCCGCCGGGCGCCGCAGCCCAGTCGGCGTCGGTCGCAACCAAGGCTGGGTGAAGGCGGTGTTGGTCACCAACGACACGTCCGAGCCGGCGCAGGTCGTGCGCTCTCGGCTGCTGAAGCTCCTCGATTCCTATGTCGTCGAATCCGGTCGCAGCGGTCCCGCCTGGTTTGCCGTCGAACTCGCGGGCGGCGGCCGCAACGCGCCCCTACTTTCCGAACTAGCGGCGCGCCACGGCGCCCCTGATGCTTCCATTGCGCTCATCCTGAGCTGCGGCTCGCGCGCCAAATATATCAGCTACCGCGAACTCGTGACCACGGAAGGTGGCTTTCGGGGCGAAGAGGCCGTGACCGCCGCGCTCATCGAGGTGACCGAAGACAAGGCCGCCATCTGCTACGTGACCATGGGCCACGGCGAGCTCGGCGTCGAGGACGCCCTCCCCGAACGCGGGATGTCGCTGCTGTCCCGCCAACTGCGCAACCGTAACTTTGAGGTCCGCCAGCTGAACCTCGCCACGGTCGCCGAAGTGCCGCGGGACGCGGCGATGGTACTGATCGCCGGACCGGCTACGCCCTTCTCCGCCTCCGAAAATGAGCGCCTAAAGAACTACCTTTACGAACGCAACGGCCGCGTGCTCGCACTGCTCGACCCGGGGCGCGATCATGGCCTTGAGCCGACGCTGGCGGACTGGGCGATCTTCTCGCCCGACGCCGAACTCCAAGAGCCCGATCCGGCGCGCCGCACTACCGACGGCGACATCGCCTTAACTCGCCTCGAGGAGAAGGAGCACCCGCTCACCAAGGTCCTCAAGGAACAAAACCTCCCGCTCATCGCTTCGCGGATTCGCCCGGCGCGCTTCGACGAAGGGAGCGCCCCGGACAGCACGCTGGGAGTCTGGCAACTCGTCTTCTCCTCTGACGCCGCCTGGGGCGAAACCGACCTCGTCCGACGACCGGTGAAATTTGACCTTGATCGCGACCAGGCTGGTCCCGTCTGCCTCGCTGCCGCCGCCGAGCGTGCCACCGGTATCCGTAAGGGCGTGGGCGGCGCGGGTGGCCGTCTCGTCGTCATCGGTACCTCCCAGATCGCCGCCAACCAACGCCTAAACCGCGGAGGCAACCGCGCCTTCGTCACGCAGTGTGCCGCCTGGCTCACCGATCGCGACCGAGCGATCTCCCTGCCGGCCCGCGCCGAGGGTGAATATCAGCTCAACGCCACCGCGTCCGACTTCTGGGCCCTGGCCCTCCGTTTCTCCCTGATTCCGCTGGCCATCCTCGCAGTCGGGCTTGCGGTTTCCGTGTGGCGACGCAGAAGTTGATGTGCCTATGCGGATCTCCCGCACCACCGTCATCTTGCTGGTCGCCAACCTAATCGCCTTCGGCCTTGTCTGGAGGGCCACGTCTGGCCATCAGCCGACGGCCATTGGCCAGACGCAGCTCTTCCCGTCGACGCCGATGAAGCTCATCCTGAGCGAAGGCCCTGAGCGCATCGTGCTTGAAAAGCGCAGCTCCGGCTGGCGGCTGACTGAGCCGTTCGACTGGCCAGCTAATATCTGGACCGTCCAACGCCTGCTCGACGAACTCCGTTTCGTTAGCGTCGAATCCGGGTTCGACGCGGCTGAAGCCAAGGCCAACGGTTCCAGCCTTAAGGACTACGGCCTCGAAGCGCCGCGCTGGACCCTCAAGGTCACCGCCGAAACCGGCGCGATTGTCGAAGCGAAGATCGGCGTGCAGCCCTCGACCCGCCGCCACTTCCTGCTCACCGACAACGGTAAGCTCATCATCCCTCTACCCGAGGCGATGACGGCGGCCTTGGCCACCAAGCCCGAGAGCTACCGCGTCGACAAAATTTTTGAGATCGCCGACTTCGAAGCGCGCGCGGTCTCGGCCCGTCACCGCACCAAGGATGGCGAAGTCGTGACCGCCCTCACCTCCGAAGCCCGCCCGCGCATCGGCCGACGTGTCCAACTTCCCGAATGGCGCTTCGAGACCCCTTATGATGCGCTCGCCGATGCGGACGCCACCGCCCGCGCCGTCGCTGACTTGACGAACCTGCGCGCGAGCAAGTTCGTCGTCCTCGCCGACGACGTCACCGGCCTGACCGCCCCCGTGCTCCGCCTATCGCTCGAAGGGAATTCCCGCCGGCAGGTGCTGCTCGTCGGCAACCCAGCGCCGGGCCAGCCCACGATGCTCTGCGCCCGGCTCGAGGAAAATAATTCGGTCTTCCTCGTCGAAGCCCGCCTGCTCAACGATTGGTTCGCCGCCCGCGAGACGCTCGCCGCCTCCCGGCCCGCCGACTTCGATCCGGCGCTCGTCACCGGCTTCACCATCGCCACCGGTGGCCGCACCATCACGTTGCATCGCCTAGAAGGCGCTACCGCCGAGGCCCGCTGGGAAATCCCGGTCGCGCCTGGCTCCACGGCCACCAAGCGCCGCGAGGCTGACACCCGAATCGTCGGGCGCTTCCTTGACGCGGTCTCCCAACTCCGCGCGACCCGTCGTAAATCCGCGGGCGGCACGAGCGTGCCTGCCGTGATGGCGCTGACGAATCCCGGCACCGCATCGATTCAGACCTTGGAACTGGAGTTCGGCACCGAACGCATCCTGCTCAGCTTCACGGACGATCCGGACAAAGGTGCGGGCACACGCGTTGTGCACGCCAAGGGCTCGCCGCTCGCGGCAACCTGCGACGTCTCTTTGCTCAACGGCGGCCACCAAAACGTCGAGCCACAGGCTTGGCGAAAGCGCTCTCTAGCGGAGCTTCCCCAGGGAGCCCGCGTAAGCGGCCTCCGCCTCACCGCCCGCGGCGATGGCAAGGTCCTCGGCGAAGCGCGCCTCGGACCTGACGGCAACTGGGCCGGCTCCGGTCGACTCGATCCCGCCAACTCGCGTCGACTGGCGGTCGGCCTCGCCGAAGTGCGCGCGTCGGAATTCCCGGGCCGCGACGTCGGTTCGGGCGGCTGGAAATTCGAGATTCGGGTGACGGACCAAGCGGCTACCGGCGGCGGCGCCGCCAGCGAGACGTTCCGTACTTACCTCTGCTCGGCTCCCTTCAGCACCCGCTCGCTGCTCATGCGGGACGAAACCGATGACGACGACTTTGTCCTCGAAGCCGGCCTCGCCGAAATCCTGATTCCTCTTCTGGCCGACACCGGCAAATGAAACCGAAGCCGGCAAGTTCCCCTTTCCGCAGGTTCCTGCGCGGACTGACGAACACCTGCCTGCTCCTGCTGCTCCCAGTCCAGCTGACACTTTGCTGGGTCGCCAACCTCGACCATCCGACGAAGTTGCCGGACTTCCTCACGGAGCGCATCTCGACGCAGCTCGCTGAACAAGGCCTGCGCCTGCAGGCCCGCAATTTCTGGATGTTACCCGACCTGACGTTGGCGGCCGACGACCTGTCGCTCGGCGTCGACGGCATGTCGGGCGACGTCTTCACCGCGGCACGCGTAGAAATCGCGCTCAATCCCACACTCCTCATCGCCGGCCAGATCGAGCCGACGCAGGTACGCCTATCGGGTGCCCGTCTTTGGTGCCCGGCCTCCGTCGCCCGCGGCGGCGTCCGCCGGCCGCTGATCGACACTCTGACCCTTGATGTCACCAAGGAAGGACGCTGGCTCAACCTTCGTTCGATCCAGGCGCGGGGCGGCAAGATCACCTGCCATCTCTCGGGTGAAGTACCGATCGGGCTCCTTCGCGGCGAGAAAGATAACAAAGGACCGATTCCCCTTTCCCGCCGGCTGGCCGACGCCTTCGCCTCCATCGAGACGGCAATCGACGTGGCGGAGCGATCCGGCGGGGCCTCTGTCTCACTTCGTTGCCAAGGCAGCAGCGACGGCAGCGCTGAAGTCTCCGTCCAGGCCGTGCTCGGCAACGACTGGTCTGACAGCGGGCTCGGGCTCATCCAAGTGCGCGGGCTCAATCTCCGCGGTGCGATCAAGGTCGCGGCCGACGGACGGATCACCGACTGGAGGGTCGACGGCGGCGCGCAGGAGATGGCTTGGCGTAACATCACAGCCGAGCGACTTGACCTGCGTGCACGGGGCAAAGGCCGCCGCGAAGATACGGTCGCCGAACTGACGCTCGCCCAAGCCAAGGGCGCCGGACTTGAACTTCGGCGAGTGAAACTGGATGCCCGCCCGGTCTCAGCCGACGGCTACCGGATTGCCTTCGGCATCCTTTCCGACGGCTCGACGGCCAGCGGTTCGGCCACCCTCGCCCAGCATGGAGCCGTGACGGCCATAATCGCCCACGCCCACCTCTCGGGTGCAGAGATCAGTGCGCAGCCCGAACTCGGCCGCCTCCTTCATGACGCCGGCGTCGACCTGCGGGGTGACGTCCTCTTGCGCGAGGTCGCGGCGAACCTTTCAGCGAAGGGCGAGGTCAGCCAAGCCTCCGGTGAGATTGCGCTCTCCGGCTTCCGGGGCCTCGGACTTTCGGCGGAGGCGATCTCGCCGAACAAGGCCCTGCCCTTGCGCACGTGCTTCGACTTTGACCCTTCCCGCGCCAGCGCCCCCCTCCGCCTGCGCGACCTACGTCTGGCCTCGATCACCGGAACGGTTGACTGCGAGCTCAAGGCTGGCGGCGCCTACATGCTCCACCTGAACGGCGAGATGGACCCCGCGTGCCTCGACCGCGTACTTGGCGAGTGGTGGGTCTCAATCTGGAAGTTATTCCTCCTCCGCGATCATCCCTACGCTTTCATCGACGTCGAAAGCCATTGGGGGTCGCTGACCAGCGTGACCACCGGCCGCGCCCTCCTGAACCGTTTCGATTTCATGGGGGCACCTTTCCGCCACGTCGAGGTCTCAGTCGACGCCGACCCGAAGCGCACTCACATCGGCCTGCATCGGCTGGGTGGCGGCGATTCCGAAGCCGATGGCAGTGTCGACGGATCAGCGACCTGGGATTGGACCAAGCCGCTCGCGCTAGCTGGGCCAGTCGTGCGCGCCGAAGGCAACCTCCATCCTTGGATCGCCGCGCGCTGCGCGGGTAAGGATTTTGGCGAAGCCCTGCGCGGGCTCTCCCTGCCCATCGACCGTCGCTTAACCTTGCTGCTCACGCCCGGCGCGAAAGGCCCGGACGTAAAGACCTCAATCGAATGTGCCGGCGCTTTCTCCGCCTGGGGCGTCGCCGGAAGTTCGCTGCACGTGAGCACCGAGAATATCGACGGCGGCATGCGCGTGCAGGCAAAGCTCGGACTCGCCGACGGCGAAGCCCGGCTGACGCTGGACGGCGATCCGTTGCGCCAAACCAAACTCTCGCTCGGCCTCAAAGGCTGCGACCCCGCACAAATCGGCCAACTGCTCAACGACCTGAGTACCCCCCCGCCGAAGGATGCCCCGCCGACTTCCACCGCCAAGGTGACCTCGGCTGGTAAGCTGGACCTCGATTTCACTGGGCATCTCGACCTCGCGCAGCCCCGCCTGCTGAGGGGGCTTGGCCAATATTTGCTTACCGACCCCGAGCTCAAGAAGGTGCGGCTACTTGGAGACATCTCCAAGGTCTTGGAAGCACTCGGCGTGGGCGCGACAACCTACGAACTCAGTCAGGCGAAGGGCACTTTCGGCTGTGTGGGCGGGCAGGCTTACTTCCCCGACCTGGCCATCACCGGCCCCAAAGCCCGCCTGGACTTAGCCGGCGAAATCGACCTCCAGGCCTCCACCCTAGAGTTCGAAGGGGACTTCTCCCTACCCCGCAAAGGCGGGTTCAATCCGCTGGACCTTATCAACCTCAATCGTGCCCTCATCAGCTTAACAAAAATTAAGCTAAAAGGGCCCATTTCTAAGCCAGAAACCCGTGCGATTCCGACCCTCAAAGATATCATTAACTCGCAGAAGGACAGCAAGTTAGGGAAGATTCCTGAAGGAATTCAGGAATGAGGGATTGATTTACCCCCCTGACACCCTGTATCAGAGAGGGACACCCCCTTACGGAGGACATTACCTTGGACCTAATTAAGATTAAACAAGTCGTGGATTTGATGAAGAAGTCGGACCTTTCCGAGTTCGAAATCCAGGACCAAGATTTCAAGCTGCGTATCAAGCGCGACGTCCCCGGTCGCGCCCCCGTCGCAGCCCAAGCCGCCCCCCTGGCGGCAGCCCCCGCCCCTGTGGCGCAGGCTGCCCCCGCCGTTCTCGCCCCGGCCGCCCCCGCCGCTGCGGACCCCAGCATCAAGGTGGTCACCTCCCCGATGGTCGGCACCTACTACTGCACCCCTTCCCCTGAGAACCCGCCCTTCGTCACCGTAGGCTCCCCGATCAAGGCCGACTCAGTCGTCTGCATCATCGAGGCCATGAAGGTGATGAACGAGATCCAGTCGGAAATCTCCGGTACGGTGGTCGAGTGCCTGGTCGCCAATGGCACCTCGGTCGAATTCGGTCAGCCTCTCTTCCGCGTGAAGGTCAGCTGAGCGCGAACACCCGAGCATGAACAAGATCCTCATCGCCAATCGCGGCGAAATCGCCCTTCGCGTTATTCGCGCCTGCCGAGAGCTGGGCATCAAGACCGTCGCGGTCTATTCCCAGGCCGACGAGCAGTCCCTGCACGTGCAGCTCGCCGACGAAGCCGTCTGCATCGGGCCTGGCCCGAGCAAGGATTCGTACCTCCGCGAGGACCGCATCATCTCGGCCGCCGAGATCACCAACGTCGACGCCATCCACCCTGGCTACGGCTTCCTCTCCGAACGCGCCGGCTTCGCCGAGAAGTGCGCCGCCGCCAACATCAAGTTCATCGGCCCCAGCCCTGAAGTCATCCGTAAGATGGGCGACAAGGCCGTGGCTCGCCAGACGGCCGCCGCCGCCAAGGTACCCTGCGTACCCGGCACCGACGGACCCGTCGACAACCAGCGCGAAGCCATCAAAGAAGCGCAGCGCATCGGCTTCCCCGTCATCGTCAAGGCCGTTGCTGGCGGCGGTGGCAAGGGCATGCGCATCGTCCATAACGCCGCGGCTTTCGCGAAGGAATTCGAAAGCGCCCGCGCTGAAGCCGATAAGGCCTTCGGTGATGCGCGCGTCTACATCGAAAAATACATCGAGCAGCCCCGCCACATCGAGTTCCAGCTTCTGGGCGACGAACACGGCAAGGTGATTCACCTCGGTGAACGCGACTGCTCCGTGCAGCGTCGCCACCAGAAGCTGATCGAAGAATCTCCCTCCCCTTTCCTCACCCCGAAACTCCGCGAGGAGATGGGTAAGGTCTCCGTCAAGCTCGCCGAGACTATCGGCTACCAGAACGCTGGTACGATCGAGTTCCTCGTCGATAAGAACGGTAAATACTACTTCATGGAGATGAACACGCGCATCCAGGTGGAGCACGGCGTCACTGAAGAAGTGACGGACATCGACCTCGTCCGCCGCCAGATCCTCATCGCCTGCGGAGAGAAGCTCGAGCTCTCCCAGAAGGACATCAAGATGACCGGCCACGCCATCGAGTGCCGCATCAACGCTGAAGACCCGGCCCGCAACTTCGCCCCGAGCCCCGGCACCATCGGACTGTACTACACGCCCGGCGGCCACGGCATCCGCGTCGACTCGCACTGCTACTCGGGCTACGTCATCCCGCCCCTCTACGACTCCATGGTGGCCAAGCTGATCTCGGTCGGCGCGACCCGCCAGAAGGCCCTGGACCGCATGCACCGCGCCCTCGGCGAGTACATCATCCGCGGCATCCACACCACGATCCCGGTCTGCCGTGCGATCATGAAGGACCCGGCCTTCCGCCAGGGCGGCGCGACGACGAAGTACCTCGAGGACTTCTTCGAACGCACCCCGAAGGAACTCTGGTCCGCCGCCCCGCTCACCTAAGCGGCTCTGCCGCCGACGATGAGCGCCCCACCGCGCCCGACCCCTACCGCCACCGCCCGCCTCAAAACGGGCGGTGACTGTTTACGCTTCGCTAACCGGCTATTCAAGTCGGCCGGCGTCGCCCACGGCCAAGGCTTCGTGAACGCTGAGGAGGAATCCCTGACGCTCATGGGCCACGCCACGGGCCTGGCCTGGGAGAAACTCCCCGCCTGCTTTAAACGCGCCCTGACGGCCAAAGAGAAGGCCTCCTTCCTCGCGCTAGTGGAACGCCGCGTCTTCGACCGCGTGCCCACCGGCTACCTCGTCGGCGAAGCCTGGCTGGGCGGCCTCCGCTTCCATATCGACGAACGCGTCATCATCCCGCGTTCCTATTTCGTCGAGCTCATCCCTGAGGCCATCCCGCAGTGGCTCCCGCCGATTGCCCAGATCACCGACGTGGCTGATATCTGCACGGGCTCAGGCTGCCTCGCCATCCTGCTCGCAAAGCGCTTCACGAAGGCCCACGTCCATGCGACTGACCTTTCGGCGCCAGCACTCGAAGTCGCCGCCCTCAACGTCACCGCCCACAAGCTCGCCAAGCGCGTGACGCTGCACGAGACAGACACCATGGCGGCGCTGCTCAAGGGTCCGAAGTTCGACCTGATTCTCAGTAACCCGCCTTACGAACCTGAAGGCATCTACCGCCGCCTGCCGGCCGAATTCAAGAAGGAGCCGAAGGGCTCGCTGGTCTCGGGCAAGGACGGTCTCGACGTCATCCGTAAGCTGCTCACCCAAGCGCGCGAGGCACTGAAGCCGCACGGCATCCTCGTGATTGAGGTCGGCGGACTGCAGAAGGCGATGCACCAGGCGTGGCCGAAGTTGCCCATCATGTGGCTGCCCACGGCGGACGGTGCGGACTGCGTCTGCCTGATTCACGCTTCCGACCTGCGACGCGAGCTGCCGTCACCAAGCGCGCGGCGCGGGCGTTGATTCCAGGCGGTCCTGCGTCGGCCTAGGCAGCTTCGGGAAGAAATCCAGTCCGGTCAGTTCCTCGAGGCGGCGAATGCTCACAACGTAGCGCGTCAACTCGACGTCGCGCCACTTCTCTTCGTGCGGCACGAGGTAGGCAATGGCGCGAATCCCTTGGCCCGGCTCGTCATATTCCGAGATCACCATCCAGAACGACGACGGGACCGGGACGCGGCCGACCTGCTTCGCGGAGGGCGAGGAGATGACCGGACCGACCTGCACCCAGACCGTGCCGTAGCGCTCGACGTAGCGCTTCATGATGCGCTGCTCCAGGTCCTTCCAGAGGCCGGCATTAAGCGCATGCAGCTGCGGGACGATGTTGCTGAGGAGGAATGTCTCCCGCTGCGCCTCCGCGCCGTAGCAGACCGAGATCGCGTAGTTCGGCGCAAGGTGCCCACGGTCGTAGCCCGAGCGGACGTATTCGGAAGTCGTGACCCGCGACGCCGTGCGCGTATCGGATTTAAACGAGGAAGGCCGTTCAAGATACACGTCCTTATAAGGAAACACCCGGTAAGAGGACCAGCGGGGCAAAGGCAGCGCATCGTCGTAGCCGACCGAATAGCCGCGATTGGCGAGGTGCTTCAGACCCAGGCGATCGGCTGGTTCACCGTAAGGGGCCGTGGCGTCCTTATCTGGCGTCGGCGCCAGGACGACATCGCCGCGGACGGCCGCGGTCTGATCCGCGAAGCGATCGAGCGCATCGACGACCGTACGCGGCGTCGTGCCGTCTTCGCGGACCGTGTCGACCGCATCGAGCACGCGTTGCTCGATGGCAATCTTCTGCGAACGTTCGGAGAGAACATAGACCAGCCCCAGCACGCCGACGGAAAACAGGACGAGCAGACAGACCCAGCCGAGGAAGCGGAGAAGATTCCGGATCATGTCAGCGCGTCAGGTAATAACACTGCCAGGCCCAATGGGCGACGAGTACGATCACGAAGGCGATGCGGACGCGACGTGAGTCGGCCGGGTTGACGACGACACGCAGGCGAAGCGTGTCGCGGCGGAGCCAGAAGACCGCCGAGTAGATCGTCCAGAGGACCGCCAACGTGACGATGAGGAAGAAGCCTGGATGGAACAGGAAAGCCTGTCCTAAATCCAGTTGCACCAAATTGCTGGCGCA
>Ga0049085_10000628_pt1 | contig 13798 bp, 10 predicted proteins | sample GreLakmeSU08MSRF_FD_66721 | JGI IMG/M metagenome (GOLD analysis project Ga0049085, IMG submission 66721) | Freshwater lentic microbial communities from great Laurentian Lakes, MI, USA - Great Lakes metaG SU08MSRF | ecosystem: Environmental > Aquatic > Freshwater > Lake | place: Great Lakes... | reverse complement strand
TTGGAAGCCGATTGTCAAAATCTTTCAGGCTTACATTTTCAAGCGCAACATGCGCACGCTCAGTTGCCTCAGCGATAGATACCCCACTGACCTTCAAGCCATACCGAACATTGTCAATGACGGACATGTGGGGAAACAATGCATAACTTTGAAAGACCATGCTGACATTTCGTTCTGTAGGCCCCAAGTTGGTCACCTCTTGACCGTCGATGAATATGTGTCCACCGCTGACAGTTTCCAAACCAGCAATCATGCGCAAGGTGGTAGTTTTTCCGCAGCCTGAGGGCCCTAACAGGGTGGTGAGGGTACCCTTTGGCACCACAAAATCAATACCCTTTACCACCAGTGGTGCATCGCCCTCGCCATAGCGTTTAGAGACTTGTCGAAACTCAATGCCCGTGACATTTGATTTAGAAGCAGCGTTCATGTTCATACCCTCATTTCTCGTCGACCCAACTCGCGAGTTCCAACCCAACGTTGAATGATCACCGTGATGCACCCCATCAGGGCCATCAAGACCGTGCAATAAGCCAAGGCTACGCCATAGTCCCCGTTGCCAACTCGGCCAATGATATAAGTGGTGGCCAATTCGTACTTGGCGGTGACCAAGAAAATGACAGCAGATACCGTGGTCATTGAACGGACAAAGCTGTAAATTAAAGCGGCTACCAAGGCAGGCTTTAACAAGGGCAAAATGATTTCGCGAAGGGTGGTGAGCGTGCTGGCACGCAGCATGACGGAAGCTTCATCAAGCGAACGATCGAGTTGTTTGAAAGCAGCGGTTCCCGCTCTTACACCAACTGGCAAGTTGCGAAAAATAAAGCACAACACAATGACCAAGCCAGTACCCGTCAATTCGACGGGCGGCACATTGAAAGCCAAAATATAACTCACACCCAAAACAGTACCCGGGATGGCAAAGGTCAGGAGCGCTGCAAACTCAAATGCATTTTTGCCTCTGAAATCAGTGCGCGCCAAGAGCCACGCTATCAACAAGCCAAGACCTGCACACACTGGCGCTGCCATAGCCGATAAACTCAAGGTGTTGAACAGCGAGTTCCAAGCTGTGCCCGCCCATACCCAACCGAAGTCACCCCATTGCACATCAAAGGCTGTCTTGAAATGATGCAAGGTGAAGGTGTAATCGCGCCCCCACGTTTGAACAAAACCACCAGCAAATGCAAACACATAAACCACCAAGGTGAAGATCAACCAAGGACCCGCCACACCTCTGCAAACATTCAAGACGGCGGGCGGCAAGTTCAAAGGTACACCTGCATCGCCTTTGCCCGAGACGGTGGTGAATTGAGCACCCCTTAGCACTTGCTGCTGCAAGACAAAAACCGCCAAGGCAAAAACGGTGAGTACCAGCGACAAGGCTGCAGCCATGCCAGGGTCAATGGCTGCGCCCACGATAGCAAAGAAAATTTCAGTGGACAAAACCGAAAACTGGCCGCCCAAAATAATGGGGTTGCCAAAGTCAGCCATGCTTTCAATGAAGCCAACCAAGAAAGCGTTGGCCAAGCCTGGTTTAAGCAGCGGCAAGGTGATGTGCCAAAAAGTTTGCATGCGCGTGGCACGCAATGTTTGCGAGGCCTCTTCTAAAGAAGGACTGACACCCTGAACAACACCACGCATGATCATGAATGCGATCGGTGTGAAGGCGAACATTTGCGCCAACCAAACACCAAAGACACCGTAGAACCAACGTGTCGCAGGGATGCCGAAAGCCCATTCCAAAGCTTGATTGACCAAACCAGATCGGCCAAACAACAAGATCAAACCTAAGCCCACCACAAACGGCGGCGTGATGATGGGCATGAGCGCCAAGGCGTTCAGGGGTTTGCCCATGCGAGTGCCACTGCGTTCTGCCCAAAGGGCAATAAGTGTTCCTAAAAAAGTGGTGCCGGTGGCTGTGGCCAGAGCCAAGCCCAAGGTATTCCAGGCCACACCACATTGACGACCAGCACTTAAACAGCCAAGACTCCAAATACGTGGGGTACCAATGCGATCCCATACGGCCAACAGGCTGAGTTCCCCCGTTTCGGCATAAAAGGCCGACACCAAAGAACGACTAACGGGATACACCACAAACAAAGAGAGCAATGCAACACACACCACCACCGCGCTGGCAATGAACACATCGCCTCTGCAATACCCTAAGCGGGCCAAGCCTGCACCCAACAAAATGGTAAGCGACAACAAGACGCCTGCAGCACCCCAACCCATACCGTATTGACCTTGCGACAAGGGGCCAGCCCACTGCTCTAAAAATTCAAATGACCAACCCAATGCGCCTATTGCAAACCCACTGGCCATCAAACTAATCAAACCCAGCAAGGCGCCGGCCACCAAAAAAAAACCTTGGCGCTTGGGTTGCGCTAAGACTGGAATGATGAGCCCTAACAAACAAATGAAGAGCCCTGCAAACCCAAACCACAACCAAGGACGGTCGTGCTGCAATACTTGCAAGAGCGCACTGGCAGTTTCTGATCCGCCCCAAATGTGAGGCAAAGCCGACCAAAGGGAACCTTGTTGGAGAAAATACCACGGCAGTAAAGCAAAACTAAGCAGGCCCGAAAGTACCCACAGGGTTAGGGCTCGCTTGGTGCGCAGCGCTGAATTCATTATTGCGGCAGGCTGTTAACTTCTTTTTCCCAGCGTTGGATCAAGCGCTTGCGCTCTGCAGTTTGGCCATACTTAGCGTAGTCGTAGTTGATGAGCTTTATTTTCTTGAAATCAGGGACACGGGGGTCGACTTTGGTTTCTTTGTGTGAGGGCAATTGGAATTGCAAAGTTGCTGCACCCAAAGCCTGAGCAGACGGCGTTAAAGCCCACTCATAAAACTGCTTGGCTGCTGCCAAATTGCGCGCGCCTCTCATGATGGACATGGAGCCAATTTCAGCGCCTGTGCCATCTGACGGAGTGATGGTTTCAATGGGAAAGCCTTGGGCCTTCTCACCAGGTCCGTCGTGCACAAAACTAATGGACACAGTGGTTTCACCGCGTGCGACTGCTTTAATGGGGCCAGTGCCTGAGCGTGTGTAGGTGCTGATATTTTTGTGCAGCTTTTTCAAGTATTCGTAGGCCTGATCTTCACCCATGAGTTGAACCAAGGTAGCAATCATGGTGTAGGCCGTACCGCTGGAGGCTGGATTGGCAGATTGAATTTCGCCTTTGTATTCAGGCTTGAGCAAGTCATTCCAAGTTTTGGGAATGGTCAATTTTTTCTTGGCCAATAACTCGGTGTTGTAACCAAAGCCCAAGGGGCCAGAGTAAATGCCCACTGTTTTATAGCCAGATTGCTTGGCTTGTTGCTGCGCCCAATCGTGCAATCTAGGCAGGGTGGGAGATTTGTATTCGAGCGTAAGATTTTGTTCAGCTGCTTGCAAATGAGGATCGCCTGTACCGCCAAACCACACATCGGTTTTGGGATTGGCTTTTTCAGCCATGATTTGGGCAATGGCTTCACCAGACCCTTTCATGGTCATGTTGACCTTGACGCCTTGGCTCTTTTCAAAGGTAACAGCAATCATGCTGCACCATGCCGCTTGCGCAGAGCAAATGACATTCACTTCAGTGGATTGCCCGAATGCAATTGGGCTGGACATAAGCCCACCAGCTGTCAATAAAATACCCAATTGGGTGCGAAGAGAAAATGAGTTAAATTTCATTGGAATGACTCTTTGATTTGAATGGCAATATCTTGCTCAAAAGTCATGCTTTCAACAAGAGGGAAAGCACTCATTTAAACTGAAAATGAACTTCCATTGAGCCAAATCACACAACGGCCTTGGCACGCAATCGACCTACGATGCCTGTAGGAAAGTAATAAACCGACAACACAAACAGCAAGCCTAACCAAAGCATCCAACGATCGGGAGACAGCAGTGCCGACAATAAGGGCCAGGCAGACGCCGCCTCACTGGCCCACCTGAGCAAATCTTGCAAATAACTTTGAGCCCACAAGAACAAGACTGCACCAATGGCTGAGCCATAAACGGTGCCCATACCGCCGATCACAACGATCAGCAAAACGTCCATCATGATTTCGAAACTGAGGGACGTATCAGGGCCGTTGTAGCGCAGCCAAAGAGCCAACATCACACCAGCCATGCATGCGAAAAAAGCAGACAGCACACTGGACAGCGTGCGATAAACCACCACGCGATAGCCAATGGCTTCAGCTCTGAATTCATTTTCACGAATGGCTTGCAGCACGCGCCCAAACGGCGAATTCACAATGCGCAGCAGCATCAGAAACTGAATCAGGGCAGCTGCAAACAACAAGTAATAGCAAAGCAAGCGACCATCCAAATTGACACCCCAGAAAGGCGTATCGCTGAACTCGGTGCTTGACAACAGCAAGGCTGGCAATTTGAAACTCAAGCCATCTTCACCCCCTGTCCATTCAGACAATTGTGATGCCAAGGTTTGAAAAGCGGCAGCCACCGCCAAAGTGATCATCGCAAAAAAGATGGCTCGCACACGCAAAGAAAATAAGCCAATGAGCAAGGCCAAAACCAAGGTCAGCACGAGTGCCAAAATGACACCCAGGCTCAATGAAGCCCAATTAGCGCCCCAATGATTGGATGACATGGCTACACCATAGGCACCAATGCCAAAAAACATGGTGTGGGCAAAACTGACAATGCCGGTGTAGCCCAACAACAAATCAAAACTGGCCACCAAGACGATGAACACTAAGATCTTGGCCGCCACGGACAGCGCTTTAACACCAGGAAATAAAAATGGTGCAAATGCTAATCCCAGTAAAACCGCCGCCAGCATCCAACCCAACCACGGGCTGCGAGGCAAATCATTTGACAACAAGCGTTTCAACATGTTGGTCCTTTGACGTCAACGGTTGGCCACGGGGTATACCCCTTGTGGCCGCCACAACAAAATGGCAGCCATGAGAGCGATGTTAGAAAACAAAGCCAACTTGGGCAACAAGAAGCCGGTGTAGTTGGCCATCAGGCCCACAAGCAAAGCGCCGATGAGTGCACCACCGGTAGAACCTAGACCACCCATGATGATGACAATGAAAATGAGCACATTCACTTGAGCGCCAATTTGTGGCACCACGTTTTGCTGATACAAACCCCACATCACGCCGCCCAAACCTGCCAAGCCGCTGCCCACCACAAACACACCTACAAAAAGCCGGCGAATTTTGTAGCCCAAGGCTTCCACCATTTCACGGTCTTGCACACCCGCGCGAATGAGCAAACCTACCTTGGTTTGACTCAAAGTCCAAGCTTGAAGCGCAAACACAATCAACCCTACCACCACGGCCATGAGTCGGTATTTTTCAAGCGACGCATCGCCCCACAGCAAGGAACCGCGCATGACTTGGGGTAAGGGCAAAGCGATTTGCAAAGGCCCCCAAATGACCTTGATGATTTCTTCACCAATGATCATGCCGCCCATGGTGATCAAAATTTGCTTCAGGTGCTGACCATACACGGGCCGAACAATAAAGCGCTCAAACGCCAAACCTATGACAGCCGCAGCGATCATGGCCACCATCATGGCAGCGCCTACCGCCACCAAGTTGCGCCAGAGTTCTTGTGACTGCGTCCAATCGACCATACCCGACAACACGCTGGTGGCCACAAACGCACCCAGCGCAATGAACACACCATGCCCAAAATTGAGCACATCCATCAAGCCAAAGACCAAGGTTAAGCCCGAAGCCATGATGAAGATGATCATGCCCATGGCCAATCCAGCAACACTCAAGGTAAGCCAAGTATCAAAGGAGCCTACGAGTGGCAAAGCCAAGAGGGCAATGACCGGCACCAGCAACAAAGGTTTGAGATCTAAATTGGTTTTTAGATGGATCATCACAGTGCCAAGCCCAGCAAAGATTGCTGTAATTCGGGGTCTGCACTGAGTGCAGCCATGCTGCCCACATGAATCACGCGGCCGTTGTCCATCACGGCCACACTATCGCCCAGTTGCTTTGCAAAATGAATGTTTTGTTCCACCAACAAAATAGTGACACCACTGGCTTTCATTTTCTGAAATGCATCCATCATGTTTTGCACAATAGCGGGTGCAAGGCCTTTACTGGGTTCGTCCACGATAAGCAAATCTCGCGGCTCGACCATGGCGCGTGCCACCGCCAGCATTTGTTTTTGACCGCCTGACAATTTGCCTGCGGGGTGATGCCAAAATTTTTCAACCGCGGGAAACATGGCGTAAATCCAAGCCAAGCGGGCTGCGTCCATTTGGTTTGAACGTGCTGCTTTGCGCGCGGCCAACAAAATGTTTTCTTCTACCGTGAGGTCTGAAAATATGCCCATGTTTTCGGGCACATACGCAATGTTGAGTGCGGCAATGTCGGGCGTGGTCATGTGCGTGATGTCATGCCCATTGAAATGCAAAGTGCCTTGAGAGGCTTGCCACAAGCCCATGATGGTTCGGAGGGTGGTGGTTTTACCTACACCATTGCGGCCCAACAACAGCGTGAGTTCGCCACGCGGTACCTGCAAATTCACACCATGCAAGATGTGATACGCGCCAATGTGCGTGTGCACATCTTTCAATTCGAGCAATGCAGAAGCAGACATCAAACGTTATCCTCAGAATGCATCACCTTTGACTTCGAATCTTCTGGGGCAGAGACAGCGCCTGGCTTGATACCCAAATATGCTTCTTGCACCACAGCAGAAGCCATGACCTCTGCAGGCTCGCCATCGGCCACCAGTCGACCGTTATGCAACACAATGATGCGATCTGCCAATTCACGCACTACATCCATTTTGTGTTCCACCAGCAAAATGGTTTTGGTTTTGTCGCTTTTCAATTGGCGAATGAGGTTCAAAATAACCGGCGCTTCATCTTGGCTCATGCCCGCAGTGGGTTCGTCAAACATGTAGACAGACGGCTTAAGCGCCATGAGCAAAGCCACTTCCAATTTGCGCTGATCGCCGTGCGGCAAACTGGCCACAGTGGCATTGGCCTGAGTCATCATGGAAACTTGCTCCAAGATGTCTTGAGCTTGCAGTGTGAGCTTGGCATGATCTTGCCAAATCGACCACAAATTAAGTCCCCGCAAATGTGCGCCTTCTTCAGTGGCTTGAACGGCCAAACGCACGTTTTCAAGCACGGTCAAATTAGGAAACAAGTTGGTCAGCTGAAATGCGCGGCCCAAACCGGCGCGGGTTCTGGCAGAGGCGCTCATACCGGTAAGTTCTTGGCCATCCAAATACACTCTTCCCTCAGTGGCGGGCAATTGACCCGAGATCAGATTGAAATAGGTGGTCTTGCCTGCACCATTAGGGCCAACGATGGCCGTTAAGGTGCCAGGCTGAAACCGACAAGAGACAGCATTGACCGCCACATGCCCACCGAAGCGAGCTGTGAGATCCTGCGTTTGCAACACGCCCAAGGTGCGAGCCTTAGCGCTTGTTGCGAATCGGCACGTTCATTTCTTCAGGTTTGATTTCGCGAACCAACTCTGGCACACCCCATGCAAATGCAGGGTCGACTTTGATTTTGAAGTGGTACATGCTTTGCATGGCTTGGTGATCTTCCTTGCGGAAAGTCATCTTGCCTTTGGGTGTGTCAAAGCTCATGCCTTCCATGGCTGTAATGAGGGTGTTGGCATCCGTATTGCCATTTGTTTTCTTCAAGGCTGTGACCAGTGCCATTGCAGACGCAAAGCCACCAGCGGTGAAGAAATCTGGTGGAGATTTGAACTGCGTGTAATGACGCGCCACCATGGCATCGTTGACCGTATTTTTAGGCATGCCGAAGTAATAGTAAGCCGCACCTTCCATGCCGGGGAACTGTTTGTAGGCCACCATGGCAGGAAGAATGTTGCCGCCTGTGGCAATTTCAATGCCGTAGCGCTTCAAATCCATGTCAGCAATTTTGAAGGGGTTACCACCAGCCCAGATGATGAAAATGATTTTGCGGCCAGGTTGTGATTTGAGCTTGTCGATTAGGTGCTGTGCTCCGGCTGTGAAGTCGGTTGTAGCAGGCGGCAAAAATTCTTCGTGAACCAACTTGGCATTTTTCAAAGATTCACGGAAGGCCTTCACACCATCGCGACCAAAGGCTGAATCTTGCGCCATGGTGGCTATGGTGTAGCCTACTTTGTCCAATGCGACAGCATTGGAAATAGCGTCTTGGCTGCTGTTGCGACCCGTGCGGAAAATATATTTATTCCACTTGTCGCCTGTGATGGAATCGGCCACAGCTGGCTCGACCAACAAAATCTTTTTGTACTCTTCAGCCACAGGCAACATGGCCAATGCGACAGGTGATGCTGTCGGCCCCACCGCTATCTCAACCTTGTCGTCACCGTAGGCTGCTGCCAAGAGGTTTTTGCCCAAGTCCGGTTTGCCTTGGTCGTCTTTTTCAATGACCACCAATTTGCGACCACCTACTAGCATGGTGCCGCCCGTTGCGTAGTCCAAGCCCATCATCAAACCTATTTGGGTTTGCTTGCCGTAAGCTTCCAAGGGGCCTGTCTTGCTGTAAATATGAGCAATTTTCAGGTCCTTGCTTTGAGCAAAGGAAGCCACTGGCGAGGTAAGCCCTGCGAGTACTGCGCCGATAGTAAGGAACAAGGAAAAAATTGTGCGACTAGACATGGAGATTCCTAAAAGTATGACTTAAAACCAAAAATGAATACTGAAATTATCTGGACGAAGGACTTTTCAGAATGAGTTGGGTAAATATTTGACTGATCATCATACGGACGCAAACATCCTAATTAGCTTACAAAAGAATTTACACAGCCTAAAAGTATCAACTTAGGCATTTTGACATCTCAATTTTTTTAATACTCATTGTTACGAGCTATAATCATGTTTATAACAATTTAATTGATTCATAACAACTAATCACAAATACAAAAGAGTAAATAGCCACTTTCTGCTACTTACTATTGCTTTGATATCTGCCTATCAAATTCCTAGCTGTTTATTAAAGGATTCTCTTCATAAGAGAATCAATCAGTAAGCATTAGATTAACAATATCTAATTAGCTCTTCGATGAAAACATTTCGTGATACCCGTGGGAAGAACTTTTTTATAAAAGGACCACCATGGCTAACTCAACAGACAGTAGAACGTTATACAAACTTACTAAACCGTGCCGATACACGATACCCGCTGCCAAAGGGTTGCACCTCTGGGTAACAAAAAAGAATAAGAAGTATTGGATTTATAGATATACATTTCACGGTCAAAGATTCGATATCAGTCTTGGCACATTTCCTGAAATTCCTTTAAATGAAGCAAGGACAAAAGCAATTCAACTCCGCGCAAAAATTATAAATGACATCAATCCAAGGGATGAGCGCATAGAAGCAAAAGAAGATATCAAGAAATCTTTACCAAAGATTAAATTTGAAAAATTTAGCCAAGAGTTCATTGCGAGGATGTCCCCAAAATGGAGGAGCACAAAATCTGAATCACAGTGGTTAAGTTCACTATCCGTTCACGCCTTTCCCTTAATCGGTAAACTTTCGCCTGAAGAAATAACAACACAACATATCTTAGATATTTTGACGCCCATATGGACATCAAAACATGTAACAGCAACAAAACTGAGGGGGCGTCTTGAAAGGGTTATCTCGGCTAGCATTACAAACGGACTGAGATCCTCGACAAATCCAGCGATATGGAAAGGACATCTGGAAAATCTACTTCCTTGGGTCAAAGCAAGTCAATCTCATCACGCTGCAATGAATTACAAGGAAGTTCCAGCACTTATGGAAGAATTGCAAAGAAATACAAGTCAATCTTCTTTAGCCCTCCAATTTACAATCCTAAATGCGTTGAGAACAAGCGAAGGTTTATTCGCACGAAAATCCGAAATTGATTCTGGGATTTTTACTATTCCGGCAAACAGGATGAAAGGCAACCAAGAACACCAAGTACCACTTTCGCTACCCTCTTTAAATTTAATCGCAAGATTACCTAATCTAAATTTAACCACTGACCTGCTTTTTCACAACAACGGAAAGCGACTATCGAATATGTCAATGCTTATGCTTTTACGCCGCATTGAGCCAAACATAACTGTTCATGGTTTTAGGAGCTCATTCAGAGACTGGGTAGCTGAAGAAACAAACCATAGCCCTGAAGTTGCTGAAATGGCACTCGCCCACAAGATTACAAACAAAGTAGAAGCCGCTTATCGAAGGGGCAAACTTATTGAAAGAAGACGCGCATTAATGGAGGATTGGGGCGATTACTGTATGTCGACTTGCACGACATATTCTTCGACTGTCTAAGTTTCACTTTACGAAAAAAATCAATTAGTCAAGGAGAATTGTTAATATAGAACCACTTAGGTTTTAAACTTCTTATGGCAATTACATACGGTACCGCCGGTAATGACAGGCCCCTTACTGGTACGGCAGGAAATGACACCATTTACGGGTTGGCTGGCAACGATCGAATCATTACCGATGATGGTGACGACATCGTTGATGCGGGCGATGGCGATGATGAGATAAATGGCTATCACGGCGTGGGAAGTGCCTACACCTTCTATCCCTCCACAGGCATCAAGAAAATACATGGTGGCAACGGCAATGACTTCATCGTGGGTGGTTCCAGCAACGATGAGCTCTTTGGTGATGCAGGTGTCGACACACTTTACGGACGTAATGGCAATGATATTTTGGATGGAGGTGATGGCGCAGACTACATGAATGGCGGTTCTGGAAACGATACTTATTACGTGTCAGATGCCTACGATTTGTTGGATGACGCCAGTGGCAACGACACAGCTTATGTGTCCGCGAGCTTCGTAAAAATCCCAAGCTTCATTGAAAAAGTCATTTACACCAATGGTGCAAAAGCATTACCGTATTGGGTCGATACTTTGCTACCAGATGATGCGGCTGGAAATTACTTCGACACCTTGCTCGGCAGCTCAAACACTTTCTATTACAACTTTCCAACTTCACTGCCTTCATACGATAGCAATGCTTCCCATGGCTATGGTTTCAGGACCTTTAGCAGTGTTCAAATTGCGAGAACAGAAACTGCACTCAATTACATTGCCTCTGTCATTGATGTTCATTTCAAAAAAGCAACGACAGCGAATGGCTTGAATACGTTTGTATTTGCAAACAACAATCAATCGTCATCTGCGGGCTCGGCAAACTATCCCAGCAATTCCATGATTGGAAGCGACATTTATTTTGACACTTCAGCCATCAATTCAAAATTTTCTGACGGGAGTTACGCAGCTCTGACACTGATTCATGAAATTGGTCATGCCCTTGGGTTGGAGCATCCTTTTTCATATGCGCAAGCAGGGGGTGGAAGTGTGTCTGATCCACCTTACTTGACGGGCGCAGAGGACTCTACAGCTTGGACGGTCATGAGCTATGAAGATACACCAGCGCAGTATTACTTGAGCTTGAGCCCATTGGACATTGCAGCGCTTCAGTACATTTACGGCCCTAGTCAAACGGGGCGTGCTGGTAATGACATCTATAAAGTGTCTTCTTCTGCGCCTAATTTTATTTGGGATGGCGCTGGGACGGATACGATCGATCTTTCAGGTGTGAATCAAGGAGCTACGGTTTACCTCGCTCCTGGTTATTGGGGATTTTTGGGTAATCAGCAAGCCAGCAATATTACAGCTGCTGGGCAGATTACTGTTAATTTTGGATCTGTGATTGAGAACTTAACGGGCACTTCTTTTGCCGATAAGCTTTATGGCAATACTGCAGACAACTCCATTACGGGTGGCCTTGGCAACGATTGGTTGGAAGGTCTAGATGGCAATGATGTATTGGTAGGAGGCTTGGGCGACGATCAATTGAATGGTGGCATGGGCATTGACACGGCTGAGTTTACGGGGGTATATGCCAACTACAACTTCAGCATCAGCAAATCAACATTCACCTTGACCGACATGCGAAGCAATGCCGATGGCATGGATGTATTAACCAATGTAGAGCGATTGAAGTTCTCAGATAAATCGGTCGCCATAGATTTGGATGGCCATGCCGGAATAGCAGTCAAAGTGATTGGGGCAGTACTTGGAAAAGATGCTGTCAAGAATCCAGGGTTGGTAGGAATTGGGCTAAGTTATCTGGACAATGATTTGAGTTATTCCGACTTGGGACTCCTGGCGTTGAACGCTGTTGGAGCTACTTCTAACGATGCCATTGTGTCTAAGCTTTGGTTCAATTTGGTGGGCTCTACAGCATCTGCATCAGACAAGGCGCCATATATCAAGATGCTGGCTGATGGAATGAAACCTGGCGACTTGGTGATCATGGCGGCTGATTTACCTTTGAACACTTACAACATTGGTTTGGTTGGATTGATGCAATTCGGTGTTGAGTTTGCTCTAGGCTAAATTCTTGATAGCAGCAAATATTAATGTTACTCTGACCCCAATTAATGTAATGAATCATGAAGGGTGCGCGCATGAAGGTATTGACGATGATGGTCCTGCTGGGATTGCAAGGCTGCGCGGTCGTTCAAACGGTTGAGCCGTGGCAGAAGGGCAACTTGGCAAAGCCGGAGATGACCTTTGATGACGACCCCCTAGAGAGAGGTTACCGAGAACACATTTACACTAGTAAGGAAGCCTCCGCTGGTGGTTCGGGTTTAGGCGGAGGTGGTTGTGGTTGCAACTAAACATCACACCGAACTGGGCGCTGCACTGCTAAGTGCCGCTATGGCTTTGCCTTGCGTTTTAAATTCAGCACATGCCGAAAGTGCCCCAGAAAAAGGTACGCTCAGTTTCAAATACTTGAACTACAAAGAAAGTCAGCAAACATCTAGTGACGCGCTAGGCGGGTATGGGCGGGCTGACAGCAAGTCGGGCGCTTCAGCATATGACGAGCGAATTCTCGTCAAAGCCACTTCGAGCAGTTTGGTCGTGCCACTCAACTCCGAATGGTCAATGTCAGGTACGCTCATTACCGACGCCATTTCTGGCGCATCACCGGCGTATCACACGCAGGCTTTGTCTTATTTAAAAGATTTTCGTCGGGCAGTTGATACGTCACTCACCCGCTATTTGCCAAACGGCACCTTGACGGTGGGCATGAGTCATTCTGGTGAAAACGATTACGTATCTCGCGCCGCTTCCTTGCTTGCGACGCGTTCCTCGGAGAATAAAAATACCACCTGGACAGCCGGCATTGCCATCAACCGCGATCAAATCAATCCAGCCAATCAAATTGTTTTTAATGAGACCAAGCGCAGCAGTGAGGTGTTGTTAGGGGTTACACAAGTGGTCACGATGAACGACATCGTGCAATTCAACATGGGTTACTACAAAGGTCAGGGATATTTTTCTGATCCCTATAAAATTTACGACGAACGGCCCAGAGATCGCACGCAACAAAAATTTCAGACACGCTGGAACCATTACTTCAATGATTTGAACGCCACCTCTCGTTTGGCCTATCGTTACTACACCGACAGCTGGGGTATTCGCTCGCACACCTTGGATGCTGAGTGGGTGCAGCAAATCGGAAATGGCTGGAGTGCTGCGCCTGCAGTGCGTTATTACTCCCAAACTGCGGCCAAGTTTTATGTAGAGGTCGATCCTTCCCTTTTGCCTTTTCCTCCCAGTCCGCCGGCCAATGCCAAATACTTTTCAGAAGATCAACGCATGAGTGCTTTTGGTGGTTTAACCTTGGGTATGAAACTCACCAAGCAACTTAACCTTGACACCAAGGTCGATGTGAAGTTGGAGCAATATGGCCAGAAGGGCATTTGGATTTTGTCGGGTAACGGCAGCAAAGGCTTGGCGCCGTTTTATGCGCGCAATCTTCAAGTGGGTATCACGCGC
>Ga0049085_10000626_pt1 | contig 13809 bp, 12 predicted proteins | sample GreLakmeSU08MSRF_FD_66721 | JGI IMG/M metagenome (GOLD analysis project Ga0049085, IMG submission 66721) | Freshwater lentic microbial communities from great Laurentian Lakes, MI, USA - Great Lakes metaG SU08MSRF | ecosystem: Environmental > Aquatic > Freshwater > Lake | place: Great Lakes... | reverse complement strand
GCAAGCCGTGCGCCTTATGTGTGGTGTCGATGGTCAAACCAGCATTTGAAATTTTATTACGCAGTTCGCTGCCACGGTAAATGCGAACATGGCCCCCCTCGACGAACGGAGCGTGGTACTCATCTGAAAGTGCCCAATTTATTTTTTCTGGAAACCACGAAGGAACCGTCGCGGCCAAAGTGCCACCTGGTCGAAGCACTCGCACGAATTCGTTGATTGCCGAGGTGTCGTCGTGAATATGTTCGAGAACTTCCGATGTAACAATGCAATCAAATATTGCGTCGTCAAATGGCAAACGTGTCGCATCGCCGCGAATAACACCGGTAAATGATTCGGCTTTGAGCTCACCGGCTTGGTACATCGCGGCAAAAGTTGCGCGAGTTGTTTTGACCTCTTGTTCGGCGTAGTCGAGGGCGACAACCCGTGCGCCACGGCGGGCCGCTTCGAACGCGTGACGCCCAAAACCCGTGCCTGCATCCAAGAATAAGTCACCAGGTTTGAGGTTCAGTCTGTCGAATTTGATTGTCAACATTATTTGTTGTCTCGCTTGGCCAACTTGGCGATATTTTGAGGCATTGAAAGAACCTCGCGATATTGATCGACCGTGAGTTTCGCGCAATGGCGCCAGCTCCAACGCTCGGCAACGCGTTGACGACCAGCCAAGCCGATTCTCTGGCGCAGTTGTGCGTCGTCAAGACCGCGACGAATTGATGCTGCCAGTGCGTCAGCATCGGCAGGAGGACACGACAAAACTGTTTCACCGTCTTTGCCGGTAACTTCTGGCAACGCACCACCAGTTGTGGCAACAAGACAGATGCCCGTGCTCATTGCTTCGATTGCCGGCAAGCTAAAACCCTCATAGAGGCTCGGCACAACAGCAAGTTCGCATGACGCATAAAGTTCGACGATTTGTTCGTCTGTAACGCCAGAAACATAACTGATGCAATCTTGCAAACCAAGCGAGTCGATTAAATCGGCGCTCGCACCGACTCGTGGCTTGCCGATGATCGTCAAATGAACCTCGCGTTCAGTGCGAAGTTTGGCAAGTGCCTCGAGCAAAAAAGAGAGTCCTTTAAGTGCGACGTCGGCAGATGCTGTCGTAAGAAGGTGACCCGGTCGCCTTTTGATTTCTTCGATGGGTTTGAATAAGTCTGGATCAACACCAACCGGCACGAGACGCATGCGGTCTTTTGAAACACCCATATCTGTGTGAATGTCGTTGATTGAGTTTTCACTGACCACAACTACGCGCGGCATTTTGCTGGCGACTCGGCCCTGCATCCATACGAATGAGTACCAGCGACCGATCGCGCGACGCTTCCACCAAGTTGGCGTATGGGCCATTTCGAGCGTGCGGTCTTTGGTTATTGGGTGGTGCAAAGTGACGATCGTCGGGATTAATTTTTCAATTTTCAAAATCGAAGAGCCCAAACATTGATTGTCGTGAACAAGGTCAAAGTCATTGATGCGCCCACGCAATACTTGATGCGCGCGCATGCTGAATGAAAGTGGTTCGCCGAATGTGCCCTTGAGAAACAATGCCGCCTCGACGAAATTCGGCCAGGTGTTTAACTCCCAATATGCGGGGAATCTGCCTGGATTGTGATCGTTGAAGATATCCAGACTGGGAAGTTTGTGAAGTTCGATGCGTGGATCGATAATCGGATACGGCTGTCCACTGAAAACCTCGACATGGTGCCCGAGGTCAACAAGAGCCTTGGTCAAATGGCGCGAATAAACACCTTGACCACCGACGTGGGGCTTACCGCGATAAGTGAGGTAAGCGATGCGAAGTGGACCGTTGACATCAAACGGTTTAGACATTAGAAAATCCTACCGTCGGACTATTTGGTTATTGAGAGTCGCATGAACCTTGTTAGTGGTGAATTGGGTGTGACGATAAACGGCTCAATGTTGAAGGCATTTGGTGGGCCTGATTGTGGCTCGACGCAAATTGCATATTCAGTTTGATCGTAAACGATCCAGTGCGAACAGTCGCTTTCAATCGTCACAGTGATTGCTTCGTCGAAAATAATTTTTGGTGGATGTAATGCTCCAGAAAAACAATCGTCGTATGGTGGCGCAGGTGGCGCAACTTTTTCGCCAGTTGGGATACCGAACTCGTCACGCAGATACATTTCGGTGAATTCAGTTTCAATTCTGCACGGTCTGGCAAACCACGGGTGCCAGCCAACTTGACCCGGCATTTTTTCTGCTTTTGTTGCAAGTGTCAGAACGAAATTGACACTGTCGGCTGCGAGTGAAATAGTTTGGGTTACTTCACCGTCGAATGCGAAGCGTGAGCCTAAACCTGTTTTCATTATCACTTCAGTTGTTGAAGCCTCAACAACTGTGAACGCGCGGTCGAGCACTGTGCCGTGAATTGCATGTGGGGCCAAATTGATTTCAAGCTCGTGTTCGACCGAGTCAAATGCAAATTTGCCATCACGCACGCGACCTGCATAGGGCACCATTGGGTATGAGCCCCATTTCTGCAGGTTCGTTTCAGATTTTTGGGTGATTAGAAGTTCGCGACCAAATGCTGTGAGTGATGCGACACGTCCACCATTTTGTGGGTCGATCACGCAATAAATATTTTCGTTCATCAGAACTATGTCGGTATTTTTCATCGGGGCACTCGGCTGCGATATTTGTACATGCCACACGCGACCAGGACCATAAACAAAATAAAAATTAAAACTGCATCACCAAGTTGAGAGTAAACGGTTCTGCCTTCACGCAACGGTGCATCAACTATCAGGGTCTGGGCTTGGCCAATATTGACCCGATTCAAGATTTCTCCACTTGAGTCAATAGTTGCGCTGAAGCCAGTCGTGGCGGCCTGCAACGTGAACCGCCCGGTTTCGCGCGCGCGCAACGAGTTGGTTGCGAGTTGTTGAGTTTGTAAAACTGTGCCGGTGTAACTGGAACCATTAGTTGGATTGAGCAGGAGCATGCCACCTGCTTCGACTCCGCTGTTGGCTCGGCCGGCAAAAAACGATTCCCATGAAATGATTACGGCAACTTTTGTCTTCTTGACGGTGAGTACTGCTGGTCCTTTGCCGGCAACCGCGTCATTAGGAATTCGATTCGTTGGCGCACCGATTGCGCTGAGCAGACTTCGTAAACCACCCGGCACATATTCGCCGAATGGAACACGGCGAACCTTGTCGTATCGGGATGTCATTTCACCATTGGGTTGCACGACAACTTGGGCATTCGTAAATTTGTTTGAGCCTGCGTTTTCGGTGATGCCGACGATGAAATCTGCCTGAAGTCGAGCCGCCTCGGCTGCGATCTCTGAATATTCTCTGCTGGTTTTAAATTCGGCGACATCGATCACGTTTTCGGGCCAAAGAACCGCATCAAGAGCATCGTTGATCTGCAGTGTTTTTGTCATCAAAAGATGCCTGTCAACGGCATCTCGAGCCTTCGCATTAATCGCCAAGACACCCTGTGGGCCACCGCCCTGCACGATGGCGACGCGCAAAGTTTCACCCGTAGGTTTTGTCGGTGAAATCAACGGCGGAAGAAGTTGTAAAATTAATAGCACAACTGCGATTTGAAATATTCGTGCTCGTGATTCACGTCTGTTGAAATAGGCGGTGAGGCCAGCGCCCAATTGCAAAACGAACCAAGTAATCAAGATCGGGCCACCGAGTGAAGCAGTCGATGCGATTGATGTTTGAGAAACGGCAATTGGAAGAGTTGCGAGTGGAACTCCACCAAACGGAAACGAAAACCTCAAAACTTCGGCGAGGCAGTGTGTGATTGGACGAGAAATCAGGCCGTTGCCAATGGTTGTTGCGGCTACGGCGGCAACACCATGAAAAACGGAGAACAGAATCACAACAAAGATGTACCCGGGGGCGGTAAGCCACCACATCCACACCATGCCGACCGCTAACCACGAAACCGCAAACATCATGCCGAGTGCAAAAACTTCACGGCGTCGAGTTGCGAGATTGCAAAGTGCAAAAAATATCATCGTGCCGATGATTGCCAGAGGCCACCATCCCCACGGAGGCAAACTAAAACCAACCAAAAGACCGCTCTGAAGCGCGAGAATTTTTCGCGCACGCGCAGAATTTTTGAAAACGGCGAGAATTTGGTTCATCGGTATGGGTCGTCTGTGCGCATCAATACTTGAAGCTGCAAAATTCTTTCACGTGCCGGTGGGTGAGAAGTGACGACGAGGCTGCTGCCAGATCGTTGGTCAACGTTCTCAGAATCTTCGCCCACATGTTTCAACGCAGCGAGTAATTCATTACCGAACCCCATGCGAACCACACGATGATCTGCCTGAAACTCTGAGGCATGCCCGACCGCGCTACTAAGCGTTTGGGCAATGATTAAACCGGCAACAAAAAGTGATGAAATTACGGTGAGAGCAGCTGCGATTAGCAGACCAAAAAATCTCAAGGCGGCAAATTTCGAGGAGAATGCGTTTGAGATCGTCTCGGCGAAGCGCTGAAGACCGAATCCAATTCGGGCGAGCAGCAAAATTGGCAAGCTGAGCCATTGAGCGATCGTCAATGCGATCGTGTGCGAGCCAAGATGGTGACTCAATTCGTGGGCCAAGACCCCAACCAGTTCATTTTCATCGAGTTCATTGATCGCATACGACGAAACAACAACAAGGTGGCCACCTGAGGCGAAGGCGTTGATGTCTTGACTGTCTACTACGGCCAACACAAAACTTTCAGTGCTGGCATGATTTGCTTGGGCAACTCGTCGCCAAGATTTATGCAACGTCGTTGCTTCACGAGCAGTCGGTTTTCGGGCGTTCAAAAGTCGTGCGAGAAAAACTCTTTGAACAGATTTCGAAAACAACACGATGCCGGAGGCGAGTGCCGCGAAAGCGAAAATTGGATAAGACACATCGGTGAATCGCCAAAACGGCAACCAGAAAATTGCGATTGCAATCAACCAGATCGGCATCAAAGCCGCGACTGGTGCGAGTGCGGTGATAGCCGCCAAATCAATTTGACGTTTCGCAGTTGACACCTTTTAAGTAGACCAGCAAAAAGAGATGATAGGCAACTAACCAGATGTTTCGCCCAACAACTAACCTCAGGCTGGTGATTTCAAGTTTCCCCAGCCCGTCGGCGAGTGCAATCGAGATTGGTCCGTTGCGATTCAATGCTTACGGCTTGATGATCGCCTTAAGTGTCATTGCTGCCGTCTGGTTATTTAAAAAGCGACTGGCTCAAAGACGAATCGGTGCGCCAGAAGACGCTTCTTCAATCGCAATGATCGCGGTGCCGATCGGGATCATTGGTGCTCGTGCGTATCACGTGATCACCGACTGGGAGCGATTTGATGGACGACGATTCGACATCGTAAAAATTTGGCAAGGCGGCCTAGGGATCTGGGGTGGTATTGCAGTCGGAGTGATCACGGGTGTGTTTGTTGCGCGACGCAAGAATATTCCGATTGCCGCGGGTTTGACTTGTGTTGCACCGGCGCTTGCGCTCGCCCAGTCGATTGGTCGATGGGGCAATTGGTTCAATCAGGAACTTTTTGGCCGGCCAACATCGTTGCCATGGGCACTGCAAGTTTCAGCGGGCAAAGCCCAATCAGCAGGCTTTGACGCGGGCACTACTTTTCATCCGACTTTTTTGTACGAGTCAATTGGATGTTTATTTATATGCGTGGCACTGATCAAAATTGAAAAACTACGGCAGTTGCGAGATGGCATGTTGTTCGCGATGTACGTCGCTGCGTACACATTTTTGCGGTTCTTCGTCGAGTCATTGCGAATTGATTCGGCAAAAAATATTGCTGGCCTACGACTCAATCAGTGGACGTCAATCATCGTTTTTGCTTGTGCAGTTATTTATTTGGCAGTTTCAGCAAAGGCTGTGCAACAAACGTCTGGGCAAGAGACCGACAAAGTTTCGTAATCTGCTGTGTGGCTAAAGCGACTGTGCTCGTAGAATTAAAGACGTGTCAGGCGAAATTTCAAAAGAAATAGTGGTGAAAGTTTCGCGCCTCGCGCGATTGAGTTTGACACCGGCTCAGGCTGAAAAAATGACCTCTCAATTGGCAGGCATGCTCGAGCATTTTCGCGACATTGACGCATTAGACCTCGCGGAGACCGAGCCGATGACGCAGCCGTATCCGATTAAAAACGTTTTGCGCGACGACATAGAAGCCGAGTCACTTGATCGTGATGAAGTTTTAGGTCAAGCACCTGCTGCTGAAAGTGGTCGATTTCGTGTGCCACCAACAATTGGATTTGACGTTTAACAAATGCAAAGACTGGTCGAAATAGTTGCCGGAGTTACAAACGGTTCGCTGAGGGCAAGCGTCGTAATCGAACAGCACCTTGCGCGTATTGAAGCTCGTGAGAGCGAGGTTCATGCCTTTAATTTGGTCACTGCGGATCAGGCGCGCAACGACGCCGCAAAAATTGACGCTGATGTCAAGGCGGGCAAAAAAGTGGGGCCGCTTGCAGGTGTACCGATTGCACTTAAGGACAACATGTGCACACGAGGTATTGAGACGACTTGCTCATCGAAAATCTTGCAAGGTTGGAAACCACCGTATGACGCAACTGTAGTAACGAAATTGCGCAATGCAGGTGCCGTGATTGTTGGTAAGACAAATCTTGACGAGTTCGCGATGGGTTCGAGCACCGAGAACTCAGCGTTTGGTCCAACGAAAAATCCATTGGATCTTTCGCGTGTGCCGGGGGGTTCGAGCGGTGGCAGCGCCGCTGCAGTGAGTGCAGGTTTTGCCGCGGCATCATTGGGTAGTGACACGGGTGGCAGCATTCGTCAACCTGCTGCGTTATGTGGTGTAGTTGGTGTCAAGCCAACTTACGGCACTGTTTCGCGTTACGGCCTTGTCGCGTTTGCGAGCAGTCTCGATCAAATCGGGCCTTTCGCTAGTGATGTGCGTGACGCAGCAACGCTTCTCGAGATTATTTCGGGTCATGATCCGATGGATTCAACTTCGATTCCACAGCCCGCGATTTCACTCGTGTCAGTGCTCGATCACGGTGTGAAAGGCATGCGAATTGGACGAGTCACTGATTTGCCAAAGGGTTGTGAGCCAGACGTACTCGCTCAACTTGAAAAAGCATTCGACGCATTGCGAAGTGCCGGAGCGACGATCGTCGATGTCAAATTACCTTCGCTGCAGTATTGCTTGACCGCTTATTATTTGATCGCACCAGCCGAAGCCAGCAGCAATCTTGCGCGTTACGACGGTGTGCGCTACGGCAATCGAGTGGATGCCGCAGATCTCAACTCGATGTATGCGGCAACTCGTGAGGCGGGTTTTGGTGAAGAGGTCAAGCGTCGCATCATGCTCGGTACTTATGCATTGTCGGCAGGTTATTACGACGCGTATTACGGCAAGGCTTTAAAAGTACGACGACTTATTTCTGATGATTTTGCACGCGCCTACAAGAATGTCGACACAATTTTGACGCCAACTTCGCCTTCGGTGGCTTTTAAGTTCGGTTCAAAAACCGATAATCCGTTGGCGATGTACTTGTGCGATGTGTTTACAATCCCGACAAACTTGGCGGGTCACCCTGCGATGAGCGTGCCGTTCGGTACGGGAGCCGATTCAATGCCTGTTGGCGTGCAGGTATTGGCGACAACGTTGGGAGAGCAAGCAATGTTCAAAGTCGCAGCAGAACTCGAGCGTGCATCGTGAGCGAAAACGCAGTTCTGCCAAATGGCTGGCAACTTGTGGTGGGTCTTGAAGTTCATGTTGAGTTGGCGACGAAAACAAAAATGTTCAGCGCAAGTGCGAATCGCTTTGGTGATGAGCCGAATACAAACATAGACCCTGTTACTTTGGGTTTGCCTGGCGCGCTGCCAGTTTTGAACAAGCATGCCGTTGAGTTGGCGATGCGCATTGGTCTGGCGTTGAACTGCAAAGTTCAGCCGTGCACTTTTCATCGCAAGAACTATTTTTATCCAGATTTGCCAAAGGCTTATCAGATCACGCAATATGATCACCCACTCAATGTCGACGGCTTCTTGATGCTGCCAGGTGAGGTGCGCATCGGTGTCGAGCGTGCTCATCTTGAAGAAGACACCGGCAAGTCGACTCACTTTGGTGGCACATCAGGTCGAATTCATGGCAGTGACTACTCGTTGATCGACTTCAATCGCGCAGGAGTGCCACTTGTTGAAATTGTTTCGCGACCTGACATTCGAACTTCAGAACAAGCACGTCAGTATGTTTCTGAGTTGCGCGCGATTTTGCTGGCCGTTGGTGCGAGCGATGCGAAGATGGAAGAAGGCTCGATGCGTTGTGACGTCAACGTCTCGGTGCACAAACCCGGCACGCCATTCGGCACGAGGTGTGAAATTAAAAACGTGAACTCGATTCGATCTGTGGGTCGAGCGATTGACTACGAAGCGCGTCGCCAAGTAGATCTGATTGAGAGTGGCGGCAAGATTCGCCAAGAAACTCGCCATTGGGATGACGCGTCAGGTCGCACCGAAACTTTGCGCACCAAAGAAGACGCCGACGATTATCGATATTTTTTAGAGCCAGATCTTGTGCCGCTCGTGCCCGAGCAAGCATGGATTGATGCAGTGAAGTCTGCTTTACCTACTTTGCCTGCCGCACGACGACGAATATTGGCAGAACTTTGTGGCGTAGACAAAGATGGTGAGTCGGCGCTCGTTGTTGTCGAGCGTGGGCAAGACGATTATGTTGGCGAAGTTATCGCAGTGGGCGGTGATCCGCGTCGCGCATTGATTTATGTGCAACAGGCGTATGCCGAGCAAGGTACGCGGCCAAAAGTGCCGGCAAAAGATTTGGCTGCGCTGACAATTCTTGAACGTGACGCGAAAGTAACGTCAACACAGGCCAAAACATTGCTCACTGATTTAATCGAGGCGGGTGGTGGTGATGTTGTGGCGATGGCGATGAGCCGTGGTTTTGAAGCACTAGAAACAAGTGCTCTCGATGGTTTGGTTGACGCAGCAATCGCCGCCGAGCCGAGTGCATGGCAGAAGTATTGCGACGGTGAAGAGAAGGCTCTCGGTGCGCTAGTTGGTGCGGTAATGAAGTCTTCGAAGGGCAAGGCCGACGGCAAGGCTGTGACGGCGATTTTGCAATCCCGACGTTCAAAATAAAAATTTGTCCTAATTCAGATGTTAGGCTTGCCTAACACTTAGAAATCAGCGAGGTTTGAAAATGGGCTCTAGTTTTTTGATTACATTGCGCGAAGGACTTGAGGCGTCGCTCGTGATTTCGATTTTGCTGACATATTTAGTGAAAACTAATCGCGCCGCCGAGAGTAAGTCAGTTTGGCTGGGCACAATCGCCGCGATCGTCGCATGTTCGGTGGTTGGCATTTTTGTTTATGTCTTGGTCGATGGCTTAAATGGCAATGTCGAATATGCGGTTGAAGGCACTTTGGCCCTCGGCGCAATGCTTGTGCTGACCCAAATGGTTTTTTGGATGCGCGCGAATGCCAGAAATATGAGCACCGATTTGCGCAACAAAGTTGAATCTTCTTCTAAAACTGCATTGGTGACGATTGCTTTTGTTGCCGTCGCCCGTGAAGGACTCGAAACTGCGCTGTTTTTGCTCAGTGCAAAAACTGAAACTGCGTCTGGATCATCGGTTGTAATCGGTGGATTCATTGGTCTCTTCTGTTCGGTCGCAATTGGAATTTCGATTTTTAAAGCGGGTAGTCGCGTGAATCTGAAAACATTTTTTAACGTCACGGCGATTTTGTTGCTTTTGTTTGCGGCAGGTCTCGCCGGCAAAACTGTTCACGAGTTTCGTGAGCTGCTCGGTTTTGAGACAGGCTATTTAATCGAATCAGCGTGGAATGTCGAAAGTGGTATTTGGTCGGCAGGTGGAACCTTTTATGACTTTATGAAAGGATTATTTGGCTGGCACGCAAATCCTGAGCGAATTCGCGTGATCACGTATTTCGTTTATTTGGTTCCTGTATTAAGTATCTACTTGAAGCCAATGCTTGCGAATAATACGAAGAGTTCGAGTTCAGACAAACAACTAGTCTCATAATCTATGACAGGTCGTGACTCTGGAGCGCCGGTAAACGTAAAGCCGCGTAGTCGCGATGTAACCGACGGCAATCAAAAAGCGGCATCTCGGGCGATGTTGCGCGCGGTTGGTCTAGGTGATGACGATTGGGTGAAGCCACAAGTTGCTATTGCCAATTCGTGGAACGAAGTAACGCCATGTAATGTCTCGTTGAAGCGACTTGCTGCGCGCGCCAAAATTGGTGTGCGCGAAGCAGGTGGTGTTGCACTCGAATTTGGCACCATAACTGTTAGCGATGGCATCAGCATGGGTCACGAAGGTATGCGCGCTTCGCTTGTGAGTCGTGAAGTGATTTGCGACAGTGTCGAGACGGTAATGCACGCTGAGCGTTTTGATGGTTTTGTTGGTTTGGCTGGTTGTGACAAGAGCATTCAGGCGATGTTGATGGCTGCTGCACGACTGAATTTGCCAAGTGTTTTCGTATATAACGGATCAACTTTGCCCGGCGTACACAACGGTAAGAACATTGACATCACAACGGTATTCGAAGCGATTGGTGCTTGCGCGGCCGGAAAAATGTCGCAGCAAGAGCTTGAAGAAATCGAGCGAGAAGCTTGCCCAGGCGAAGGCGCTTGCGGTGGCATGTTCACCGCAAACTCGATGTCAAGCATTGCCGAAGCACTCGGCATGAGTTTGCCTGGCAGTGCATCGCCACCGGCAATTGATTCACGACGTGACGACGATGCGCAACGCGCGGGCGCAGCCGTTGTTAATTTGTTGCGTCTCGGCATTTATCCGCGAGACATCATGACGAAGAAAGCGTTTGAAAATGCGATCGCGGTTGTCAACGCATTAGGTGGCAGCACGAATGCGGTGCTGCACCTGTTGGCCATCGCCAACGAGGCGGGCGTGCCATTGTCGCTCGACGACTTCAATCGCATCGCGGCAAAAGTGCCACACATTGCCGACACGAAGCCGGGCGGCAAATACCACATGACAGACATAGATCGCGTTGGTGGTGTGCCGGTCGTGATGAAACATTTGCTTGATGCAGGTTTGATGCACGGCGATGTGATGACAGTGACCGGAAAGACGATGGCTGAAAACTTGGCCGAGTTGAACCCACCGGCCCCAGATGGCGAAGTAATTCACGAGTTATCAAATGCAATTCACGCCGAAGGTGGAATAAATATTTTGCGTGGTTCACTGGCGCCAAATGGTGCGGTTGTAAAAGTTGCTGGCTTGACTTCAGAACAGATGCACTTCGAAGGCCCAGCCCGAGTGTTCGACGGCGAAGACGGCGCAATGGCGGCGATTATGTCAGGCGATATCAAACCAGGCACTGTGCTTGTGATTCGATACGAGGGCCCGAAAGGTGGGCCGGGTATGCGCGAGATGTTGGCGATCACCGGAGCGATGAAAGGTGCCGGTCGTGGTGGAGACTGTGCGCTGATTACCGACGGAAGATTTAGTGGTGGTACTTGGGGTTTCTGTATTGGCCATGTTGCGCCTGAAGCAACTGAAGGTGGACCGATCGCTTTTATCAATGACGGCGACAAAATTTTGATCGATGTGCCGTCTCTGAAAATCGACTTACTGATATCTGACGCCGAGTTGGCAAAGCGTAAAAAAGGCTGGAAGCCGAATCCGCCTCGTTATACGAGTGGTGTGCTGGCAAAATATGCCAAACTCGCCCAAGGTGCTGACCGCGGCGCGATCACCAATATCATCGAATAACTTTTACCGAATGTCGTAGGGCTTGCAAGGGATAAGCGCCTGGTAGGCAAGGCCCGCCTCGCGGTCACCGTGAGCCTCTTTATATTTTTGATTCGAGGTCATCTCAATAAACGCATCGCGACTCGGGTATTCGACGATCACTGCCATGTCCCACTTGTCTGACTCTTCATCGCCGATCAACAAACCGTATGGCCGACCTTGCCAGACAACTCTGCCACCACGTTCTTGCACCAGCTTTACGACGTTTGCGCCGTATTGGTTGTACGACTCTTGCCCTGAGCCAGCGCCTGTTGTTGATTTTTCTCGAAACTTAAGCAAGTTGATCATGTGAATTGGGCCTGAGATCGGCATTGCCAAAAATTCTTGTATTTGTTCTTTGGTTGGCAAAATATTTTTCATGATGGCTCTCTTTCGTTGGGTAACTTTGTTGACTTAATAAATTGATTGATCACATCAGCGAATTTTTCGCCGGCGTCTTCTTGCAAGAAATGGGCAGCTTCTGTAATTGTCGTGTGAGGTTGGCCGGCACAACCAGGAATTTCACGCTGAAAATATTTATCTCCACCACTCGTAACCGGGTCGCTGTCACTAAACGTGGTGAGAAATGGCTTCTCAAATTTTCGTAAAGAATGCCAAGCCTTGATGTTCGCCTGCGCCGACGGGTCATCTGGCGTGATTGGTACGAGTGTCGGAAACACCCTCGCCCCGGATTTGAAGCTGTCATCAGGAAACGGCGCGTCATATGCCGCCCGCACATCGTCGGTAAGTTTAATTTTGCATCCACCCGACATGATTGCACCGACATTGAACACTGGTGTTTCTTGACTGTATTTTCGCCACGACATAAATGCTTCACTTGGCGGACGATCACCGGTATTTAAAAAAGTATTTGCGGCAACCACGCGCGAAAATCTTTCGGGCATTGCAGCGACAAGACGCAGACCGATTAATCCGCCCCAGTCTTGACAGACGAGAGTGAGATTTCTTAAATCATTGTTTACCAGCCACTGAGACATCCAATCAACATGTCGTTCATATGTGTAGTCGCGGGTTTCAGCGGGTTTGTCGCTTCGACCAAAACCAACAAGGTCTGGCGCGATAACGCGGTGACCCGCGGCAACAAATCGTGAAATCATTTTTCGATACAAATACGACCAACTTGGTTCACCATGCATGCACAAAACCGTTTCACCTGAAGTTGCCGTGCCAGTGTCGATGTGATGAACGCGCAGTGTCACCGCCTCAGCCGCCGAGGTCGCATTGATCATCGTGTAGACCGGCTGATAGGGCCAGTCTGGCAAAGAGCTGAACCTCTCATCGGGGGTCTGCAGAATCTTCATAGTTTGGGTTGCGATTAACAAACATTAGTGCCACACTTAAAGCAATGTTTAATTCAAAAGACACTTATAGCGTTTCTCTCGTCGTTATTTACTAGGCGCGCGCTTCATAGCGTGCGCCGACAACCTCCCGCCAGGGAGGTTTTTTTATTACCCAAAATCAGTTTTGAAAATTACTTAGTAAGAACAGGAGAGTGAAAGTGAAATCAAATCAACAACTCACAGGAGCCCAAGCACTAATCAAGGGTCTCGAGCAAGAAAATGTTGAAGTGATGTTCGGGTTGCCAGGCGGCTGTATTTTGCCTGCTTACGACCCATTGATCAAGTCGAGCATTCGCCACATACTTGTGCGCCACGAACAGGGTGCTGGTCATATGGCCGAGGGTTATGCTCACGTGACTGGTCGACCAGGCGTAGCAATGGTGACTAGCGGCCCTGCTGCAACAAATTTGGTTACTCCATTATGTGATGCCTACATGGACTCAATTCCGATGGTGGCCATAACTGGCCAGGTGCCGACGAGCGCAATTGGCACTGATGCATTTCAAGAGTGCGACACGGTTGGGATCACACGCAGCATCACCAAACACAACGAACTTGTGATGAGCGCCGATGATTTGCCGATGGCGATTCGTCAGGCGTTTCACATCGCCACAACCGGCCGACCAGGCCCAGTTCTTATCGACGTACCGAAAGATGTTTTGCAAAACATGATGACTTGGCATTGGCCAACAGACGACGA
>Ga0049085_10000625_pt1 | contig 13814 bp, 18 predicted proteins | sample GreLakmeSU08MSRF_FD_66721 | JGI IMG/M metagenome (GOLD analysis project Ga0049085, IMG submission 66721) | Freshwater lentic microbial communities from great Laurentian Lakes, MI, USA - Great Lakes metaG SU08MSRF | ecosystem: Environmental > Aquatic > Freshwater > Lake | place: Great Lakes... | reverse complement strand
AGAAATAGAGACGAAACTCCTAAAGCCTCTTGCTTTTCATTCATTGCAAGTTGCTTTTCTCCAAAGACTCGGCAACGATAAGCTATACATTTTATACCATTTAAATTTATAAACTTATTAGTGGGATTAGAGTTGAAGTTAAGCTGTTTTTGATGATTGATTATAAGATGTTTTTAAGCGGAAGAGTTAGCTGAGGAAAATTAATGCTTTAAAAAATATTTTTCGAAAGAACTATATTAAAATTTTAAAAAATAAAACCCAAATTGGCGCTCATTTTTTAAGAATTAATTGCTAAATAATTTACCATCTTAAAGCAATTGATCCCCAAGTAAGACCTCCACCCAAAGCCTCAAGAACAACTAAATCACCTTTCTTAATTTTATGATTTTTATTGGCAAAATCTAAAGCGAGTGGAATCGATGCCGCAGAAGTGTTAGCGTGATTTTCAACGGTGATAATAACCTTCTCGAGTGGAATTTTTAATCGCGTGGCAACGGAATTTAAAATGCGTAAATTTGCTTGATGAGGAACTAATAAATCAATATCTTCGACTGTTAAATTAACTTTTTCTAAAGTTTCTAAAACTGAATTCGTCATTTTTTCGACGGCATGTTTAAAAACTTCGCGCCCCGACATTTCAATGAATCCAGATTTCTGATTAAATGAAGAACCGCCGGAGGTTTTCAAAATATCGGTCAATGCGCCTTCGGAGTGAAGAGAGTATGAAATTATTCCACAATTTTGTTCGGTGGTTGCTTCAAGCATAACCGCACCGGCGCCATCGCCAAACAAAATACAAGTATTGCGATCTTTCCAATCGACAATTCTCGAAAGAGTTTCGCTTCCAACAACTAAGGCTCTTTTTACTGAGCCGGTTTGAATGAAATTATTGGCAATTGAAAGTGCATAAACAAAGCCAGAACAAACTGCTTGGACATCAAAACAAAAAGCTTTTGTAGCTTTCAATTTATCTTGTAAGATGCATGCGGTCGATGGAAATGTGAGGTCGGGAGAAGTTGTTGCCACTATTATCATGTCAATTTCTTCGGCTTTAATTTCACAATTTTTTAAAAGATTTTCTGAGGCTTTGAAAGCCAAATCGGAAGTTAATTCTGATTTATCGGCGATATGGCGTTGCTTGATTCCGGTTCTTTCAACAATCCACTCATCATTGGTGTCGACTTCTTTGGATAAATCAAAATTTGTTACAATTTTACTTGGAACATATGAGCCTGTCGCCACAATTTTTGCAAATATTTTCATATTTTTTTAGTTAATTTCAGGATTTTTTGGCGTAGAATTGTTGTTATTAATGGCGCTATTTATTGCTGTTTCATTTGATTTAATTTCGGCTATTATTTTGTCATTAATTTTATTTTCAATCAATGAAATTGCAACTTTTATGGCATTTGAAAAACCTAAGCCATCCGTGCTTCCGTGGCTTTTTATAACAACGCCATTTAAACCGATTAACATCGCGCCATTATGCATTCTTGGATCAACTTTTTTTGTAGCTTTGCTTAATGAATTTGAGGCGAGTAAATAGCCAATTTTTGACCAAATTGAAGAAGAAAAACCTTCTTTGATGAGTGATGAAATAAATTTAACCGTTCCTTCGATTGTTTTTAAGGTTACATTACCAGTAAAGCCGTCGGTTACAACAACATCAACGGTTCCTTTAACTATATCATCACCTTCAACATAGCCATAAAAATCATTTTTTAATTCACTATTTCTAATTAAATTGGCAACATTTTTGACATGTTCATGACCTTTTAATTCTTCGGAGCCAACATTTAAAACGCCAATTTTAGGATTGTCAATTTTTAAAACTGATCTTGCAAAAGCTCTGCCCATAACCGCAAATTGAAAGAGCACCGCCGAATCGCATTCAATATTTGCGCCCATATCAAGAAGAACTGTTCCGCCGTTTTTTTTATTTGGAATTGAAGTGACGATGGCAGGGCGATCGATTGATGGAAGAGGGCGCAATACAACTTTGGCAATTGCCATTAAAGCGCCGGTATTTCCGGCCGAAATAATCACATCAGCTTTGCCATCTTTTACTGAATCAATCGCAAGTCTCATGCTAGAATTAGTAAGCCTTCTTAAGGCATTGGAAGGTTTTTCGTCAGAGGAAACTTCTTCTTCGGTGTGAATTAAGTCGTAGCGACCTTTTAGATAACGACAATGGTTAAGTATTGGTAGTATTTTTTTGGAATTACCAAATAGTAAGAAGTGAACATTATGATTGGTTGAAGCAATTAGATCGGCGCCCTCAATAACAATTTGAGGCGCCTTATCTCCGCCCATACAATCAAGTGCGATGTTAAGTTTTGAAGTCACGATGGTTTATTCTTGAGAAGTTTTTTTACTTTTCTTTTTAATTATTTGCTTACCGTTGTAAGTGCCGTCTGGCGAAATATGATGAGAAAGTTTAAAATCTCCAGAAGATTTATCAACAATTACATTTGGAAAATCAGCTTCAAATGTACCATTACTGCCTCTTCTCATAGAGCTTCTAGAGCTTGATTTTTTCTTTTTAGGAACTGCCATAAAAATTAAAAATAAAATTAAAAAATTGGTTTAAATAAAATTAGATTGACTATAAAATAAAAACCGTAGAAATAAAGCAAAACTATATTATCAAGATTAAATAAATGCAACTCACAATTTTATTAAAATGAAACTTTTTACTTTAACACTTTTATTTTTTATAGTTTCGGCATGCTCATTCAGGGTTGATAAATCTGGATATATGTTTGAAAATACCGATATAAATGCTATTAAAAAAGGAGTTACCTCTAAAAATACTTTATTAACTAACTTTGGAAGTCCAACAATAACGTCTTTTCATGACGATAAAGAAGTTTGGATTTATTATTTTGAAAATATTAAACACATTTTATTTTTTAAGCCGAAAGTTATCGAGAGAGATGTTTTGGTTATAAAATTTGATAATGAAGATAGGGTTAATAGTATTAAAAAAATTGATTTAGCAGATGAAGATAGAGAATTTTTCTTTAACCAAAATAAAACTTTTGTCGAAAGTCACAAAAGTAATTTCTTTAAAACAATTTATGAAAATATTGGCTCAATTCGCCCGAGGTAAAAAATATATTTTTCTAATTTTTATACTGTTTTTTTCGTGTTCTAAAAATGCCATTGAAAATAATAGAAGAAATGTTTCGACGGAAATTATTTGTCCTGATGGCAAGAGACACATGATCCGTTTTACTTACGCTAGTGAGGTTAAAACGGCAATAATGAATGATTATAAAAGAAAAATTCGTGAAAATAGTAATGAAAATTTTACGGTAATAAGAATTCCAAACATCGAATCATTTCATATTCATAAAATTCCTCCAGAGAAGATAATCGAATGTCAAGTTGTTGAAGATTATACCGCTAAAATATATCCAAGTTATATAAAAAAATTTAGAAAATAATTGATAATAAGTTTATCAAATTTAAACCAGACGCCATTTTTGTGGATTATTAAATAAATGATGTAAAAACTTATTATTCAAAGTGTGCCCAACTTTATAAGCATTAAAATGCCCGACTATGTAGGTTCCAGCCAAAAATAAATCGCCGATTAAATCAAGAGCTTTGTGACGAATAAATTCATCTTTATAGCGCAAAGGACCATCATTAAGAATTTTATCGAAATCAACAACGATCGAATTATCGAGAGATCCACCTTTGGCTAAGCCATTTTTGTGCATCTGATCAATTTCATGTTTAAAGCAAAAAGTACGCGCCCGACAAATATTATTTTTAAAAGAGTGTGAGCTTGAATCAAAAGAGAGTTGATTGATTTTGATTTGAGGATGATTAAAATCTATATTTAAATCTAAAGAAAAATCTTTTGAAGGGCATACCTCGATGAATTTATCACCATCTTCGATGCGAATATTTTCGAGAATTTCAATAACTTTACGATTTTCATTTTGTTGTAAAATTCCAGCACATTCAATTAAAAAAACAAAAGGTTCGGAGGAGCCGTCCATAATGGGCGCTTCGGCATTGTTAACTTCGATAATTAAATTATCAATTCCGCAACCCCAAATCGCCGCCATTAAATGTTCGATTGTTGAAATTGAAGCTCCGAATTCGTTGGCAATTGAAGTTCCAAGATTGGTTGTGGTGACATTTTTAAAGTTAGCTTTTATTTCATTCTTACCAGATTCCAAATCAGTTCTGCGAAAAATAATTCCGGTATTTATTTCAGCTGGAAGAAGCCGCATATTAATATTGCAACCACTATGCAAGCCTACGGAATTACAATTAATTGAATTGTCTATGGTTTTTTGAGATAAGTTAAACATATTTTAATATATTATTTATTTGTTAATTTTTGTCCAAGGCATTTTTTGTTCAGTTCTACCGCAATGAAATTCAAATTTCATTAAATAATCAAAAAAATTAATCTTTTTTTTGTTAAAAGGTCCAGTGTGAGTCGCAATCAAAACTAACAATCCAAGAATAGTTAATGTATGATTTTTAGAAAAAGCTTCGAAAATAGTGAATCCATTTTTTTGAGAATAAATAAAGGCGATAATAATAAAAATTATAGGAATAAGAGTTAAGAAGTAATGATATATTCCGTTGATAAAAGATACTTTTTCAGAATTATTATCGGTTGTTATAATTTTAGCGATTCTTTTGCCAATCGTTGCCTGCCAAGATGAGGAGTTAAAGTAAGCGTGATAAATTGCGCCAATTAAAATCGTTAAAAAAATCATTGTTATTGCATAAATAAAAATTGAGTGATGCAAAACAAATTGAACATGCTCAGTGGTTCCTTTTGGTTCTCTTGTTCCAAAAGTTGCTTCAAAATCATTGAGAAATTTATAAATTAATTTCTGAAAAAAAATATTATTTAAAGCCTGCAAGAAAAAAGCTCTTACAAATAACACGATAAAGCAATCGATTATTCCAGCAAGGGATCTTTTGGTGGCTGTTGCATAAACTTGCTGATCAACATTTTCATTTTTTACATTAAAATTAAATAAGAAATTATTGGTGCTCATAACCTTTTTTTAAAATTTTTATTAAATCTTTTGAAGACCTATTTTGCTCATCTGGAAATAAAAAAACATCAAAATTTTTAGTTGATTTATTTTTATTAGATAATTCTTTGAAAAACTTGCCAATACAGGTTAGATTTAAATTTAACTTTTGAGAAAGTTGGTTAATTTTGTTTAAATTTTTTGGATTTACCGTAAAAATTAATTCATAATCATCACCACCATTCATTAATTCAAGTAAATTAATTTGGGGATTATTTTTTAAATAAACTTGAGATTCTTTTGATAATGGAATTTGCGATAAATAAATTTCAGAATTAAGCTTTGAAGCCTTGCAAATATTGGATAAATCGGCAATAAGACCATCGGAAATATCGGTGGCGCATTTTGATAAATTTTTATTAATTAATTCTTGCGCCAACTCAATTCTGGGTTGTGGATAAAAATGTTTATCCAACAATTTTTTATGAAAATTCTCAAGTTTTTTTAGATTTTTTAGTTTAATATCGAGTCCAAGAAATGCTTCTCCAATATAGTTTGAGACAAAAATTAAATCGCCATCGTGAGCATTTTTTCGAGATAAAATTTTATTTTTTTTAACTGTGCCAAAAATTGTTATCGAGTAAAATAATTTTGCAGAATTAGAAGTGTCCCCGCCAATTAAAGTGAGTTGATATTTTTGTTGCAGATGTTGCAGAGCTTTGCCGAATTTTTTATAAAAATCATCATCAAGGCTGGTATTTTTAGTGAATCCCAACATATAATAAAGGGGCTTACCACCGCTTGAAGCAATGTCGGAGAGGTTTGTTAATAAAAGTTTTGAGGCAATTTTTTGAGCACCGTCGGATTTTAAAAAGTGAACGTCCTCGATAAAAATATCTTTACTTATAATCAAATCAAAATCTTTGTTGAAGCTCATTATGGCTACATCGTCTTTAAGATTTTGTGAAGGATTTTTTTTATGTTTTGGGGAATTTTGATTTTGTGTTAGAGGGAGTAAGATTTTATTGATAAATTCAAACTCTAACATCTTTATAGTCTTTATTTTTTAAGGCAGGTTCTTTGAAAATAATTTATAAAAATTATTTTTTATTTCGGTCTCAAAAAGCTCTGAGACCGAAATAAATTAACTAAAATTAGTTTTTCTTAACTTCAGTTGGAGTAGCTTCTGGAGCAACAACTGGAGCTTTTGCTTCAGCTTTTTTAGCTTTTTTAGCTTTTTTAGCTTTTTTAGATTCTTGAGCTTTAGCATCTTGAGCTTTAGCTTCATTTGTTTTTACTTCTTCTTTTTTTGATTTAGAACATTCAGCATTGCAGCTTTTTTTGAAGTAAGCGCAAGAAGAAAGTAATGAAATGCCAAGAATTGATACGATGGCAAGGCGAAGATAATTTTTCATAATTTGTTAAAATTTAGTGTTTAAAATTAATGACAATAATATAAAATTAAAAAACCATTTAAAAATGACTTGTTAATTGTCTATATTTTCATTTTAATTACAAATTCATTATCAATCAATAAAAAATTTAAAAATGTTTAAAACTAATTTTTTAGCAAGTATTAACCAAGAATTGGAAGACTTAAAAGCCAACGGGCTGTATAAGGGAGAGTATGAAATAATTACTTCACAATCATCAAATATTGAAATTTTTCATCAAGATTCAAAGAAAAAAGTTCTGAATTTTTGCGCCAATAACTACTTGGGCTTGGCAAATAATAAGAATCTCGTAGAAATCGCCAAAAAAACATTGGATACATACGGGCTTGGAGCCGCGTCGGTTCGATTTATTTGCGGAACTTTTGATTTGCACAAAAAATTTGAAAAAAAATTGGCAGAATTTTTGGGATATGAAGATGTAATAACTTTTTCTTCGTGTTTTACCGCCAATGGTGGCGTATTCTCAGCGCTTCTTGACGAAAATGATGCCATAATTTCCGCCGATTTAAATCATGCTAGCTTAATCGATGGAATTAGGCTTTGTAAAGCGCATCGTTATTTTTATAAATATAACGACATGCTTGAACTTGAAAAAAAATTAGAAGAAGCAAAAAATCATAAAAATTTAATGATTGTTACCGACGGCGTATTTTCAATGGATGGTGACATCGCCAAGCTTAGTGAAATTTGTGATTTAGCCGAAAAATATAATGCAATTTTATTAGTTGACGATTGTCATGCTACGGGTTTTATTGGTGAAAATGGGCGCGGAACTCCAGAATTTTGTAAGGTTGAAGGTCGAGTTGATATTTTATCCAGTACGCTTGGAAAGGCTATCGGAGGATCTGGCGGTGGATTTATTGCTTCTAAAAAAAATGTTATTGATAAACTTCGCAATAAAGCGCGACCATATTTATTTTCTAACAATATTTTGCCAATTGTTGCATCGGTTGGTATTGAAATTATTGAGATGATTTCGCAATCGAAATATTTAATCAGAAAACTTGCCGACAATTCACTTTATTTTAGACAAAAAATTATTGAGGCGGGATTCGCCATTCATGATCCAGAAGGTTCTCACCCAATTGTTCCGGTAATGCTTGGCGATGCAGTTTTGGCAAGTAAATTTGCTAAAATGATGATTGAGGAAGAGGGAATTTATGTAATTGCTTTTTCTTTCCCAGTCGTTCCAAAAAATAGCGCTAGAATTCGTGTACAAATTTCGGCGTGTCATGAGCGCGATCACTTGGATAAAGCAATCAATGCCTTTATTAAAGTTGGTAAAAAGCTCAATGTTATATCTTAAATGACCAAAGAATTAACAAAAAATCAAAAGCAAATTATTAAAAAAAGAATAATGCTCAAAGCGACTTTATTTGCTTTATCAATAGTTGTTGCAACAATATTTTTTGCCATGTTAATTCTAAAATTCATTAGTTAAATCTATGCAAAATTTTGAACTTGCCACTTTCGCAGTTGATGAAAATAAGTCCCGCGGGAGAATGTTCTTCGAGAATTTTGACGATTCAAAATATCGCTCAATTTTTGGTCGCGATCGTGATCGAATTATTAATTCATCAGCATTTCGAAGGTTGCAATATAAGACGCAAGTTTTTGTAAATCATCAAGGTGATCATTATCGCACGCGCCTTACGCACACTTTGGAAATGGCGCAAATTGCGCGTTGGATTGCTGGTGCTATTCATGCTAACAAAGATTTGGCAGAAATTATTTCTTTAGCTCATGACCTTGGGCATCCGCCATTTGGGCATGCTGGCGAAGAAGCGCTAAATTTAAAAATGCAAAACTTTGGAGGCTTTTCTCATAATGCGCATACTCTAAAAATCGTTACTAAAATCGAAACTAGATTTATTGAATTTGAAGGATTGAATTTATCGTGGGAAACTCTAGAAGGTATCGTGAAGCACAACGGCGCTATTTTAGATTTATCAAAAATTGATAATTATATTTTAAATTTTAACAAAATTTATGATTTAGAATTATCAAAAAATCCCGCAATTGAGGCGCAAATTTCGGCGATTTCTGACGATATAGCCTACAATAATCATGATATTGAAGATGCTTTGCGGGCGCAATTATTTGGGGTTGAAGATTTGTTTGAACTTCCTTTGGTCGGCGAAATTTATCAAGAAATTTTACAAAAAAATCCGCAAATCCGTCAAGAATTATTGGTTGGAGAAGCTAAGAAGCGCATTACTCTGGCAATGGTTTTAGATGTTATTGAACAAACTAAAATTAATCTACAACAAAATAATATTAAAACTCTTGAAGAGGTTGGTAATTTCTCAAAATTTTTAGTAGAATTTTCGCCAAAAATGCAAGAAAATCATCTAATAATAAAAAAATTTTTAATGCAAAAAATGTATCGTCATGAAATAGTTAACGCCATGACTGACAACGCTAAACAGATTATTAATTCATTATTTGATTTTCATTTTTTAAAGCCCGAAATTTTACCAAAAGAACGGTATGAAGAATATTTACAAAATAAAAATTCACAAAATTTAGCAGAAATAATATGCGATTATATCGCGGGAATGACCGATCGATTTGCCATTAAATGCTGTAGTTCTTTGAGATAAAATCAATATTAAAACCAACTTTTTTTAGCCACCAAATAACCGCGGAAATTGTTGCCATCTTTGGTGTTCATGGCTTTTAACATCTCGGCTAAATCAACCCAATACCACGGATTTTTGTATAAAGCAACATCGAGCACTAAAAGTGAATCAGAGTTTTCATCATAAGCCACAATCGGCGAAATGTGGCCACCAGTTTTATTGCCAAAAACTTTGCCGTCAAAATTGGCGATTAGAAAATTATTTTTATCGTTTAAAATTTTCTTAACAAAGTCACGAAACCTTTCTAAATCTTGCTTGGAAACATTTTCTTGATAGAAAATTTTGCTATTTATTTTGTGGATTTTAAGAATTTTTGCAAAATCTTGAAGGTTTAATCCGGGGTCATAATTTTCAGTTTTTGAGCCATCTTTATTTTCAATAATTTGAGGTTTTTTATAGTTAATTATGTCGCGAGATTTTATTTTATCAGTTTTATTATTGAAAAAATCTTCTTGTGAAGTAAAAAGTTTAAAAGGAATAATTTCACCGTTGGGCTTCATGACTTCAGAGCCTTTTTGACTAGAAATTTTTCCATAATAAAAAGCGTTTTTAAGCATTAAAGCCGTTGCCGAAGAGCAATAAATCGGATTAATTTGTGCTTGATAAAAATTTACAAGTTGATAAAAATCATTTTTATATTGGCTTGAATTAAGACGAGAAATGCCATTCTCACTATTCCAAATTTCGACACAAAAAGCATTTTTGCTGATGCAAATTGTTAATAAAAATATTATAAAACTTTTTTTAAACATAATGCCAAAAAACCTTGAGATTAAAGAGTTGTGCGATGATTTTGTAAATAAAATTATTATTGATTTTTTTATTTTTTTACAAAAAGAAAAAAAATATTCAAGCAACACAATATCATCTTATCAAGATGATTTAGCTAATTTTATTTATTTTATTTATAAAGCAACCAATAAAAGTATCGATAAAAATTTTTTAGAAAAATTGGCGGTAGCCGATTTTCGCAGTTGGTTAAGCGAAAGATTAAGCAATCACGGTAATAATTCCAATGCTCGCGCCATTTCGACTTTGCGTTCATTTTTTCGTTTTTTAAATGAAAATAATTTAATTGAAAATCGCCAAATTTTTAGAATCAAAACCCCCAAAGTATCAAAGCCACTGCCTCGCGCCATAGAATTTTCGGATATTAAAAAAATTATTGAAAAACTTGAAAATTTTCATGAAAATCGTTGGGAAATTGATCGCGATCAAGCTATTTTGTTTTTAGTTTACGGTTGTGGATTACGAATTTCTGAAGCATTATCAATCAATAAAATTGCCCTACAGAATCAATCAAATCTAGTGATTACGGGGAAGGGCAAAAAGCAAAGAATGGTGCCATTAATTCCGATTATTAAAAATAAAATTGATAATTATTTGGCGAAATGCCCTTTCGAAATAAAACCTCATCAGCCAATATTTTTGACCAAGTTTAATAAAGCTTATTCGCGAAGAAGTTTTGCTGGTTTAATTTTAACTCTGCGTCGTGCGTTAAATTTGTCGGAGGACATTACTCCGCATGCTTTTCGCCATTCTTTTGCAACCGCGCTCCTTCAAGAAAATGTAGATTTACGAACCATTCAAGAATTACTTGGGCATGAAAGTTTATCAACAACGCAAAGATACACTAAGATTGATAGAGTAAGGTTGATTGAGTCTTTTAAAAAATTTTCAACAAGATAATTAACAAGATTTTGGGCTTTGTGGTGAAAATTATTTATTCAAATTTAACGTCAACTTTAGTAATTTTTTTATTTAGTTGTGATAAAACTTCGGCAGTAATATCAAGTTCGTCTTTAAAATAAAGAGTTTGAGAAGTTGGAATTATGACATCCAGTTCTTTTTCTTTAGCAATATCAGAAACAATAGTTTTTACTTTGTCGTTAACCTTACTCATGGCGTCAATTGAAGCTTTTTTCAAGCTATTTTGTTTGCGATCGATATAAGTTTTGAGATCATCAACTTTCTTTTCAAAATTTTTGATTTCTTTTTCAAAAGCTTCCTTAGATAAAGTAATTTTTTTATCCTCAAGCTTTTTTTGCTCTGATTCTAACTGTGATTGCTTTTTATTAATTTCTGTTTCATAAGCAATTTTTTTAGTATCGACTTTCTTTTGAATATCGACTACCGCCGATGATTCTTGAATAATTTTATCAACATCCAAAACGCCAAACTGAGCAGCGAGTGCAATGTTTTGAGAAGTTAAAAAATAAAGCGCCAAGGCGATAAAACTTTTTTTCATAAAATACTAAAATTTAAATTAATTTTAATTCTGGTTTGATAAATATTTGTAAAATTAAAAGTAAAAATTATAGTTAAAACTTTACAAATCAATAGTGAATTTTTTGTAAATCTAAATAATTTTATAAAGTACAATTTTAAAACAATTAATTATTAAAAATGAGTAAAGTTAATAAGCCAACTAGAGAGCAAGCGCAAGAAGCTGTTAGAACACTTATTGCATGGGCTGGAGACAACCCAGATCGTGAAGGATTGATTGAAACTCCGAAGAGAGTCGTTAATGCTTATCAAGATTTTTTTTCGGGATATCAAGAAGATCCGATAAAAATTTTAGGAAAAACTTTTGATGAAGTTGAAGGTTATAGCGACATTATTTTAATAAAAAATATTCGCCTTGAATCGCATTGCGAACATCACATGGTGCCTTTTATTGGAACGGCTCATGTTGCTTATTTACCGCGTGACAAAGTTGTTGGAATAAGCAAAATAGCGCGCTTAGTTGATGTTTTTTCTAAAAGATTACAAACGCAAGAAACTATGACTTCGCAAATTGCTAACACTTTAAATGATGCTTTGAAGCCTCGTGGAGTAGCGGTTTTGATTGATGCTAACCATCAATGTATGAGCACTCGTGGAGTTCATAAAGTGAATTCTTCAACGATTACCACGAGTTTTTTAGGTGAATTTATGGTTGATCAAAATCTTGAAAAACGCTTCTGGAATATCATTAAAATTCAATCGAAAGAATGTTAATAAAAAATAATTATCACATAATTTTAGCCTCAACTTCGGTGGTTCGCAAAGAGATTCTAAAGTCGTGCAACCTTGATTTTGAAGTGATTAAGCCACTTTACGATGAAGATGGTGAAAAACCATTTTTGCCAAAAATGTCACCAAAAAAAATGGCAATTTTTTTGGCATCAAAAAAAGCTTTATCGATTAGTGAAAAATATCCCGAGAGCTATGTAATTGGCGCTGATCAGGTGTGTGAATTCATGAAAAAAGATATTTCAAAATCACAAAATATTAATGAAGCAATAAAACAATTAACAAAATTTAATGGCAGAAATCATTATCAAAATAATGGCTTGGTTGTTGCGCATAAAGGTAAAATTATTTTTACAAATTTTGCTCGCGTGCGCCTTAAAATGCGTAAATTATCGGAAAAGCAAATTATTGATTATGTAAATTGCGATCAATCATTTGGCTGTGCCGGAAGCTATAAATATGAATCACTCGGCAAACATTTGTTTGAAAGAGTTGAGGGCGATTATTATGCAATTTTAGGTTTGGCGATTCAGCCCTTATTAAATTTTTTACATTCAAAAAAAATCATAAATTTTTAATTTTATTTATATGGATATTTTAACTTACGACATATTATTTAGCCTAGTTACTCTAACATTCTTAGAGATTGTTCTCGGCATCGATAATCTAATTTTTATTGCAATTGTTGTTGCCAAATTGCCTGCTAAAAAACGCAAAACTGCCAGAATTTTTGGTCTATCTTTGGCATTCATAATTCGTCTTTTAATGTTGATGACATTATCATGGATTATGACCCTCACGGAGCCATTATTTACAATTGGTGAAGTCGGATTTTCTTTCAAAAATTTTCTGTTAATTTTTGGTGGATTATTTTTAATTGTAAAAAGTGGTTGGGAAATCGGTTCCGATGTAATTTTTGGTTTTAAAGAAACTAAAGAAGAGAAAAAAATTAATGGTTCAAAAAATATGATTGCTGCAATTTTACAAATTTCATTGATCGATTTTGTATTTTCTTTTGATTCAGTAATAACCGCTGTGGGCATGACTAACAACATTCCAATCATCGTTACCGCCATTATTATTTCCATGATTGTTATGTTACTTGCTTCCGAAAAAGTTAGCTATTTCTTGCACAATTATCCATCTTTAAAAATTGTGGCCTTGGCATTTATTTTCATGATTGGCGTAATTTTACTTGCCGACGGATTCCATATTAAAATTTCCAAAGGTTATCTTTATTTCTCTTTATTTTTTACTTTAGCGGTTGAGTCTCTAAACATTATGGCAAGAAAAAGACATAACTAATATTTTTTTAAAAGAATTTAAGTGGTGAATTGTAAATTCTGCAAAATTTATAAAAATAAAATTTTTATATAATAAATTATGGATAAAAAATCACGAGTTGCTATTATCGGTACAGGCATATCTGGCATGGTTTGCGCCTATTTTTTGAATAAAGATCATGACATTAAATTTTATGAAAAAAATGATTATATCGGCGGACATTCAAACACCGTTGATGTAAATTATGAGGGCAAAAATATTGCCGTCGATACTGGCTTCATCGTTTTTAATCATCAAACTTATCCAAACCTTAAGGCGTTTTTTGAATTGCTTGATGTCGCTTATGAAAAAAGCCAAATGTCATTCGCGGTCAAGATTGATAATTCTAAAATTGAATATGCGGG
>Ga0049085_10000623_pt1 | contig 13830 bp, 11 predicted proteins | sample GreLakmeSU08MSRF_FD_66721 | JGI IMG/M metagenome (GOLD analysis project Ga0049085, IMG submission 66721) | Freshwater lentic microbial communities from great Laurentian Lakes, MI, USA - Great Lakes metaG SU08MSRF | ecosystem: Environmental > Aquatic > Freshwater > Lake | place: Great Lakes... | reverse complement strand
TGGGTATTGGCGGTACCGCACCTAGTTCCAATTGAAAAAATCGGCAGAGTTGACGTGACTGATTCACTGGCTAACTGGAGTTATGAAAAGCTGGCGCTTAAGTATGCGCAGGACAGATCGCTTTAAAGAAGCACCAATCACATAACCGTGATGGTTTAGTGGGCCAAATATCTTTCTCAATTGCTAATTTAATTTCATTTGCAATGCGGATTAAAGTTGCCTCCGTCGCGGCCAGATCAGCCAAAGTTGGGATACTGCGTACGAGAGCGCCATCGCCTAAATAGATCAGCAGTAACAACCGCGGCAATACGTTATGTGTCTTGTAATAGAGAAGCGCGTAAACTTGTAATTGGAAAAGCGCTTTCGCTTCCCATCCCGGTTTCGGTGACTTACCAGTTTTGTAATCAACAATGCGGACTTCGCCGGTAGCTGCCACATCTAGTCGGTCTACATAACCATGCAGGTATAGATCAGAGTTCAAATCGAATTCCAGATGTAACTCTCTAAAACTTGGTTCGAAAGTTTCGGGCTTTTCCAATTTAAAGTAGGTGGCTAAAAGCGCATTGGCTCGATCGATCCACTCTTTTTCGTTGCTAATCAATGGCGCTAAGTCGGGTTTGGCAGCTAATTGAGCTTGCCAACGTGAAGGCAAGAGTTCAACGGCAGTTTCCAAATTTCTTAGTTCTGCCGGAGATTCAAATAGATCGTGAAGTACGGTGTGAACTAGAGTGCCACGTTCAGCATCAATACTTGGTGGCTCAGGTAATTTATCAATGCTGCGATATTTGTAGAGTTGTGGACAGTTAGTGAACTCTGAAACTCGACTAGGGGATAACCGCATATTCGCCATTTGCTCAAGATAGGCCATAGGTGGGTCAAAGTGGGGCTGACTTTCACAGTCTGGCTGAACTAGGATGCGGTCATGTCCGAAAATACGCCGGCTCTGAAATCACTCGCTTCGCTGCAAGCGGGCACTTTTGCCTACGGCGATCGAATTCAACTAACTGATCCCAAAGGCAAGATGTATTCCTTAACTATTACCGCTGGCAAGGAATGGCATACGCATAAAGGCTGGATAGTTCACGACGAACTAGTGGGAATCCCAGAAGGCTCAGTTATCAGCACAACTGCGGGCTTAAAGTTCACCGCATTTAAACCGCTCATAGGGGACTACGTACTGTCCATGCCACGTGGAGCGACCATTGTTTATCCGAAAGATGCAGCGTTCATTTTAGGTTTTGCCGATATTTATCCAGGTGCTCGAGTTTTAGAAGCAGGCGTTGGTAGTGGTGCTTTAACTATTACCTTACTTCGTGCAGTTGGAGCTGACGGACTAGTTCATTCAGTTGAACGTCGTGAAGAATTTGCCAACATTGCTAAAGCCAACGTGGCCGATTATTTTGGTGAAATACCAAGCAACTGGAGTTGCGATCTAGGTTCGGTTCAAGAAAAAGAATTTACTCATCAATTTGACCGTGTTGTACTAGATATGTTGGCGCCTTGGGAATGTGTAGATACGGCAGCAAATGTATTGCGGCCAGGTGGTGTTTTCTTAGCTTACGTTGCGACAACTACCCAATTGTCAGCAACTGCTGAAGCGCTTAAAGCTGATGGCCGGTTCACTGAACCTGAAAGCAATGAGTCAATGATTCGCGGCTGGCATCACGAGGGTTTAGCAGTGCGTCCACAACAGCGCATGATCGCTCACACTGGTTTTCTAATCATTAGCCGGCGTATGGCACCTGGGGTTGAAGTATTAGCTCGACGACGTCGACCCGCGAAAGGAGCCTACGGTGTCGCGGAAGAATGAGCGCCTAGTTAATTTAACGATTGCGCTTCTTGCAACTAAAAGATATTTGACCAAGAATGAGATCTTTAGAAATATCGAAGGTTACGAAGGTAGCGCTGAAGCAAAAGAGCGGATGTTCGAACGAGATAAAGATGATCTCCGTAAATTAGGCATTCAGATTGAAGTTGGTGGACTAGATCCACTTTTCGACGATGAAGCGGGATATCGAATTCGACCTGAAAGTTACGCGCTCTCATTACGTGAATTAACCCCGACCCAAGTCACGTTGCTTTCGCTTGCTGCCCAAGCTTGGCAAGATGCCGCATTCACCGATCTATCTCAACAAGCGCTTCGTAAATTAACTTCGATTGGTTTAGATACCGACTCATCTCAATTACCAATAATGGCGCCGAAGCTTATTGGCGCCGATGAAAACTTGCGAAGCGCACTAGATGCTCTCACTTCGCTAACAACCATTGAGTTCGATTACTTAAATATCCAGGGCGTCGCGCAGAAGCGTCAGTTGCAGGTTTACGGAGTCCAAGCGCGTAAGTCACATTGGTATTTAATTGGGTTAGATACCGAAAAGAACGCTATTCGAAATTTCCGGGTTGATCGTATTCAAGGCGTTGTTACTTCGATCGGTAAAGCTCAAAGTTATGTAATCCCACCTAGTTTTGAAATCATCGAACTCGAACCGGCAATCGAAACTCCGCTGGCTGTTCTACAAGTACGCCCAGGAGCTGGTTATCAACTCCGACGTATGGCCACCACTGTCGAGACGGCCGATGACTGGGACCTACTTGAAGTGCCTATTTTTGATCTTGGTTTCGTCACCAGTTTGGTTCTTTGGCACGGTGAAGATGTAATTGTTTCATCCCCAACACAACTAAAAAGTGCCGTGACTTCCGCCCTAGAAAAGTTGGTGAAACTTCATGGCTAAACAAGAATCTGGCTTGGCCCGCACTGCGAGACTTTTGGATTTAGTTCCTTACTTAACGACCCACCAAGGGATTGCGATAAGTGAACTGGCTAAAACTTTTAATACAACCGTGAAAGAGATTACCGATGATTTAAATACCCTCTGGATGTGTGGGCTACCTGGCTACACGCCATTGGAATTAATTGATCTGGAGTTTGAATCCGGCTTTGTTTCAATCCGTAATGCTGAAACTTTGGCAGCTCCGCGCGCGTTAGATCGTGCCGAAGCGCTTTCCATTTACATGGGGTTAGACCTTTTAAGTGCGGAGTTGGGAAGTGCTAACGAAAAATTGGTTGCTGAGATAACCAACTTGCAAGAGCAACTGCGCTCGCAATTAATATCAGCACCGCAAGTTCAAATTGAGGCTAACTTGAACTCCGAGTTCCGTGCCTTGATTTTGCGCGCTATTCGTCGTCGCGGCTGGTTGGAAATTACCTACCATTCGGCAGCGAATGATCAAGTAACAAAGCGGCAAGTTGCACCTTATGAACTCTCACAGTCGGGTTCACATGAATATTTGCAAGGTTACTGCGATAGTGCGAAAGCTATTCGTAACTTCCGCGCTGACCGGATTGTTGATGTAGTAGAAATTGCAGATCAAGTGTGGCCAAGTAATCAAGTAGCTGCCAATGAAGAGGCTGTTGAATACGAAGTGAAGGTTCATTCTTCATCTCGCCAAGTCCTCGAGGTGTTGCCACAGATAACAGCCAATTCTTCAACTGCCACCATCCAGGGCTTTAGCGCTCAGTGGATTTCTCGGGCGATTCTCTCGCTAGCGGGTCAAGTTGAGGCAGTTGATCCTAGTGAAATCCGGGTGGCCGTCCATGCTCGAGCCACGGCTGCCTTGGGAAATTACCATTAATTTCTAAAGATCGAACTGGGCGCCAGCCCTATTTAATGCGCTAGCGTTTACCCATAGAAGTTGAAACTAAAGGAGTAATTAGATGCCTCGTGGTCAAGAGTTAATCATAATTCTGATTGTCATTGCCGTCCTTTTCGGGGCTAAGCGCCTGCCTGATTCAGCCCGTTCCCTTGGTCGCTCTCTTCGTATTTTCAAATCCGAAATGAAAGAGATGAAGGACGACGATAAGAAAGATGACGACTCATCTACTAAGTAGTCGTTTTCGTTATGTCCAAACGCAACAAAACAAAGATGCCATTACTTGAGCATCTAAAAGAGTTTCGCAAACGGTTTCTCCGTTCGATTATCGCAATTCTCCTGGCCTCGACTGTCGGCTGGTTTCTATATGACCAAATAATCACCCAACTTGCTAAACCAGTTTGTGACCTTGCGACAGCGAGAGCTACGGCCTCTGATGAATGTGGCTCGCTCTACATTAATGGAGTCTTAGGTCCACTTAATCTGCAGATTAAAGTTGCCATATTAAGTGGCTTAATATTGGCTGCGCCAGTTTGGCTATATCAACTCTGGGCTTTCATCGCCCCTGCACTACATCGCAAAGAAAAACGTTATTCAATTTTATTTCTCTTTGCCGCCACGCCATTCTTCGCACTGGGCACCACCATTGGTTATCTGATTCTGCCCGTTGCAATAAAGGTTCTCTTTGGATTCACCCCTGATGCTTTAACTAATCTGATTAAATTTGATGACTATTTGGATTTTGTGTTGAGGATAATTCTGCTATTCGGTTTAGCTTTCGAACTACCAGTATTCCTGCTGACTTTTAATTTGATTGGCTTCTTGCGAGGATCAACAATCTTAAGACCTTGGCGAATCTGGGTCTTCTCAATTACCTTAGCGGCCGCTGCTCTGACACCAACATCAGATCCAATAACAATGAGCTTCCTTGCTGGACCATTGATAATTCTTTACTTTTTAGCTGGATTAATCTCACTCCTCTTAGATAAACGTAGAGATAAACGCAAACAAGGGCAAGATTCGGCAGATTTTGATCCATCCGCATCACCAATAGATTAATTTTGATCGGTAGGTTTACCTCATGTGGTTGGTGGTCGTAAATCCTCGAGCTGGCTTAGGCGCTGCGGCTTCGCTGGCTACCCAGGTGGTTGGATTTCTCCAATCCCGTGAGATTGCATATCGCATGATTTCGCCCGGTAGCGCAGTAGAAACTAAAACACTTGTTAGGCAATCGTTGCAAAGTGGTGAAGCCACAAAACTGCTTAGCGTCGGGGGAGATGGCTTATTTCACCTCTTATTACAATTTGCGATTGAGTTTAATGTTCCCTTAGCAGTAGCCCCTGGCGGAACTGGAAATGATTTCTATCGAACTTTAGGTTGGTTTGATCACGATCTAACAGATTATCTCGAACACCTAAGTTCAACACCACCTACATTGGTAGATGTAGGAGTTGTCGATGGTGAATATTTCGGCGCCGTTTTATCAAGTGGTTTTGATTCAGTAGTAAACGAACGAGCAAATAAGATGAAGTGGCCAAAAGGAGCTGCTAAATACAATGCCGCAATAGTTCTAGAATTTCCTAAGTTCAAAGCAATCAAGTTCAAGATATTCGCTGATGAAAAAGTATTAGAAGTAGAAGCCATGTTAATTGCTGTCGGTAATGGTCGGTCCTACGGCGGGGGAATGAAAGTTTGTCCGGCTGCCGATTTACACGATGGACTTTTTGACATCATGATTCTGCATCCAGTTTCAAAGTTAGAATTTATAAAGGTTTTCCCAACTGTTTATAAAGGTACTCATATCGAGCACCCGCAAGTTGAGGTAATCCGAGCGCAACAGATTCGGATCGAATCTTCAGCTATCGCCTACGCCGATGGTGAACGAATCGGACAACTGCCAGTTCAGGTCGAATCTTTACCGCAAAGCCTGCTAACTTGGCCCGTATGAGCGGCGCGGATCAACTTTCACCCGCCGAAGCTTATGCAGCGGCAAAAGCACGCAGTAAGCACACGGTGACTCAAGAATTCATCGATTCCTTTGACTTTGGTTTCGATGAATTTCAAATCGAAGCCTGCCATGCTCTTGAAGACGGTCACGGCGTACTAGTTGCTGCGCCAACAGGTGCTGGAAAGACTGTCGTAGGAGAGTTTGCCGCTTATTTCGCGCTCAAGAACGGCAAGAAGTGTTTCTACACCACCCCAATAAAGGCACTTTCGAATCAAAAATTTGCGGAGTTCGTGCAACGTTTTGGGGAAGAAAAAGTTGGCTTACTAACCGGGGATACCAGCATCAATAGTGAAGCCGATATTTTGGTCATGACTACTGAAGTTCTGCGCAACATGCTCTACGCGGGTTCTAACACCCTTAATAACTTGGGCTGGGTAGTAATGGATGAAGTTCACTACTTGGCCGATAAATTTCGCGGCGGTGTCTGGGAAGAAGTACTTATTCACCTAATGGAAAGCGTGCAAGTAGTTTCACTTTCAGCCACCGTTTCCAATGCCGAAGAGTTTGGCGAATGGTTAAATGAGATCCGTGGCGATACCACCGTTGTGGTCAGTGAAATTAGACCTATTCCGCTTTATCAACATGTGCTGATCGGCCAACGTTTAGTCGATCTCTTTAGCAAGCCCGGCCAAGTAAACCCCGAAATACTTAAACTTGAACGTGAAGCGATGCGCAAAGTTCACACTGACCGCAATAGACGCGAACGATTTGGTCAAAATGAAAGTCGATTATCACGGGCCGATATTATTGAAAAACTAAATCGTGAGAATCTATTGCCTGCCATCACTTTCATTTTCTCTCGTTCTGGTTGTGATGCAGCGGTAAATCAATGTTTAAATGCTGGGCTACGCCTAACGAATTCCGAGGAACGTGCCGAAATTACTAAGACCGCTCTGTATTACACGCAGAACTTGGCTGAAGAAGATTTAGCGGTACTTGGCTTTGATCAATGGTTAAGTGCGCTAGAACGTGGCATTGCAGCGCATCATGCTGGCTTACTACCAAGTTTTAAGGAAGCAATAGAGGATCTCTTCAAACGTGGCTTGATCAAGGCGGTTTTCGCCACTGAAACGCTCGCACTTGGTATCAATATGCCAGCGCGGACAGTGGTGTTAGAAAAGCTAACGAAATGGAATGGCGAAGCTCATGTGCCCATCACGCCAGGGGAGTACACCCAGTTAACGGGGCGTGCGGGTCGTCGCGGTATTGATATTGAAGGTAACGCTGTTGTGCAGTGGTCGCCTTCAGTTGATTCAGCCACCGCTGCCGGTCTAGCTTCTACCCGAACTTATCCATTGCGTTCTTCATTCACACCTACTTACAACATGGCGATTAATTTAATTAGTCGCTTTGGTCGAGAGCGGGCTCGCGGATCACTTGATTCATCGTTTGCGCAATTCCAAGCAGATCGTGCTGTGGTCGGACTCGATCGACAAGTCAGACGCAATCAAACTGCAATGGATGAGCTTGTTGATTCTGCTCAATGTCACTTAGGTGATTTCAATCAGTATGCATCGATGCGTCGCGAAGTAAAAGAGCTTGAGGCGTTGTTATCAAAACGTGGTGGTCGCAAGACCTTTGATAATAGACAACGTCAACATCTCGAAGGTGAAATTGATCAACTGCGTAAAGCTTTGCGAAATCATGCCTGCCATGGTTGCAATGAACGTGAAGCTCACGCACGTTTGCAAGAGCGCGCAGGCCGTTTACGTCGCGAGAATGAGGGACTAACTAGTCGCATTGAAAATCGCACACACGTTATCGCCAAAACTTTTGATCGTATTTGCGCCGTTCTAGATGAACTCGGATACATAGAGGGTGAAAAGCCGCTCGCACAGGGAAAAATATTGGCAAAAATTTATGCTGAATCTGATCTCCTGCTGACTGAAACTATTCGATTGGGCTTACTCGATGAGTTAAATCCAGCTGAATTACTATCGGTGGTCTCTTGCATGATTTATCAATCTCGTTCCCAAGAAGATTTAGCTCCTAAAATTCCACATCAAAATGTGGCCAGTGCATTGGGCGAGATCGCACATGTCTGGGGACAGTTAGAGGAAATCGAAGAGAAGCACCAAGTTCAGACTCAAAAAGCACCGGATCTAGGCTTTTGTTACATCGCATACCGCTGGGCTAATGGAAACTCTTTGAATAACGTTTTAAAAGGTAGCGATATGTCAGTTGGCGACTTTGTTCGATCAACCAAACAGTTAATCGATCTAATGAATCAGATCGCCGCGGCTAGCGAAAAGCTACGCCCAACATGTCGCGAAGCAGTTAAGCGGATTGATCGGGGAGTAGTCAGTTATATGCTGGGCGACTTATGACGCTAATGTTGCTCGATAGTGCTTCACTTTGGTACCGCGCTTACTACGGGATGCCAGATACCTTGTTAGCACCTGACGGAACCACAGTTAATGCAATTCGTGGTTACCTAGATATGACAGCGCGATTAGTTGGAATCTATAAGCCAGATCGCTTAGTTGCTTGTCTTGATGGTGATTGGCGACCAAGTTGGCGCGTTGATATTTTCCCGGCATATAAAGCGAATCGATTGGAAGAAGAAGGCGAAGAAGAAGTGGAGCCAGAAACACTTACTCCGCAAATTCCGATCTTGCTAGATATTTTGGATCTCTTCGGCATTCCAGTTGTTGGGGTTGATGACTATGAAGCCGATGATGTCATGGCAACTTATGCCGAAGTTGAGCCAGGCCCAATTCGAATTGTCACTGGTGATCGAGATCTCTTCCAGATGGTTGATGACAAACGCGATATCAAAGTTGTCTACTTAGCCAAGGGAATATCGCAACATGATTTAGTTGATATCAAATATGTGGCAGATAAATACGCGATTCCGGGTGATCGCTACGACCTATTTGCAATGTTTAGGGGCGACCCATCTGATGGCCTACCTGGCGTAAAGGGAATCGGTGAAAAAGGTGCCGCCGTAATTGCTAACAACTTTGCCACCGTTGAAGATGTACTCGCTGCTGCACATGAAGGGCATTCCTCATTGCCGCCAGCCCTTGCGAAGAAGATTATTGCGGGCGCGGATTACTTAAGTATTGCGCCCAAATTAGTACGAGTTGCGCGAGATGCACCGCTACCTAAGGTTGATTTAGCCATGCCTAAAGCACCAGCTGACTTATCAAAGCTTTATCAAATCAAAGATCAATACGGGCTAGGAGCAAGTATTGATCGCTTAATTGCAGCCCTAGGTTGGTAAAAACATGTTCGCACTTTATGCGCTCTTAAGCGGGTTACTACTATCGGCGGCTTTCAAGCCAATCGGTCTCTGGTTTGCCGCCCCTCTGGCAATTGCACTACTTATTTATACGATCAATAAGAATGGCAAGTACTTCGCATCCTTTGCCATATTTGCATTCACTTTCAATGCTGCAGGGTTAATTTGGAGCAATAAATACGTTGGCATTACACCTTGGATCGCTCTCGTCTTATTGCAAACCATTTTCTACCTGCCGCTAGGCCTGCTTAAGCGAATAGGGGAGTACTGGTATTTCTTCCTGCCGGTCGCCTTCCTTGCCCTAGAAGAGATACGTGCTCGTTTTCCTTTTGGCGGGTTCGGTTGGTTGCGCATCGGATTTTCACAAGTTGATGCACCATATGCTCGCCTAGCCAGCGTCGGAGGAGTGTCACTACTTTCCTTAGCCACACTTCTACTGGGAGTTGCAGCTTTTCAGTTAGCAATGCGGGGAAGTGGGATAACTCTGCCGGCGATTGCAATCGCGCTAACTCTTAGCGGGATTTTTGTTTTTCCAAATAATTCACCAAGACAAACCTTTCAAGTGCTGGCCGTGCAGGGTTCAGTTCCTAAGTTGGGACTCGATTTCAATGCACGAGCCACCGAAGTCTTCTATCGACATTTAAATGCGACTGAAAAAGCTTTAACCAAAGGCAAGAAGCCAAATTTGATTATTTGGCCAGAGAATTCAGTTGATGTAGATCCATTTAATAATCCAAAAATCGGAGCTGCGATTTCCTCGTTAGTCGACAAAGCAGAAGTTCCATTAATTATTGGCGCAGTTCTACGTACCGATGGGCAATTACAAAATGCTTCGATACTTTGGGAACCAAAAACTGGGGCGAGTACTCGATATGTAAAGCGACATTTGACGCCATTTGGTGAGGTAATGCCACTGCGTTCTGCATTGACATTCTTCTCTGATTTGCCCAATCAAGTTGAAGACTTTTCGCCCGGAAAATCAGCTGTAATCCATAAGGTGGGCCAGGCGAATATCGCTCCAATTATCTGTTTTGAGTTAATCGATGATCGTCTAATTCAAAGTTCAGCTGGCCAGAGCAACCTCTTCGTGGTTCAGACCAATAGTGCCACTTTTGCAGATACTGCCGAAAGCGCTCAACAACTGGCGATAACTCGAATCCGAAGTATCGAACATGCTAGATATGCCGTCAGTGTTTCAACAGTCGGTATTTCAGCCATTGTCGATACAAATGGCATAGTTTTGAAATCAACTAAAGAGAACATCTCAGCAAGTATCAATAGTGCGGTGGCACTAAATGCCACAAGAACTATTTATGATCGAGTAGGCGAGTTTGCCTGGGTTCTAGTCTTGCTCATTGGCCTGGGATTTGGGGCCGCGTTGAGGTATGCCGCACGAGTGGGTAAACGCCGATAAGTTACATTATGTTAAGTAAAAGGAATTAAGCCCTTCCCTTCTGAGGGTGATCCAGCTATCGGCTATTCGGCGTATTCAGCTATTGGTGTACAAGAGCAAATTAAATTCCGGTCGCCATGAACTCCATCGACACGACCGACGGTAGGGAAATACTTACCGCGAGTACCGATTAACTCACCCGAAATAAGCCCCTCTCGGGCTCCAGGCGTGGCTCCCATGGTGCGGCTATATGCACGATCCCAATTAGGGTCTAAAACCGCCTCAATGGTGTGAGGCGCATTTCTTAGCGCTGAACCCTCAACCTTTACTTTACCTTCTATGATCTGATCAATCTCGGCCCGAATCGCCTTCATGGCCGCGATAAAGCGGTCCAGTTCAGCAATATCTTCACTTTCAGTCGGTTCGATCATGAAGGTACCTGCAACTGGAAAACTCATAGTTGGAGCATGGAAGCCGTAATCCATTAACCGCTTTGCAATGTCATCAACACTCACGCCACTGATCTTGGTGATCTCACGCAGATCCAGGATGCACTCGTGCGCAACTAGCCCGTTGGCCCCAGTGTAGAGAACTGGAAAATCGTTCTGAAGTTTGCGAGCGATGTAGTTGGCCGAGAGAATCGCAACTTGGGTTGCATGCGTTAGCCCCTCGCCACCCATCAAACGAATGTAGGCCCAGCTAATTGGCAAAATGCTGGCTGAACCAAAGGGAGCTGCTGAAATTGGGCCGGGACCAGTTGCTGGTCCGGCTGAGGCATCCATGGGATGGTTCGGCAAGAAAGGCGCCAAGTGAGCTCTGGTAATTACTGGGCCAACACCAGGACCGCCGCCGCCATGAGGAATACAAAAAGTCTTATGCAGATTCAAGTGCGATACATCTGCCCCGAATTTTCCAGGTTGGGCTAAACCAACCAAGGCATTTAAATTCGCACCGTCGACATAAACCTGTCCACCGGCATCGTGAATAAGTGCGCAGATACGTGAGATCTCTACTTCAAAAACTCCGTGGGTCGATGGATAAGTAACCATCAACGCAGCCACTTCCCCACTATGCGCTGCGATCTTGGCTTCGAGATCGTCAATACTTACATTGCCCTCGGCATCACATTCAATTACGACCACCTTCATGCCGGCCATAACCGCGCTTGCTGCGTTAGTGCCATGCGCACTTGATGGAATCAAACAAATCTTGCGAGCTTGGTCGCCGCGAGAATCGTGATAATTGCGAATTGCTAATAGACCAGCGAACTCCCCCTGGCTACCAGCATTTGGTTGCAGTGATACTGCGTCGTAACCAGTAATTGCAATTAGCCAGTCGCTTAACTCTTTAATCAGTTGTCGCGATCCGGCACTTTGATCAGCCGGTGCAAATGGATGAAGGGATGAAAATTCTGGCCAAGTGACAGCTTCCATCTCGGTAGCTGCATTTAATTTCATGGTGCAAGACCCCAACGGAATCATGGTGCGATCTAGCGCTAAATCACGATCTGCCAAAGTGCGCAAGTAACGCATCATCGCTGTTTCAGAGCGGTTAGTTGAAAAGATCGGGTGCGTTAGGAACGAACTCTTACGCGTATTGCTAATTGCAACTTCGCGAGCAGGTAGAGAAATGCTGACCCCAAAGATCTGACCAATTCTCATTAAATGCTCGGCAGTAATTGTTTCATCGAAGGAAATACCAACCACATTTGCCGATACCTCACGCAAATTAATCTGTAGCGCTTTTGCAGTGCGGTGAATTAACGCAGCATCTTTTACCTCGATCAAAACCGTGTCAAAGAAATTCTTAGTCAAAACTTTATGATCACTTGCCTGTAACGCCTTAACCAAAGAATCAGTCTGGGCATGGACTCGATTTGCGATAACTTTCAAACCATCGGCGCCATGCCACATGGCATAGAAGGCACTCATTACTGCCAAGAGAACTTGGGCTGTACAAATATTACTCGTTGCCTTATCGCGTCTAATGTGTTGTTCGCGAGTTTGCAAGGCTAAGCGGAAGGCTGGATTGCCATGTGCATCAAGGCTTTGCCCAATTAGTCGGCCCGGCATTGATCGCTCTAACCCACTGCGAACAGCCAAGAAGCCGGCGTGCGGACCGCCGAAACCCATTGGAACCCCGAAACGTTGCGCTGAACCAATTGCAATATCTGCGCCCCACTCCCCTGGTGCTGCGATCAATGTAAGTGCCAACAAATCAGTTGCTGCAATTAAAAGTGCGCCTCGTTCATGAGTCCATGCTGCCAAAGCTGAGTAATCCAAAATCTCACCATGGGTATTTGGGTATTGAACTAACACACCAAATATTTCCGAGCTGGTTACGTTCGTAAGTGGTTCACTTGGATCAAACTCGATTACTTCGATTGCTAACGGCTTAGCCCGCGTGGTAACAACTGCTTTGGTTTGTGGGTGTAAAAACTTATCAATCAAGAAGATGGCCGAGTCAGCACCATTGTGTACTCGTCTAGTTAAGGTCATGGCTTCAGCAGCTGCCGTTGCTTCATCGAGCATAGATGCGTTAGCGATAGGCAGCCCAGTTAAGTCACACACTGCAGTTTGAAATGCGAAAAGCGCTTCTAAGCGACCTTGGGAAATTTCCGGTTGGTAAGGCGTATATGCGGTGTACCAAGCTGGATTCTCTAAAACGTTTCGCAGAATAACTGCTGGGGTAATTGTTCCGTAATACCCAGTACCAATAAAAGAATCGAAAACCTGATTCTGGTTTGCTAGTTTGCGTAGCTCGGCAATTGTTTCGACTTCAGAGAGAGCTGGTGGCAAGACATCTTTTAAGTGATGGCCCATCGCAATATTTTCTGGCACAACTGCTTTTATGAATGACTCTAAACTTGCAAACCCGAGTTCGTGCAACATTGTCGCCTCTTGAACAGCAGAGGGTCCAATATGGCGTGATTCAAAATTCTCGTGCGCACTCATTTAATGCCACCTTAAAGATTAAAAGTACCGACCAACGATCAGTAAGGTGGAAAGAATACGGGCGATTACGCGCCTTTGCGCGCCCGACGTTGCGAGAGCTCATCGTTATTTGTGCCACCTACAACTTGGCCATTGACCTCGCCTTGAAGGCTTGAAAGCGAGCCTTCCACCTCCTGCCAGACCCGACCCACAGCTATTCCAAATACCCCTTGGCCACCTTGCACCAAGTCATACATCTCATCAGCATTGGCGCATTCATAAATCGAGGCACCATCTGACATCAAAGTGATTCGCTCTAGTTCAGTAACTCCGCGACCGCGCAAGTGATCTACCGCGGTACGAATATTTTGTAGCGATACACCGGCATCTAATAAACGTTTTACAACCTTTAAGACCAAAATGTCACGAAAGCCATACAGGCGTTGAGTTCCAGATCCCCCAGCGCTACGAATGCTTGGCTCTACTAAAGCTGTACGCGCCCAGTAATCGAGTTGGCGATAAGTAATTCCAGCTGCAGCGCAAGCAGTTGCGCCGCGGTAGCCAATTTCGAAGTCAGTCTGACTCATGAGGGGGAACTCAT
>Ga0049085_10000622_pt1 | contig 13862 bp, 13 predicted proteins | sample GreLakmeSU08MSRF_FD_66721 | JGI IMG/M metagenome (GOLD analysis project Ga0049085, IMG submission 66721) | Freshwater lentic microbial communities from great Laurentian Lakes, MI, USA - Great Lakes metaG SU08MSRF | ecosystem: Environmental > Aquatic > Freshwater > Lake | place: Great Lakes... | reverse complement strand
CCCATTTTTGGTCACCAGACAGATCTACACCGGAGCGGGCAAAGTCTTACAAACAGCACGGGGACCGATCTATTCGATTGCGCAGCGCGCCGAACATATTTGGGAAGGTCTAAGTTCTGCGACGACACGAAGTCGACCGATTATCAATACTCGCGACGAGCCACATGCTGATGCCGAAAAATATCGGCGCCTTCATGTGATCGTTGGCGACTCAAATATGAGTGAATACTCAAACTTCGTGAAAATCGCATCCACCGCATGCGTATTGAGAATGATGGAGGATCCAAATTTTGTTCTTCGTGACTTGACCTTGGAGAATCAAACCCGCGCGATTCGCGAGATAAGCCACGACATTACGTGTCGTAAAAAAATTCGTCTGGCGTCGGGTCGAGAGCTTTCGGCGTTGGACATTCAGCGTGAATTGCTGGATCGTGCCCTCAAATATGCCGACACCGGAAAATTCACCATCGAAGAATTAAAAGGCCTTGAAATGTGGGAGCACTGCATATCGACGATTGAAAACGATCCGCTCAAGTTGAAGCGCGAAGTTGACTGGGTGATTAAATACCATCTAATCGACGCGTTTCGGGCAAAACATAATTTGGCACTTGACGACCCACGGGTACAACTGGTCGATTTGCAGTACCACGATATTTGTCGCAATCGTGGCTTGTTTTACAAGATGCAGAATAACCAACTTGTTGATCGCGTTTGCAAAGACGATGAGATTGACTTGGCACGTGAAATCGCCCCACAAACGACAAGGGCAAAGCTACGCGGTGATTTCATCAAACGCGCGAAAGAAAAAAAACGCGACTACACAGTCGACTGGGTTCATCTCAAATTAAATGACCAAGCACAAAAGACTGTCCTCTGCAAAGATCCGTTTAAAAGCAAGGATGACCGGGTAGACAAATTAATAGCGTCTCTCTGAGCTGAAATCTCAAACCACTACAGTAATCACGTGTCGGATTCTCAATTTGAGGCAAGCGCCAGGCGAAGGTCTTCGGCAAAAAAGCAGATTGTTGAATGGGTGATGGTTGTCGGAGTAGCACTTGTCGCGGCACTCTGTATTCGTCTTTTTCTTGTGCAGCAATTTTATATTTCGGGTCCGAGCATGGAGACCACAATGTTCAGCAATAATCGCGTCTTGGTGAACAAACTTGCGTTTCGGGTCGGTGAGATTGATCGGGGTGACGTAGTCGTGTTTGATCGTGCGACAATGAACGGCACCGACGTCGAGCATGACGATTTGATCAAACGCGTCGTTGGCGTAGGCGGAGAGCGTGTGGCGATAAAAGACTGTGTCGTTTATATAAATGGAGTGCCCCTGCCAGAGCCGTACCTACCGCAACGAGACACCACGATTGAAGACCTCAATGATCGATGCGGGGTTGTAAATATGGATGAAATAGAACTTGAAAATAATGAAATTTTCTTAATGGGTGACAATCGGCCGCAGTCGTTCGACAGCCGAATGTTCGGACCAATAAACAAAAATCTTGTCATTGGGCAAGCCTTCGTGTTGATTTGGCCCCCATCAAAATGGCGAGGGCTTTGAAATTTAGATCACCAGCGTGTTTTTGAAAGCGTCGACCATGCGGTCGGGCCAATCGCTGTAAATTGCATCAGCGCCCATCAACAGGGCGTTTTCAATCTGTTCGCGATGCTGCAGATCCCAACAAAATGCGCCAAGACCGAAGCGGTGCGCCAGCGCTACCAGACCACCGTTCCAGTCAGTGCGATGCATGTTCAATACATCTAGATTCAATCTCGAAAGTCGCGCGCATCGCATTTCTGGGCCTTCTGTAATTTTGCCAAGGCGTATCGAGTTGACGTATTTAAAGTTGGGATATTTAACTTTCCAATCAGCCAAAATTTCGATATCGGGGTGACAAATGAAAATACGACTGCAGTTGCTTTGATCGTTGGTGCTTTCGTTAATTCGTGACATTGCGTCGACATCACAGACATCAATCGAGAGGGGTGTTTCAACATCAACCAGTTCAAGTAATTGTGAAAATTTGACCACCGTCTTTTCGAGGTCATTGAATCTGACGGTTGATATCTTTCTGGAGCCGAATTTTGCGAAGCGGCGATTTTTGACCACTCCGTCATGATCGAGGATCACCTCGTTATCAGAAGTCAGCCAACAGTCGGTTTCTAAACCAGTGGCGCCCAATTTCATCGCCAATTGAAATGCTTCAAGTGAATTTTCTGGCGCATATGCACTAGCACCACGATGGGCGAACATGATTGGCCGACTGTAAAGAGATGGCAGACGCTGTTGCACACTCTGATGATACGAGGCGTATTCTCCTAGACTTTGGGCATGTTTAATTTGACCGGAAGCGAGATTATGTTCTTGCTGATAATCGGTCTGGTGGTGCTTGGCCCCGAAAAGTTGCCTGATGCCATACGTCGGGTGGGTCGGTTGTACGCAGAGTTGAAGAGAATGTCATCTGGTGTGCAATCAGATTTTCGTAAAGTTATGGACGAGCCGATCAAAGAAATGATGAGTGCGACGAACTCTATGAAATCGCTGTTTACCGATACGGCAAACCAGGTTGAGTCGGCGGCAAAAGATCTTGTCGAACCGATGTTTGTACCTTACGGATCAGATGGTGAGGACAAAATAGTGAAATCTGTCGAACTTCCGATTGTTTTATACGACGCGACCTCAGAAGAAGGTGCAGACTCAACACCTGAAGCGGCTTCACAAAATTCTTTGGACGACGTTTCGTAGTGGCATTTCGCTCGTCAAGTTCTGTGGCATCTATGTCGTTGCGCGAGCATTTAGCCGAATTGAGAATGCGACTGATTAGATCGATTCTTGCCATCACATTGGGAGCCGCCGCGATACTTGCGTTTTATGACCCAGTTTTGCGGTTTTTAACAAAGCCCTATCGCGACCTGTGCGCCGATCGACCTGATTTCAATTGTGACGGTTCTTTATTCGCTTTGGGGCCACTCGACGGTCTTTCTGCACGGATGAAGATTGCCGGTTATGGAGGTTTAATCATCGCGCTGCCAGTTTTATTGTGGCAAATTTGGCGATTTATAGTGCCGGCATTAAGCAGCAAAGAAAAGAAATACACAATCCCGTTCATTGCTTCTTCGGTGATTCTTTTTGCCTCAGGTTGTGCCCTCGCATACTGGACTCTTTCGCGTGCACTTCAATTTCTGATTTCTTGGTCAGGTACGGATGTCAATCAAGCATTTCAAATCACGAAATATGTGAGTCTCGTAACGTTGATGATTTTGGCCTTCGGTATAGGTTTCTTGACACCACTGTTGATTGTTTTCTTGCAATTGGTTGGTGTGTTGACACCGAAGACATTGATCAAACAGTGGCGAATTGCGATCGTTGCAATATTTTTCTCAGCGGCCGTAATTACGCCGAGTGGGGATCCAATTACTTTGATGGCCTTGGGTTTACCGCTAACCGTGATGTATTTCATCGCAATTCTGATCGGCTTTTTAGTAACCCGCAAACGCAATCTTGCGGATAATTAATATATTTAACACCTAAATGTCGAGGCCAAGTCGCGAGTCGTTGATTGCGAGATACGACTTTGCGATCGATACATTTCAACTTGAGGCATTAGATGCTCTTGACCGAGGCGATTCGGTATTAGTTGCGGCGCCGACCGGTTCAGGAAAAACACTTGTAGCAGAGTATGCAATCGAGGCGGCTCGACAGCAGGGTCAGCGGGCTTTTTATACAGCACCGATTAAGGCGCTATCGAACCAAAAGTTCAACGATCTAGTCGCGCACTACGGACGCAATGACGTTGGACTGCTCACAGGCGATAACAGCATCAACACAACCGCGCCAATCTTGGTGATGACAACCGAAGTTCTGCGCAACATGATTTACGCACGATCAGATGCACTCGATCGATTGGCTGTTGTTGTTCTTGATGAGGTTCACTTTTTGCAAGACGCTTATCGCGGACCAGTCTGGGAAGAAGTGATCATTCACCTAGACCCGACCGTGCAATTAGTTTGCTTATCGGCGACCGTGTCTAACGCAACAGAAGTGACCGAGTGGCTAAGTACGGTGCGTGGGCGAACCGTACCGATCGTTGAAGAGAAGCGGCCGGTTGACTTGATAAATCACTTTGTCGTCGGTGATTCAATCAGTCATGAAGTGAAAATGTTCGAAACAATCGTCAATGGCTCACCAAATCCTGAGGTCGCAAAGCTTGAGCTGCAGGCCACGGCCCGCCGCACAAATGACGGATCAAGCGACAATCGGCGTGCGCATCGCTCGGCCGTACCGAAAAAACGCTCAAAGGTTTTTTCACCCAATCGTGTTGAGGTAGCCGATTTGCTTCAACAGCAAGATTTGCTTCCGGCAATCGTTTTTATTTTTAGTCGCAATCAATGTGACGAGGCGGCTGAAACTTGTGTGCGGGCCGGGCTTCGACTGACTGATCAAAACCAGCGGACCGAGATCGCAGAAATTATTGACTCTCGAGTATCTATGTTTAACGACGATGACCTTGCAGCTTTGAGCTTTTCAAAATTTGCGAATCAACTTGAATCTGGAATCGGCTCGCACCATGCAGGTTTGGTGCCGGCCTTCAAAGAAATCGTCGAAGAGTGCTTTATTCGTGGACTTGTGCGTTTGGTGTTCGCCACTGAAACGTTGGCAGTTGGTTTGAACATGCCAGCGCGTGCAGTTGTAATTGAAAAAATCACAAAATTTACCGGTGAGCATCATCAGCCGTTGAAGGCATCTGAATACACGCAGCTGACGGGTCGCGCAGGACGAAGAGGCATCGACACGGTTGGCCACGCCCTCGTCTTATGGAATCAATTCGTCAGCTTTGACGCCGTCGCTGCTTTGGCTTTGAGCAGATCATTTCGTTTAGTTTCGGCTTTTAGGCCGACCTACAACATGGCGGCGAATTTGATTCAGACTCACTCGCGACAAGAGGCTCATCATTTGCTGAATTTATCGTTCGCGCAATTTCAAAGCGGTCGCGACGTGGTTGAGATGCAAGCGCGTATCGCCCGTCGAAGCAAAGAACGAGATCGGCTGAGAGATCAGTCAAAGAGTTCTTTTGGAGACATAGATGAGTATCGAACGACTTTTGACACGAAACCTGACGCCAAACAAATTTCTTCGGCACTCGATGAATTGCGATTGGGCGATGTGATCAATATTCCCAAATCGGGTCGGGACAACAAAGCAGCAGTTGTATCAACCGCGCAGCGGGCGAGTGGAACGAAACTCACACTGATTGCAGCCAACAGGGCAGTTATCCAGGTTCAGGCGGGTGACTTTGATGTAAAGCCGGTGAAGGTCGGGTACATCAAACTTCCCGAGTCGATGCCTTTGACAAGCCCACGATTCATCAAAGAAGTTGCGAATCGTGTGCAGAGAACAAAAGCCAGACAACAACTGAATCAAAGTCGTGGTCGCGCCGAACGAGATCACCCAGTTGTAAATGATCCTGAATTGCGAAGACGGCTCGTGGCAGCGAACTCTGCCGACCGCATCGACAGCGAAATAGAGGTCATCGAAGAACGGATCAACAAATCGGTTCAGTCTGTAAGTGCACGATTCGATGATTTAGTGAATTTGATGGAGCGCAGAGGGTATGTTTCGCAATGGAATCTCACCCAACAAGGTCACTCGTTGGCAAAAATCTTTCATGAGCTTGATCTTGTAATCGCAGAATCATTGAACGACCGAATCTTCGACGACTTGGAGCCGGCAGAACTTGCAGCGATCCTCAGTGTTTTTGTCTATGAATATCGGCGCGCAGAAGAACCCCCAAAGCCGAGGATTCCAAAGGCACTGCAGGGGCGGTGGAAACTACTCAAAGAATTGAGCGAAAAGATTGCTCGTGATGAAGAGTTCGCGGGTGTGACACCCCATCGATCGATTGATGCCGGTCTCATCGAAATAACTTTTGAGTGGGCGAGTGGAGGCGAATTGAGTGACGTGTTGAGTGATGATTTAACCGCCGGTGACTTCGTGCGCACAATGAAGCAATTGGTGGATTTGCTTCGACAAATCGCGTTAATCGCGCCGAGCGTTCAGACCGGTAGGTGTGCAGAGCAGGCGGCACAGGCAATACTGCGTGGTGTCGTCGCAGCGTCACAAGGCTCGGCGATTGTAAATTAATGACTATAAAAAAAGGTGAATCATGGGGTCATCGAGTCAAGCCACCTAGTGACTTGATGGTGTTCGACGATGATGCGAAAGCAAACGAATACTTGTCACGGCAATTTATTGACTCGTCAGCCGTTCAAGGGGTGGCGATCAAAAACTCGAACCTGGCACGTGCATTGGGATTAAAAGGTTCTGTGGTCGCTGAAACGATGCTGGCTACGACTTTTGACCTAGTTCAAGTGAAATTTCTTAAAGCCGACTCAATTACTGCTTGCAGATTTTTTCTGGGGCACGCAATTATCAGAAAAAATATGCTGCGTAATAAAATTATCGGAGTGTTCAACACATCTTTTGTCGGCAAACAAGACTGGGCACCACGGGCGCACCCCAATGATGGAAAAATTGACTTACTTACCGTCAATGAAACTATGAGTGTCAGGCAGCGCCTGGCGGCTAGACGTCTGTTGAAATCTGGCTCTCACATGCCTCATCCTCAAATAAAGTACTCACAGACCAACGAGTTTTCGGTAAATGAGTTGCGCAGCGCTGCGTTGATAATTGATGGCATAGATTTTGGGCCCGTTGAAAGTTGTGAATTTCAGGTCATTTCTGACGCTGTAACGCTTTATTGGTGAGAGTTACAATTAGGCATGGCGTCAAACTTGTCATTAGAAAAAATCGTTGCATTAAAAAATTCTGTCTGCTCAGATATTGATAATCGTTCAAATGACTTGATCAGTATCAGCCATGAAATTCATGGCAAGCCAGAGACAAATTTTGAAGAGGTATTCGCCCATAAAATTCTCACTGATTACATTGCAGACTCAAAAGTCGGGGTGAAACGTGGTGCATTTGAACTTGCAACAGCGTTTGATGTTTCAGTAAAAGGTGGCGACGGACCAACTGTTGCAGTTTTGTGTGAATACGACGCGCTGCCGGGTATCGGACATGCGTGTGGTCACAACATCATCGCGACCGCCGGTTTGGGGGCAGGTCTTGCGCTTGCCGCCGTTGTCGAACAGTGTGGTGGCAATTTACGGCTGATGGGCACGCCTGCTGAAGAAGGTGGCGGCGGAAAAATAGAAATGGCACGCAAGGGTGCGTTCGCGGGTATTGATGCAGCGATGATGATTCATCCATCTGACGCCGACCTCGCGCGGATGAATGCAATCGCGATCCAGAATTTATTCGTGAAGTTTCACGGCTTGGCAGCGCATGCAGCGGTGTCGCCGCATCGGGGCAAAAATGCGCTTGACGCCGCCGTCTTGGGCTACATGAATGTCGCGGCATTGAGGCAACATATTTTACCGACAGAACGTATTCATGGTATTTTTACGAATTCTGGTGAGAAGCCAAATATCGTGCCAAGAGAAACTGAAATGGATTGGTACGTGCGATCACCGACAATCGAATCTCTGCAACCGCTAAAGCAAAGGGTCACACAATGCCTTGAGGGTGGTGCGATGGCCGCAGGTTGCACCGTGACTTTCGATTGGAAGGGTAATACTTTCGCCGATCTTGTTGACAATGTTCCGTTGCTTGAAAGTTATATTCGAAATGCAAAGCAATTTGGCCGAGACATGACCAGTGAGTTTTTGCCAGGGACGGGTGGCGGATCGACGGATATGGGCAATATCAGTTACCTAGTGCCTTCGATTCATCCGATGTTGCAAGTTGCGCCGGCTGGAGTTTCGTTGCATAGTGCGGCATTCGCAGATTTCACGAAAAGCCAAGAGGCAAGTCGTGCGATCGTCGACGGAGCCAAGATCATGGCCATGACGGCGATCGACATGTGGGTTTCTGAGTCTCTACAACAAGACGTGAAAGCGGCATTTGGCACCGGGTTTGTTCCTGAAGGCGTGCTTTAAACACCTCTGCGAGGCGTGACTTTCAGTCGGCCGATAATCCCGCAAATAGGGTAAAGAGGCTTCTAAGATAACGCGCCGTGACGGTGTACGTACCAGAATCTTTCAACTTAGACGAGCAGGCGATTCTTCGGCGCTACTTTACGAATCTTGACGGTCCAGTTTTTGCTCTCGTCAACCTGCCTGAAGTTGTAAAGGGTGCGTTGTTTGCTCGTTACAGTCGCAGCGCGAAAAGTTTGCGGCGTCTTTTCTTGGATGAATTCGTCAGCGACCTGGATCTCAGTGGTGACAAATCAGTAGACGCCACAATCGGCTTGGACCGCGCAGAAAGTTTGTACGAGAAAATATTCGTCGAATACGGAGATGACAGTGTCGCCCAGTTGGGTGGGGTACACCTTGCGTGTGAACAAGCTTCAAACCTGCTGACAAAAATTCTCGAGCGTGGAAGATTGATGAGTTATTTAGAGCAAAGCACTCGTTATATAAATTACGACGCGCGACTCGGTGGTAGATATAGGTTTTATCGCGATGGTGACATTCTCAATGGTCCGTTCGGAACACGATATGTCGGCGACATGGACAGAATGTTCGACTCTTACTCGACGATGGTCGAAAAAGTAACGGAGCATGTACGCAATACCGTGAAACGTGAAACGAATGTTTCTGATTTTGTTTTCAAACAGGCGACACGTGCCAAGGCTTTGGATGCAGTGCGGGGCATGTTGCCGGCGGCATCGCTGTCGAATCTTGGAATTTATGGCACGGGTCAGGGATACGAGGCCTTGTTGTTGCGAATGCGGGGTCATCATTTGCCAGAAGCGCGCCTCTACGCCGATTTGATGCTTGTCGAACTTCGCAAAGTGGTGCCAAGTTTCTTGCGTCGAGTTGATGTGCCAGATCGCGGCGGACGTTGGACTGATTACCTCGTGGAGCGAGAGGAACAAACTCTGCAACTAGTGGATGAATATTTTGGTGCGTTGGAGCCCGAGCCAACATCTGAGGTTGAACTACTTGACTTTGATCCTGAGGGTGAAAATAAACTTCTGGCCGCGATTTGTTATTCGAGCTCACATCTGCCGGAGCATCAGTTGATGAAAGAAGTTTCTGAACTCAGTCACGAACAAAAAGTTGCTTTGATTCGTTCATATGTCGGCGATCGTGAAAATCGTCGCCACAAACCGGGTCGTGCGTTTGAACGTGTCGACTATCGATTTGACGTGTTGGGTGATTACGGTGCGTTCAGAGATTTGCAGCGCCACAGGTTGTTGACGATTGAATGGCAACGTTTGACGCCACACCACGGTTTCGTGCGGCCCGAGTTGGTTGCCGAGGCTGGTCTAGGCGACAACTTCGATGAGGTGATGGAACGGTCAAGTTCGCTTTATGACGCGCTGCTGCCTGATTACCCAAATCAAGCGCCATACGCCGTATCAATGGCCTATCGGTTGCGTTACGTGATGCAATTTAATGCCCGCGAAGCAATTCACATGCTCGAACTTCGCTCATCGCCACAAGGTCACCCGTCATATCGCCGAGTGGCGATTGAAATGCACCGATTGATCGGTGAAAAAGCGGGGCATAAGGCTGTTGCTGAGGCGATGACCCACCTCGTCAAAGAAGCACCGGAGCTTGAACGGCTCGACTCTGAAAAGCGCGCTGAAGCAAGGCGAAAATGAGCATCAGTCCGACGATTTGGAGTTATCACCCTCGTTATCCGATACTATGCGCGCTTCAAAACAATCTCCTGACAGGACACCATGGCTGACGAAGAAGAAGTAGAAATCGAAAGCACTGAAGACCTGGCTGCAACTGAAATTGAGCCCGATGATTTAGTTGATGGTGAAGAAGATCTTGACGCCGAGGCTTTGCTGGACAGCGAAGATGACATCGCGATTGATCCTGATGCGCTCGTTATCGACACCCCGATAATCGATGAGGGTTCAACTATCGCCCCTGTTGACCCAACAAAACCTAAAGCCGCCGATGATGAAGACGATGAAGATGATCTACGAACAGAAGATGATGTTGAGGCTGACTTATCTTCGATTTTGCAAGACAAACTCGCATCACCTCAAGAAACTGCACCCGAAGAAGAAGAGGAAGTCGTTGGCGATGATCGCACTGATGGCGTTGAACGTCTTCAACCCCGTCGGGCAGATGAGACACAATGTACGCATTGTTTCTTGCTCGTGCGACAAACCGCGCCGAGTTGCCCGGTCGAAGACGACATTTGCCCGCTATTTAAATCTGCGTAAACCTCGGCAACAATATGAAGATTTTCGTTCGTCGAGGATCTGAGTCTGATTGCGAAATATTGGCGCTTTTAGAATCTGAAGCACGTTCGTCTTTAAGCCACCTGAGAGGAGGAGAGCGCCTCGCTGAATCTGTAAAACTGATATCGCCGAACTGGCCGTTGGCTCTCAAAAATGCCGGGCTTTGCATTTTTGTCGCAGGGCTGGATGATGTCGTGATGGGTTTTGTTGTTGTTCGAATCGGCAACAGTGATACTGGGCGAGTCGCAACGATCGAGCAGGTTTTTGTGACCAACGATGTGCGTGGACTCGGTGTTGGTGATTCTTTGATTTCAGCAAGTGTCGCTTGGGCAAAAAGCCAAAATCTAAACGCCCTCGACGGATTCGCTCTACCAGGAGATCGTGAGACGAAAAATCTTTATGAACGAGCGGGAATGGTCGCTCGGCTGATAACAGTGTCGACAGATTTGCGCGACTAAAAAATTATTTTCCCTGCCATTTTGGTGGGCGTTTTTCGATGAAAGCTGTTAAACCTTCTTTGGTGTCTTCTGAACCAAGAACATTGCCGAATTCTTTATTGGTCATTTTGATTAGATTTTCATCTGACTCGGTTGCTGAAGCGAGCACGATTTTGCGACTTGCCCACACGGCCAGTGGTGCGGCTTTGCAAACACGATTCGCAAGGTCTATTGCCCCTTCGAGAGCAGCATTTGGTTCAACAACTTTGTTGACCATGCCGAGTTCGTAGGCGCGCTGCGCCGAGAATGGTTCACCCGTGAGAATCGCCTCCATGGCGGCTGCTCTACCAATCGCGCGAGGCAACCTAAATAAACCGCCAGCACCGGCGATCAGATTTCGCGTTGCCTCAGCCAAACCAAAAGCCGAACGTGAAGTTGCAACGAGCATGTCGCAAGCGAGAACTAGTTCACACCCACCGGCGGTTGCGAGACCATCAACGGCAGCGATGACAGGTTTCTTGCGCTCACGGTAAACAAAACCACCAAAACCACCCCGCGCAGTATTTAACGCAGCAGCCTGACCTGAATTTATTGCTTTGAGGTCGGCACCAGCGCAAAAAACCGGGCGCTCTTGACCAGCCGTATTGGCCGCCAAAATACCGATCCAAACATTTGAATCTTGTTCGAGTCGGTCGATAGCGCTCTCAAGACCACTGGCGACGTCGCCATTGACCGCGTTGCGAGCTTCAGGACGATTAAGAGTGATGATCGCGATTTTTCCACGGACTTCGTATTCGACAATGTTGGCCATGACGCGAGGTTAATTGATCACGCAGTTTCAGCAACAGCTGATGAGTCGATATTTGCAACCTCAGCCTGTGCAACCTCTGCTGGTGCAACCTCTGCTGGTGCAACCTCGGCCTGTGCAACCTCGGCCGCTTTGGCGACCTTTGGTTTGCGCTTAAATTCACGCTTTGGACGAGGTGGGCGCAGCGGGCGAGGGGCTTGTGCACCGGGCTTCACCTCAATTGCAAAGAGCGCAGCAATTTGCGGAATTAAGGGCGCCAAACGCCTGACTGTGTCACGAAGCGCGTCGGTTGTTGCTGCGGGTGCTCCAAGAGGTTTCACAGCGGCACGAATGGGCGAAAATGCGAGCGCCTCAAGAATGGCGATCCATCGATCTGCGGTTGCATCAAGCGCGAGAGACTCATTGGTCGCACGTGCAAGTTGCTGTGCGAGTTCAACCGGAAATAGCACACCAGCTTTTGGCGGCTCGCCCGACAATTTGATTGCCCGAAGAATTCTTGTTGCACCTAGTGCTGCTTTAATGTCATCAAGCCACTGGGTCATCTCTGACTCTTGGCGTGTCTTCAATGAGAGTTTCAACTCAGTTGCCAGAACGCGTGTTGATTCATCACGAACAACCATCGGATCGTCGGCGCCAACTACAACGGCACGAAGGTCTCGTAGATCAAGTTGCTCAAGATCTTTTTTTGCGGCTTCAGCCTTGTCAAGCCATTCGGCAACGCGAAGTTTCGGAAGAATATCTTGAGCCATTTGAATGAGCCCATCGGCTTTAATTTCTGGCTTTGAATCGGCCTTGAGTTTCGTATTTTGTTCTTTAATCGCTTCACGAACGGCACGAAGACCCCCAGCTAGGGCGCGCTCGGCAACACTGCGTTGCTCGACTGGCAAAGATGCAAGGATCGCGCTGCGATGTTTTTGACCAGGCTTGAGTCGCTTGGCAACGGGTCGAATCGGTAATTGCGCAACTGGCTTTGCTGATGCGGCACCCGGGTCGCGAGGCTCGCGGGGAATGCGAGGCTTGCGATCGGTGCGAGGTGGTCTCTCAGAACGAGGTTTGTCTGATTTTTCACCAGTAGGTGGGCGATCGGTGCGCGGGCGATCGTTGTCGCGACGAGGTTTGTCACGGCGTGATTTGTCATTTTTATCTCTAGATTTCTTTGCGAGCTTTTCAGTGACTGCTGTGAAAGGTTTGTCGTCAATGAGTTGTAAAAATGTTGCTTTCTGCGACTTATCACGTTGCGCAACGATTGAAAGCACGGTGATGCCGTCGATGTCGAAGTCGGCTTCAATTTTAAGAACGTCGCCGACCTTGCTCGCGTCAGGAAGTAGCGAAGACTCAACAAAACCCTTCGGAACTTTCGCCCCGGCGGCACGCCATGTCCATGTTCCGTCGTCTCGGACGCTTGTTAATTCAACATCAAGACGCCTAGACATGAGCCTTTACGATATAGGCAAAAGATCGTGTTGAAACGACTACGGTAATTTCATGGCGATATACGCACTCGGTGATCGTGTGCCGAAGATACATGAAACTGCATTCATTCATCCTGAGGCAGTCGTGATCGGTTCGGTAACAATTGGGGCTGAGTCGACGATTTGGGCTGGCGTCGTGTTGCGCGGTGATGACGGCGAAATTCATATAGGCGCCAGAACAAGCATTCAAGATAATTCGGTACTGCATACAACACCTGAGACGCCGACAATTGTCGGTGATGATTGCGTGATCGGGCACATCGTGCATCTTGAAGCATGCACAATTCAATCTGGCTCGCAGATTTCGTCGGGGGCAATCGTGTTGCACCGCGTGGTGGTTGAAACGGGGGCGATCGTTGGTGCAAACTCAGTTGTCTTGAACGATACGGTCGTGCCTGCAGGCGCACTGGCCGTTGGTTCGCCCGCAGTCATCAAACTTGGTCGTGCTCGTCGCGAAGACATCGAGCATGGAGTGCGCGTTTACGTGGCCAAAGGCAAAGTTTTTTCAGAGCAATTGCGCAAGATACGCGACTAAAAAATCAACGAATCACAGCGATAAGTGCGCTGAGATCAAGTTGTTCAGATTCAACCAAATAATGACGTGCTGCATCACGTCGAAATTGTGCACAAAGATCGGGCCTAAAAAAACGGGCACCTTCGCGAATTACGTAGTTAAGGATAAAAAAACGGTAGGCAAACGGTAAAAACTCGATTTCAGTTTGGCTCAGTGGATAGATCTCGTGATACGCGCTGATGAATTTGACGAAGCGGGGTTCGATGAGCGTATGTGCTGAATAAGTGAACTGTGTTTTGTCGCCGGTACGTGAAGACACTCGACTAAGAAAGTAAAAGTCAAGAAGCCGAGATTCGACACGAA
>Ga0049085_10000621_pt1 | contig 13870 bp, 16 predicted proteins | sample GreLakmeSU08MSRF_FD_66721 | JGI IMG/M metagenome (GOLD analysis project Ga0049085, IMG submission 66721) | Freshwater lentic microbial communities from great Laurentian Lakes, MI, USA - Great Lakes metaG SU08MSRF | ecosystem: Environmental > Aquatic > Freshwater > Lake | place: Great Lakes... | reverse complement strand
GCAGCAAAATAGTTTTATTTTGGATTAAATGGCGACTAAATTGGGATTCGAAATATTTGAGCGTGAATTTAAGCAGCACTTATATGGATTAACAATCCAAAATCCTAGAAGCCAGGCTCAAGTCCTCTTGGGCACTCCAGAAAAGCAAACCCTCACTAGAAATGGTGGGGGTTTTGTCTTTTGAGCGTTACTTTAGGCAAAGTCAGTAAATATTTTGAGTCTAGGTAGTAATGGCATACTGTTTTGTCCTATTAGGAGAAGCCCATGAAGCGCTTAGTATTTTTAGTTGTATTTGTATCTTTCTACATTCTGACTACTACAGCATATGCTGCTGAATTCATGAAGCAAACCGATGTAGGAAAAGGGCGGACTTATTCACCGGCGGTAGTAACAGAGGGCGGTCGAACCATCTGGTTATCTGGTGAAACAGCCATCACCGATCTCAATGGCAAGGATATTAAAGGTGATTTTGAGGCACAAGTCCGAACAATTTTTGCTTTGATGGAAAAAACCCTCAAGAATACCGGTGGTAGCCTTAAAAATATTGTCACAACCACCACATTCATTACTGACCCTCGCAACGGACCAATTCTCTCTAAAGTTCGTGCTGATATGTTTCCAGATGGGAATTTTCCTTCTAGTGCCATGATTACAGTTTCAAATCTGGCTGTACCAGGGATGTTGATTGAAATTCAAGGAGTGGCTGTTATAAACGATAAATGCTCAAAGTCTAATCCTTGCATTGATCCTGATTAAAATATCCTTAGAAAAATGTGGCGCAAAGCCATTTTGTTTTTTGCTGTAAATGCCGATCGTTTATTTACGCATTTTTAGAGAAAAGGATTTTTTATGAATCTATTTAGATTAATAAAGCAACAATGGCTTCAACAAGGAACTACTACTTTGTTATTGGGATTAAGTATCTTACTTACGCACCCAGCTTTGGGGCAATCGCAAGATGCATCTGTTACCAAGAAGGATCCAAAAAATTATAAGATTCTCGTTGGATTTGGTGCCGGGGGAATTCCTGACGCATCTTCCAGAATGATTGCTCCGAAATTGGCTGAAAAGATGAAGTCAACTGTAATCGTAGAAAGTAAGCTTGGTGCTGGTGGTACGCTGGCAGCCATAGCGCTTTTAGCGGCGCCTGCTGATGGCGCAACATTATTGAGTGTGTCACCTGCACATGCTACTGCCCCTGCTATTTATAAGAAGTTGCCCTATGACACATCAAGTGATTTTGCACCCATTACTTTAATTGGCGAGGGGCCAGCATTATTAGTCGTTCCAAATGACCTAAATGTAAGTAATGTGGCGGATTTAATTTCTCTTGCCAAAGCTAATCCAGGTAAGCTGAACTACTCTTCAGCTGGGATTGGTAGCAGCTCACATTTTGCTGTTGAGTTGCTCAAAATGCAAACTGGAATTGATGTAGTACATATACCTTATAAGGGGGTATCTGAAGCTTTAACAGAAGTGGTGGCAGGTCGTGTCCAGTTTCATATAACACCTTATTCAACAGCTATTGGTCTTGTTAAAGATGGTAAGGTAAAAGCTCTGGCTGTAACTTCTAAGAAGCGATTACCTGAACTACCTGGTGTTCCTACGGCTGCTGAATCTGGCGCACCTCAATATGATTGGGTTTTTTGGTATGGCTTGTTGGCATCAGCGAAAACACCACCTGAAACAATCACTCTTTTAAACAAGGAAATTGTATCCATTTTACGATCCCCAGATATTCAAAAACAGTTAAATCAAATGGGTGTTTCTGTGACTCCAAGTTCCCCTGATGAGTTTAAAAAATTAATTGCTTTTGAAATAGTTAAATTCCAAAAAATTGCTAAAGCAGCCAATATTCAACCAGAATAAAACGTTAAGATGAAAGTAAAAATTAATCAGATTGATATTGATTACTCCGTTTATGGAGAGAGAGGCCCTTGGATTATCGTATCTCACTCACTTGGCTGTACAAAGGCAATGTGGGAGCCACAGATCAAAATGCTGGAGAAAAATTTTAGGGTAATTGCATACGATACGAGAGGGCATGGAGGTTCGGGTTGTGAGGGAGGTGAATATTCATTAGATCTATTGGCCGATGATGCCCTTGGCTTGTTGGATTTTCTGGGCGTGAAAAAGGTTCACTGGCTAGGATTTTCTATGGGAGGCATGATCGGGCAAGCTTTCGCTTTGCGATACCCAGAGCGGCTTGCGTCCATTGTTTTAGCTGATACTACTAGTGCACATACTGCGACACCCGCCTCAATGTGGGAAGAGCGAATTCGTATTGCAAAGACTCAGGGCATGGATCCCTTAGTTCAACCAGCAATTAATCGCTGGTTTACTGAGGCCTTCAGAAATTCTAGTCCAGATGTGGTTGCTTTCTTTGCATCAATGATTAGATCTACATCAGTAAACGGGTGGGCTGGTTGTTGTGCAGCCATTGCCTCTATTCATACTACCGATAGATTAAAAGAAATTAATTGTCCAGCGATGGTAATGGTTGGAGAGTTTGATATTGGCACTCCATTATCGGCAGCTCTTGAAATGCATAAGAATTTAAGGCAGTCAGTTTTAGTATTGATTTCTAATGCGGCTCATATGACCAATATTGAACAGCCCGCTCAATTTAATCGCGCATTAGAGCTTTTCTTCGTTCCGTTTAAATGATCTTGTTGGATTAATAAAGGTTGGGTGACAAAAGTCGCTATTTGAATAGCGCTAAAAGTTTAGATTAAATCTTTTCCCCCAGGTTCAAACCCTGGTGGGTCCACCAATATAAAAACTCTCACTAGCGATGGTGGGGGTTCGGTCTTTTGAACTTTACTTTAAGTAAGGCTTGTGTGTGTGGCTACTTCTAATCTGATTTCAGTCATTCAAAACCAAGCCATACTGCTTCAATGGTTTAGTATAGAAAAACGCTCTTTGGTCGTGGACCTAAATTGACGATAGTTCAATTGCTTTAGCCAATTTTTAAAGAGCCAGTATTGATCAAACAATAATGGTGCTTTGCACCATTTAAAGCGCAAAAGCCACTGAAACAGCCAAGCTTTTAAAAAGCTTTATCTATTGAATCTTCTTCTTTATATTAACTTCATATTGTATTTAATAGTTTTAGATTTACTCAACTCCTTTTAGGGACCCTTTATGAATATTCCGTTAATGTCGGCGCTCACTTTAATTGGGACTGCTGTTGCAGTAAGTGCTTTTGCACAATCACAAACGCCGGTTAATCCAGTTGCAATGGTGAATCAGTTTGAAGCTACGAACGGTAAGTTTGATGGCTATCGTCGTTCTGGCGCAAAAGGTATTTGTGCCACTGGAGAATTTACGGGGTCGCCTGAGGCGCGCGCACTATCGGTTGCCTCGGTCTTTAGCGGTAAGCGCATCCCTGTAGTTGCTCGTTTTTCAGTTGGAGGGGCAAATCCAAAGGCGGCTGACAATACAAAATCTCAGCGCAACATGGCACTTCAGTTCACTTTACCAAATGGCGAACAATGGCTCATGGGCAATATTTCTGCCCCGATATTTGGTTCGGCAACGCCGCAACAACTAATGGCTTTGCTGGCAGTTCGTCAACCAGATCCAGCGACTAAAGCCCCAGACCCAGTCAAAGTAAAGGCATTTAATGAGGCCAATCCAGAAGTGCTGCTGCAGGGAAAGTATCTGGCGTCACAACCGGTTCCTGCGAGCTTTGCTAGCGTGAACTATTGGGGTGTACATGCTTTTGGTTTTACTAATTCCAGTGGAGTAAAGCAATTTGGTAAATGGATATTTGAGCCTGTTAACGGCACGAAAGGACTCTCCGATGAAGAAGCAAAAGAAAAAGGAGCCAGCTTCTTATTTGATGATTTACGTCAACGTGTTAAAGAGGGTAAGGTTGCATTTAACTTCAATTTAGAGTTGGCGCAGCCTGGAGATAAACTCGACGATGCTACAGTGCCACTTCCCGAGGGCCGCAAAAAAATAAATCTGGGTGTTTTAAGGATTACCTCGGTTTCAGACGATGACAAGGGCGCTTGCCTTACTGTCAACTACAACCCCATGGTGATGCCTAAGGGTGTTGAGCCATCGAATGATCCCATGTTAAGCGCTCGTGCGGCACCTTATGCGGTTGCTTTGGGTCGGCGTTTATCTGAAGGAGCAAAACAATAATGAATGCTTTTCTATACTCATTTTATGATTGCAATAGATGAGCATTAACGTTCGATTTAATTAAATTACAAAGGTCTCTTATGTTGAATAAACGTCGAAGTTTTATTATTGGCGCAGCTAGTTCCCTAGTTAGCGGTTTTGCCCTAGCCCAAAAACCAGCACAAAACTTAGTACTAGATTCTGATCCATCTGCAATCGCACTAGGCTATGTCAGTGATGTTAAGAATATAGATACCAACAAATTTCCTCAATATGCATCAGGTCAAAATTGCGCCGCTTGTACTTTGTTTCAGGGAACTGCAAAAGATACCAGTGCGCCGTGCCTCGCATTTGGTGGTAAAGCAGTTTCAGCTAAAGGGTGGTGCAGTGCCTGGGTAAAAAAAGGATAAAGAAAAAATACAGCTGGGTGGTCAGTAAATCTTAATCGCCATAGGTAAGCCGGTTAATCCTTTAATCTCAAGATAGCTCACGTACTCAGCTAGACTTCTTTTGTTGATGAGTCGCATCAAAAAATCAGGATTTTTTTAAGGCCCAGGTCGCACGTTCGAAACGTGCTGGGCAGGCCAAGGACCGGATTGGCCGATGAGAATCAACCCATTCTTTAATCATATTGTTATAAAACTTTCTTAAATTAAATAGTTAATTATTTAATATCTAGGAAAAAATGATGGCAAAGAAGAATTTAGAAATTGATTTCGCACTTCAGGGTGGTGGCTTGTCAATTTACATCCAAAACTGACCCACCATTTGTATCTAACTTTAATCCACCCAAATGATCAGGATATCTTTGACTAGCGGCCTATATTAAACTGATACTGGGCTGAAATTCCATGCAAATTAGGGCGTTAATTGGATCAGTTTTGGATGCAAATTAACAATTAAGTCATCAACAGAAGCAAAGGATTTAAGTTTTCCTTTTCTCGCTTCTTTCATGGCTGCAATGGTTTCTGCGTTTGGGATGAGTGGTTCAAAAGGCAAAGCCTTCTCTTTAGCTACTTTGGTCATCAAGATCCGAAAGGCATCAGACGGAGTAAGACCTATAGCCGCCAATACAGCAGTGGCCTCCTCTTTAATGCCCTCGTTAATTCTTGCCCGCACTACAGCATTTGCAGTCATGATTTCATCCTTTCGTGTCTTGTGAGCTACATTGTAGCACAAAATTTGATGATAAGCAAAGGAGGGTGTCAATTTGCATCCAATCCTGACCCACCATTTGTATCTAACTTTAATCCACCCAAATGATGATGTTATCTTTCGCTAGCGGCCTATATTAAACAGATACTGGGCTGAAATTCCATGCAAATTAGGGTGTTAATTGGATCAGTTTTGGATGCAAGGCTACACCAAAACATCAATTAACTGCTTAGAATAGCTAAAGTGGACTTTTTATAAAGGTTCCAAAAAGGAACTTATAGTACTATAATGGAACCACCTAACGGAGAGCCATTATGTCTATTAACGTGAAATTGTCAGAAAACCTAGTTGAGCAAGCCAAAGTGTTTGGAAGCGTCGAGCATCGCTCAGTACCCAAACAGATTGAGTATTGGTCGCAAATTGGCAAGATTGCTCAAGAAAATCCAGACTTGCCATTTTCTTTGATTCGCGAGATCTTGATTGCAGATCAAGAACCAGTCATTGGTGAATACGTTTTTAGTTAATGCGTTTACTAATTACGGCCACTTTTGCAAAGGCCACTAGAAAACTGCACGCCCTACAAAAAGTAGAGCTAGATACTGCGCTCAAACTTATTGCCAAAGATCCCATCATTGGTGAGGCAAAAGTAGGAGATTTAGCGGGAGTGTATGTTTATAAATTTAGACTTTCTCAGCAACAGTGTTTATTAGCATATCGAATTGTGGATCAAGAAAGTCTTAAGCTTTTAACGTTTGGCTCGCATGAAAATTTCTATCGAGATTTAAAGCGTCAAGGCAAATAGCCCTTAGCTTCCCAAAGCTTAAAGCCGGACAGGTAATAAATATTAATTAAGTAAAAATAAGGTCTGATTGGATACTGTTAAAAATACAGTATGTATAATTAAATTGTCAACAATTTCAATATGTTAGAGGAAAAATAGCCCCTTTCTACCAAAGGATTGGCTGACTTGATATTTAAGGCCAAATACAAAAAATAAGGCTGAGAGTGTAGAGACTGGACGGGTAGGTCGCAAAGACAAGAGATAGTCCAGACTACAAACTGGAAACAGGCAGTGAAAACTGTAGTGGTAAGCTTATTCCGTTAGGAGTCCCAATAAAAATTGGGCTTAATAAACTGAGCTTTTAAGGTAAAAGTTTGTCAATAATAATCACGACGAAAAAACTAGTTAGGCGAGGTTGCGTATTTATTTTTACCTTTTTAACTTGTCTGACCCTTGTTCATGCGCAAATAAATTCTAAAGACTCGATGTCATCAAAAACGATGGCGCTCATTCCAGAGGGCAATTTTATTATGGGCTCTAATAATGGCCCTGATGATGAAAAACCACAGCATACTATTTTTATAAAATTATTTTTTCTAGATATCCTCCCTGTAAGTAATTCTGATTTTGCAAAATTTCTGAATCACCAAGGCCCTCAAAATAAGCAGGGCGAAACTCTTTATGATCATCAGGATGGAGATGCCAGGATCCATCGCCGTAACTCAGTATGGCAAGCTGATCTTACTTATGAACTACATCCAGTTAATGAAGTGAGTTGGGTTGGAGCACGCGAATATTGTGCTTGGTTAAATAAGCGATTGCCGACTGAAGCTGAGTGGGAAAAAGCAGCACGTGGTATTGATGGTCGAAAATATCCGTGGGGTAGCGTAGCGCCAAATGCTAAGCTGGCTCTTTATGGAGCGCCTTATAACTCATCGGCACCAGTTAATTCATTTCCAGATGGAGCAAGCCCATATGGAATTTTAGATATGGCAGGCAATCAATGGGAGTGGGTATCTAGTATCTATCAACCATATCCTTATAAAGCGGATGATGGCAGAGAAAATCAAAATACTGGGCCGATGCGATCCACTCGTGGTGGGGGGCATGATTCAAATGCTGAGGAAATTAGCGCTACCCACCGAGGTAGATTTTTATCCCGCAATCCGAAAGCTGGACACCACAATATTGGTTTTCGTTGTGCAAGCACTTACCAGCCGAACTCGTGATGGGCAGGCTAAAATCCAATAAAGATAGAGACTTAAAATATCAACAGGGGCCCAATAGTTCATTGCACTGTCATTGCAATAGATTTATTGTCGTTTACGGAACACAACAACATGTTGCCATGGCAGTGTGCTCACTGTCCGCTCCCATTCCAGGGCAAAAACACCTGCTTCCCGCTTAATTTGTGCCTCACTCATTTTATGTAGGGGCTTAATTGGTACGCGCGCATCTTCTGCTTTATATTCCACGAAGACGATGCGACCATGGGGTTTGAGAGCCTGCATGATGCTAATCATTACCTCATAAGGGTAGGCCAGTTCATGGTACACGTCGACCATAATGGCCATATCGATTGAGTTTTTAGGTAATTTAATATCGTCGACCATCCCTAGCTTTACTTCGATCTGCGAAAGTCCTAAACGTTTCACTCCAGTCTGGAGAAAATTTACCATTTCAGGCTGTAAATCAAGCGCTATGATTTTTCCGCCTGGTAGCACAAGCGGAGCCATGCGGCGAGATAGGTAGCCGGTACCGGCGCCAATGTCAGCAACAACCATACCTGGTTGTAAAGCCAATACATCTAGCAACAAATCCGTACGTTCTTCGCGCTCCCTCTTATCTCGCTCAAGCCATGCAGCACCTTGCCAGCCCATCACCCCAGAGATTTCACGATCCATATAGCGCTTGCCGATGCCATCAGCACTGGCTGGGATCGAGAAATAGCCTGGCGGGGTAGTCTGCTGCGCCAGCGTGACATGAGCAGCAAGCAATAATATAAATAAGCTAATAATTCTAATAATGTGCATTTACTTTCTTTTCAGTCTTTACCATTGGTTGCAACATGATAGTTGTCATAACTTCACTGCTTGACTATATCCAGTTAGCTCAAGATAGCCGCGGCCAATAACAACTTTATTCTGACTCATTTCTACCGCACCTTCGTAGTAAAACCCACCCGTACTAGCGCGAGCATCTACCTCTTGATCTTGTATCAGAGTTTGTAATCGAAGCTCTTGATTGCCTGCTCGAATTAAAAAGCCTTTTGGATACTTTGCAAGTGATCGCGGCGAACGCCATTGGCCCTCTACTTCCCAAATAGCATTTGAGTGACGCTCTAGGATTCGACCTTTTTGATCACGTCGATCCCATTCACTAAACAAGGCCTTACCTGCCTGATCTCTTATCCGAAAGGCCATGATGCTGCCTCCATCGAGAAGATTGATTCCAATCCAATCCCATCCAACTGCACCAGTCATTAGTAAACTGCTCGACCATTCATGATCTAACCAGCCAATTCCAGAGTACTTAATGAGAGCGCCTTGCTTGGCTTTTAATGATTTTTCTTTAATCTCAATTTGGGCTATGACATTGAGCTGAGGACGGCTGTAATAATAGCTAGCGAGTTCTGGGCTCGGACCTTTAGCAGAATAACCTCGATCTCCCCTTAAAACAGGACCCTGTGAGGGAATAGCTTCTAGACGTAGCGTAAAGGTATCTGCTGGTATATAAAACTGATAACGATCATTTTTAGTTCTTTCCATCGTCCAATTAGCTAAATGTAATTTTGTATCGGTGGAATCGAAAGCGGCGCCCGCAGTCCCAACTCGTCCTGCAACATCAGCATATCGTAACTTACCTTCTGCTGGTATAGCTAATGCGGCATGTGCAAATAGTAGCTGTTGTGGTGCAAAACGACTTGGATTATCAGGAGAATGTTGAGTACGACTACGAAAGAAGGTAATCTGAAATCCCAGCGCATTTTCTCCTGAGCCAAGCCAACCAGTGAGATACCACCACTCAGTTCTAAACTCTGGGTGTGCTCCATAATCTTTCGGGAATACCAGCACTCTGGGGTGAACTGGCGGATAGATAACTGCAGCAGAATTTGCCCATAGAGAAACTGGGAGGGCGTTTGCCATGAGTAATGCTTGCATAAAATATCGGCGATTACATGGTTGCATTACCACTCCTCTCGTAATGCAGTAATTAAATTGGCTCGATTTAAATTGCGCTTTGAAGCCCATAAGGCTGCGGCTATGCCTGAGCCAACCAAGACCAGCATGAGCGTAATCAGTGCAAGATACGGTACGCTTGTGTCCATTGTCCAATGAAAGGATTGCGGGTTAACGCGGTGGATTAATATCTGGCTCATTAATAAACCTAAGATTGTTCCCCAAATAACTGCTAATCCTAATAAAAGGCCTGACTCGGCGCTAATCCAGCTTGTGCGTTGAGTACTAGATTGGCCCAGGTAGTGCACCAAGGCATATTCTTTCTGTCGAAGTAATGCTTGACCTGCAAAGCCTGTCGCTACTGCAAATAGTGCCACTAGAAGAGCGGCGATCTCTAGAGCATAAGTCAAGGCAAAACTACGATCAAAAATCGTCAAAGAGAGAGCTCGTAGGCTACTGCGATTAATAAAATCTTGATCACGAAACTGGGGAATTGCAGCACGCAGCGCATTAAGTACTGCGGCTGGATCCGCTTGATTGACTAGCCAGATCGCGATACCCGAATACTGTTGATCGCCACTCATGTTTTGGTATGCGGCCAGATCAATGATAAGCGCACCATGCTGTCGACCATAGTCCCGAAAAATACCTCCAATCCAGACTTTTTTGGGGTTCTGCTGTCCATTAAAAGCCGGTAAGGTACGAACCTCACCGGGACGCCAATCATATAAATCGACCATCGCCTCAGATACATAGGCTACCGGTAAGGCAGGCTGAGTTGGTGTTGAGTTCTGGGGATAGACTGAACCAATTAAGGGCAGAGTTTCTGCTGCGCGAGCCTGTTGGATTGGTCGAGCAATTAAAGCGACCTCGGGTCGATCAGACTGAAACAGAACCTTACGTTGCACGCTTAATTCATATCGTTCAATACCCGGAACTTGCTCAATACGTTTTAATAGATTGGGGTTTTTGAGAAACTCATTGTCTTGCTTTAACTGTTTAAAGTTTGCATATAAATCTGCTGGCAATACTTGGTCAAGCCATTGAGTCATCGAGTCTCGAAAACTAGCAACCATCACCACCATGGCTACAGTAAGGGCAAGAGCAGCAACTACACCTGCAATTAATCCTGCAGCGCTAGCTGGTGCTTGAGCTAAGCGCCAGATTGCAAAAATGAGAGACGATGACTGCTTTTGCCAGCGCGACAAACTATTAGCGAGTGCTGAAAAGCAATGCTGAACTAACCATGGAATAAGCGCTAAGCCTGCAAATAATAAACATGCAATCGAAGCGTATGCAGCAAGGGGAAGATCATTAATGGCTGGTATAAATGCTAAGACTAAGCTGGCAAGGCTGAAAATAAGAGCAACACGATGATCCATTACAGGTCGCAAGACGCGTTCAGTAGAGCCAGATCTTAATAGCTCGGTGGGGCGTTTTGATGTGGCAGCTTTTGCTGGAAAATATGCGGCCAATAAACCCACCACAATAGCGAGGATCCAAAAGCCCATAAGTGCGACGGAATCAATTTCTAAGGGAGGCACTGCGCCAGAAAAATAACCTCCCCCTAAATCACCGCCAAGCATATTCAGTAAAACAAAGGCCAAAGTAAGACCCAGGCCAATACCTAGGAGACCTCCTAAAGCAGCGATGACAGCAGCTTGCGTAAGCACTAATGAAAATATCCAGTGGGGAGTTGCACCCAAAATACTCAGAAGTGCTAGTTGGGATTGTTGGCGCAGAACCGAAAAACTGATGGTCGTAAAGACCAAAAAAGCGCCTGCAAAAAGGGCAACGAGCGCTAAAACATTTAAGTTAACACGATATGCGCGCGACAAATTGGAGGCACGGCGATCACGCTCTTGCGCACTAATTAAACGCAGGCCCAGATTGAGGTTCTGAACAGCCTTAGCTACCTCCGCGATGCCTTTGTCATTCAGAAGTTGCACATCTAGCCTACTAATTCGCCCAACGCCTCCAAGGCGCCACTGTAGTAAACCCAAATCCATCACAGCAATAACTTGACCAATCGCACCCGGTACCGTACCAGCAATCTTAAATCGAACTGTCTTCCCTTCATAATCCAGTGCTAAAGAGTCACCTACTGATAATTGCAGCTTTTGTAAGGCAGCAGCTGATAAAAAGATAGCATCGTCTGCAAATAATCCTTGATTTTGATCTTCAGAAACTAAAGGCACCAGAGAAGGCGATACTCGGGCTGCCTGAAAAATATCAATTCCGAGAACACGAATTTGTACGGTATTGCGTTCTAAAACGGGACTGACTGCGCGGATTCCTAACTCAGTTTGTTGCGCAACAATTTGGTCGTATAGCTGATCAGAGAATTCACCAGTAGGCATCACGATTTGGGCAGATGCCTGGCCATTGATTAGATCTAAGGCACGACTAAACTCGCTTAGTGCTGAACGATTTACTGTATGAATTGCGACGGCAAGTGTAATGCCTAAAGCTACTGCAAGACCCGCTATAAACCAACGACCCGGCTGCACCTTAAAGGCAGATGAAAGTAGCCAATAAAACAGCATTAGTTTGTTAAAACTAAACGACGATCTAAGCGCTCAGCTGCTTTCTCTGAATGGGTCACCATTACTAAGGCGGCATTATGCTCACGACAAGCACGGCATAGAAGTTCTAAGGCAAGATCAGCAGTAATCGGATCAAGGTTACCAGTTGGCTCATCTGCGAGCACAATTTTTGGATGATGGACCAAGGCACGCGCGAGGGCAATTCGTTGTTGCTCCCCGCCGGATAAAACTGCCGGAAATTGCTCATAAGAAGCTGCTAAACCTAGTGCGCTTAAAAGGCCCTTAGCACGATCTTTTGCTTGGTCAAGAGGAAGTCCAGCAATTAAACATGGGACCATTACATTTTGTAGAGCATTGAGATGTGGCATTAAATGAAATGCTTGAAATACAAATCCAAAGGCAACTCGGCGTAGATGGAGATGCTCATTTTCCCCCATTGTTTTTAGATCTTTACCTTCAAAGAGCAACCGACCTTCATCGGGTTGATCAAGTCCCGCCAAGAGATTGAGTAAGGTCGATTTGCCCACCCCAGAGGCACCCTGAAGAGCAAGTTGCTCGCCAGCAGCAAGAGAGATATTAAGATGCCGAAACAGCCAGCGATCATTAGTCACTCGACGGCCAAGCCCCTTAGCTTGAAGTAAGGTCATCGTAAGTCATCTAAGGTAGTTTTATTTACTGAGAGGCGAACGCCAAGCGAGCCAGAGCCAGCATGAACTGGTGCTTTTCTCAGGTTAATTTGAAGTGATTCAATTTCAGGATATTGTGCGCAAGCATGAACTATTCGAGTTATTAGTCTTTCTTGAGTTTCATAATGACCGTCGCCAGCTAGCCTATCAATCTCTATTACCAGAGGATCATAGTCAAATACATTTTCCATGACATCTTCTGAGATGAAGACCAGTTTTGAGTCAATCCAAAGCGTTAAATCTAATAGATGCTGCTTCGGAATTATTGCGCCAGGTCCGTAGGTTCCAATTTGGGTCTGGAGCTGCAGATCTTTTAATTCAATACATGCATTAGTTGTCATGGTATTCGTAGTGATAAGTTTAATTTTTCACACTTTCAATCTGGGAGGCTAATTTATAGCCACTGAGCCAAGCGCCCTCAACTCTACCTCCATTAAGCCAGTCGCCACAAAATCCTATTTTTAGATCCTCTTGGAGGCTAAAGCCGGGGGGTGGATTTGTGTGTCCACTTGCATAACGCCAGCGATGAATAGAAATTTTAGCTTTATGACAATCTAAACCCAATCTCTTTGCGCAATCTAGGATTAGTTTAGCTGCCTCATCTTTGCCTAACTCTATCCATTCTTGGCTCCATTGTGCATTGGCATGAATTATCCAAGTCTCTAGGCCCATACGATTTGGCTTAGAGTTATTTCGAGAAATCCAGCTAATAATTTCATCATTGATAAAAGCGGCATCAAATGGTAGATTTAAATTTTCTGTAAAACTTGCCATCACCGTCCAGCAGCCCTGCATATTCGCTTGAGTAGCCAGTCTCTCAATTGATTTTTCTATTGATTTAGCAAGAGACATAGATTGTGGTGCAGGAAGTGCCAATACAAGCCAATCATATCGCTGCTCAATATCTCCCTGCTCGAGGCTGTGCAGGTACCATTTATCTTGGTAATAGGTAATTTGATCAATTGTTTGATTCAAAGCAAGAGGTAGGTTCTTAGCTAAATATTTGCTAGGTGAATTCATAGCAGGAATACCGACATAACGATTTTCGTTAGAAGTACTGTCTTGCCATTGATTATTTTTAAATACTTTTAAGCGTGGATTCCAGATGGCAGCTACCTTGGCATCAATCCAGTTATTGAGCTCGTCAATAAATAGGGGGTCTCTTGCGGTGAAATACTGAGCTCCATGGTCCAACGTCCAACTCTCTTCATTGCGAGTACTCATGCGACCACTAACCCCATGACTTTTCTCGTAGAGCTGTACTTGATAGCCCAGTGCTTTTAATTGAGTTGCACAGCTAAGCCCTGAAATACCAGCGCCAATGATGGCTACACTTATTCCTTTGAGCTCAGATTTACTCATGATGCGTGATTAATTTTTCTAAAGGTCAAA
>Ga0049085_10000620_pt1 | contig 13888 bp, 11 predicted proteins | sample GreLakmeSU08MSRF_FD_66721 | JGI IMG/M metagenome (GOLD analysis project Ga0049085, IMG submission 66721) | Freshwater lentic microbial communities from great Laurentian Lakes, MI, USA - Great Lakes metaG SU08MSRF | ecosystem: Environmental > Aquatic > Freshwater > Lake | place: Great Lakes... | reverse complement strand
ATTGTTGAGGCCATGACGGCGCTCGTGCTCGTTGACCACTGGATGCGTCAGCATGCACAAACCCAAACTTTCAAGTTTTGATCCAACCTGCGCTTAGCTCAAGCCGGCGCCACTCTTTAGGCGGGTTGACGGAATGAGGGTAGTGATGATCTTCGTTTTACTATGATTTCTGTTTATTTTTTAATTGGCTCACCGGGCTCAGGACGCCGAGCGGTGGTGCGCGATTTAGTGGAGAATGGGCTCGCGGCGGAAGCCCCGGCGCTGCTGCTGCTGGCTGCGAGCGAGCTCGCTGATCCGGTCGATGCTAAATTGGCGGCGCTAAAAAATCTGACGGTGTACCGCTGGGAGTGGGCCGCGCCCGAGCTACCGGTCATGGAAATTACGCCTGAGACCACCGTTTTTTTTCTAGCCGACGCACGAATCAATCCGATGGATCAGTTGGAGGCGTTGAAGCCCTGGTTAGAGCAGCAGGGGGCCGAACTCGCGCGGATTTTCTGTTTCATCGATTGTCAGTTGGCGGAGAAGCACCCGGTGCTGAAGCAATGGTTTTCTGCCTGCATTCATTTTGCGGATGTAGTTTTTCTGACCAAGCGCGAAGGCGTCGCTAATAAATGGCTCAGTGATTTTATTAATTCTTACAAAGACGAGTGTTTCCCTTGCCACTTCGTCCAAGTAAAAACCAAGGGCGAGCTCGCCCATCCGCTGGTGTTACTCGATCCCACGCCGCGGCGGGTATCGCAATATTTTGAGGAAGGAGAAACTTATGTGGTCGAGGGACTCGAGACGGATGATGAAGAGGACGGCGACGAAGATACGGGCCTGCTGCCGCCAGAGCCCTATTTTATTCGCGACCTCAGCGGTCGGCGGGAGAAAGAACTTCCCGTGTTAACCGATTATTTAAACCGTTCTCTCTCAGGCTAATCCCGCTCCTTAGCTGCCAGTCGCCTAAATGTGCCAGCTTGGTTAATTAATAAAATTAGGCTAAATTTAGGCTGGACTAGCTCAATTATCTTATCGCAATATATCTGCGTCCCCCCTCCCCCCGCTTTTTTGCTTTCATGGGCTTACCCAAATTCACACTCGCATGGTTGGCTGTTAGTCTAGTCACGCAGGTGGCCGCGCAGACCGTGTCGCCGGATAATGTGCTGACAGCCGATGAGCAGGCTTCGCGCTTTCTGGCGCAAGCCACGTTTGGTCCTTCGACTGAATCGATTGCCGAGCTCCGAGCCTTAAACTATAATTATAGCACGTGGATTGATCGCGAGATGGCGAAACCCGCAACCCTCGCTACGCCGCTGGCAGTGGCGGCGAAAACTTCGGGGCAAATAACGTCGATTACGGCGACCTATAATCGGCGCGCCCGCAATGAGGTGATGATATCAGGGAGCGACCAACTGCGGCAGCGGGTCGCTTATGCGCTGAGCCAGATTTTTGTTATCTCGGACAATACTTCCGTTATTTATAATGCCGAGCAAGGTTCGAGTAGTTACTATGATATGTTACTGCGCAATAGTTTCGGGACCTTTCGCCAGTTGCTGCTCGAGGTGACTTATCATCCGATGATGGGGCGCTATTTGACCCACTACCAAAACCGCAAAGCAAACCTCACGACGGGCACGCGACCCGATGAGAATTATGCGCGCGAGGTCATGCAGCTTTTTACCATCGGCCTTTATCAGTTGGATGCGGCGGGCAATTACATCAACGACAGCACCGGACGCCCGCTCGAGACCTACACCAATAATCAGATCATGGAGCTGGCGCGGGTGTTTACCGGTTTTACCACCGAGGATTTTAATCCCAATGCGGTCGGAACTGGGACCGGCCTGCTCGATTTTCCCCGCATCACGACCCAAAATTATACCGCACCCATGAAGATGTGGGACAAGCAGCACGATATGGGGGCGAAAACGCTGCTGGATTATCCGGGTGTGCGGAAGCGCGACCTCCCCGCCAATCAGACGGGCATGCAAGACGTCAGTGATGCCATTGATAATCTCGTCGAGCACCCCTCGGTAGGGCCCTATATTTCGCGTTTACTCATCCAGCGTTTGGTGACCTCCAATCCTTCGGATGGTTACATGACCCGCGTCGCCGCAATTTTTGCGAACAACGGCCGCGGGCAGCGCGGCGACTTGGCCGCAGTCATCAAAGCTATCTTGCTCGATAGCGAAGCCCGCAGCCTGAGTATAATTTTAGATCCGGCGCATGGAAAGCTCAACGAGCCCGTGCTGCGCTTTACCGCCTTGCTGCGGGCTTTTAAGTATAAGGTGCCCACCACCCTCTTGCCTTTTGATTTTGGCGGTGCGGCCACTGAAAATACGCTGGGCCAGTATCCGTTATCAGCGCCCTCAGTTTTTAATTTCTATCAACCCGATTATGAACCGCAAGGGGTGATCGGGACTTACGGTCTCGTCGGTCCTGAGTTTCAGATTTTGAATGCCGTCTATGGCATTTCGACCCCCAATCTGTTTTACAATCTCATCTATACTACGGCGGGTAGTTTCAGCCTAGATTTCACGCCGCAGGCCGCGCTGGCGACCGGGGCGATGATCGATAATATTGATCTGCTGCTCACGCACGGCATGATGAGCAGCGCGACGCGGGCGCTGATCACCACCGCCGTTGATAGTATCACTGCGGCCATGGTACCTTCGGGTAGTACGCTTGCGTTGACCAAGGTTCGGCAGGCGATTTACCTAACCGTGATATCTCCGGATTGCGCCGTGCTTAAATAATATTCCCATGAGCTCTTCCCCTGATCGACCCCTCAATCGCCGCGAATTTATTAGTCAGGCGAGTTGTGCGGCCGTCGGCTCGACGGCGCTTTTTTCTACGCTGCTCACCTTGCGGTTGGCCAATTCCCTCGCGGCCCAGACGGTCGCAACGAGTGGTGATTATCGGGCGCTCGTCTGTCTGTTCCTCGCTGGCGGCAACGATTCCTTCAACATGTTGGTGCCGACCACGTCGGGTGAGTATGAGGCTTACGCGAAGAAGCGGGGTCCGTTGGCGCTTACGAAGGACACATTATTAGAGATTACCCCGAGCAATCTCGGAGGGCGCACCTTGGGTATCCATCCGGCTATGCCCGAGGTTAGAGATCTTTTTAATGCGCGCCGCCTCTCTTTTATTTCGAACGTTGGTTCCTTGGTGCGTCCGTTAACTTTGACTGATGTCAAGGCGGGTCGCTATTTGCCCGTCTCCCTCTACTCCCACGCTGACCAAGCGAGGCAGTGGCAGACGTGTATGCCTGATCAACGCACCGCGATCGGCTGGGGCGGGCGGGCGGCGGATATCATCAAGTCGCTCAATGGCCCGAATTTGGTCTCGATGAATATTTCGCTTTCCGGGCAAAATGTTTTCCTGACGGGAAAACAGGCCTTCACCTACTCGGTGGGGGCGAACGGGGCGACGGCGTTGACCGGTTATAGTCCGACCGCGGTCAATAACCTAACGGCGCTGCGCACAAAAGGGGTCAGCAGTATTGTCGATCAGAACTACCGTAATCTTTTCGAGCAAACTTACGCGCAGAGCACGAGCGATGCGGTTGACTCTTATTATAGCTTTGCCGCGGCGCTGAGTGGGGTGACGCTGAAAACGCCGATCCCCGCAGGAAATTCCTTGGCGACAAACCTCGCCACCATTGCGCGCGTCATTTCATCCAATCAAGGATTCGGCGCCCGCCGGCAGATTTTCTTTGTGCAGATCGGTGGATGGGACAACCACACTGACTTGTTTAGCAATCAGCAGAACAATTTGGGCATGGTCAGCAAAGCCATCAACACCTTTTCCTTGGCGCTTACGGAGATCGGGATGGCTGATAAGGTCACCCTGTTTACCGCTTCAGATTTTGGCCGGACGCTCAGTTCCAATAGCACGGGCTCCGACCACGCGTGGGGCGCTAATCACCTCGTCATGGGTGGGGCCGTGAATGGCGGCAAGGTGGCTGGTGACAGCGCCAATGGTTATTATCCAGACTTCCAGAAAATATCCGAGATCGATACTGGGATCGGCCGAATTATTCCTGGGGTGGCGGTTGATGAATACGCGCGCGATTTACTTTCCTGGTTTGGTATCTCCAATGGCGATATGGATTATGTGCTCCCTGCGTTTAGCACCCGTTTTAGTGGCCGCCAGGCCCTCGGGCTTTTCCCGTCACCGATCACCGTGGCGCCTACGGTAGCTTCTACTGCGACGGCCAGCAGCGGCGGGGGCGGTGGGGGCGGGGCCGCGAGCCCGATTTTCCTCGGCGCCCTGAGCGCGCTAGCGTTGCTGCGGTTGCGGCAAAAACGGCTCGCTAAGCGCAAGGCCAAGGACGTTCCGCCGTCGACGACTTGAGGAAGGGCGGTGGTTAGCTCGCCGCAAAAGCAAAAGCTTGAAGGCCCCTTGCCTTGAGCTGCCCCGCGGATAATTTTTTCTCCTCGCGGTCGGCGGAGGAATTTCGCTGAATTCGGTCAGGTTCACTCGCTTATGAGTGAACTGATGGAATTCGGCTCCTCTTCCACCCATGAAATACGCGATGTTATCTTTAGCCCCTGAAACTGGCAGTTTAAGCGACAAGGCGCAGGGGGCCCGCGTACGGCCTGCGAAACGGGGGGCAGGGTTCACGCTGTTGGAAATCTTAGTAGTGTTGGCGATTATTGGTCTGCTGGTTGGGCTTGTTGTCAGCAATACCGATAAAATTTTTGGCCAAAGTCAGGAAGCGATCACCCGGATCTTTGTGCGAGATTCGCTCAAGACCCCCTTGGTGCGTTATCGAATTGATCTCGGAGATTATCCGACGACGAGCGAGGGCCTCGGGGCCTTGCTGGTTTCAACCGCCAATAATAGCGACCGTTGGCGCGGTCCTTATTTAGATGTTTCGGGCGGAAAATTGCCCGTTGATCCTTGGGGCCAACCTTACGAATACCGCTACCCAGGGGTAAAAAATACTGGGAGCTACGATTTGTTTTCCAAGGGACCCGATAAGGCGGCGGAGACCGCTGACGATATCGGCAATTGGTAAGAGGACGAAGCGGGCGCTTAATCGGCCCACTCCGCGCGCCCGGTCCGGCGACTTACAGCGCCTTATGGCTACCGTCGCAGAGCGCGCCTTTTTGGCTATGCTTGCAGCCACAGAAATAGACGGTGCCATCTTTTTCAGCGGTGTAGGGCGTCGGAGCAAACGTCGATCCCTTGTGTGTACCGTCACAAAAAGGCTGGGTTTTGCTTAGGCCGCAGGTGCACCAGTAATAAGTTTTACCGGCTGCGACGACGACTGGCATCGGGGATTTTTGAGGAATATGGGGCTGGGTCATCGGTTCAGGGTTGTTGGAGTGAGTGGGAGACTTCGAGATCATACTATGCGATCATCTTGTTCACGGGGCGAGACATGAATCAGGGAAAGCCGGCCGATGCTGCAGCCAGCGCACGAGGCAAAGACTGTTGGTGAGCGCTTCGTGCAAAGCTGAGCCAAAATCGTAGGCGCGATGATCCCACCCCGCCGCCTCTAAGGCTTCATCTAGGCCCAGCATGACGGCGAATAATCGAGCGCGGAGTGCGGGAATATAATTCTTCTCAATCGGCGTGGTGGGGTCCGCGGCATGGGCGGCACAGGCGGCCGCATTATTGGTGTGATGCGCTCGGCAAGCTTCGGGTCGGCCAGCGTAGATGGAGCAACGATCATCTTGGAGCAAGGCGCAGGGTTGTTGTAAGCGGGTGCGCTCCTCGTGGGTGAGGTTGAGAGCGCGCGTGCGATGCGCGGCCGTGCGCGTGATGACGGCAGCCAGGTCGGTCGGAGTAAAATGGGTTTGGATATACTCAGCCGCAAAAAAAACTTCATGAGCCTGTACTTCTACTGGCACACTGCAGCAATGGCCACAGCCGGCGCGACAGGCGACGGTCGCGCGAATCTTGGCGGGGGCGGTGGCGTAAGCTTGATCGAGTTCCTGCATGCCCCAACGCAGGGCGGTGAACATGCTGGCTGAGTCGGTCACGGTCACCAGTTTGCCCGTCATGCCGGTCACGGTTTGCGCGAACCATTGCTGGCGCTGTTTTTCGAGGGCAGGCGTGAGCATACGGGAGCAAGATAGCCACAGACCTTGAGCTAAAGCGCGCTATAAATGGTTGCGCCAGCTAGTCGTGCGACTGAGCTATTATCCGCCGATACGCGCAGCGAGTTCGCTCAACGCAGGGCGGCCGCGATCCGGGCGAGGGCCGTCGTGACGTTGCTGCGAGAGTTGAAGGCGCTGATGCGAACGTGGCCTTCGCCACATTTACCGAAGCCAGCTCCTGGAGTACAGACCACCTGGGCTTTATTGAGGAGGAGATCAAAAAAATCCCAAGAGTCGCGGCCGGTATTAACCCAAATATACGGGGCATCATCGCCACCGATGCAGGTCATCCCGAGTTGCTGCACGGCTTCGCGGATGAGTTTGGCGTTGCCGAGATAAAAATCAGTCAAGGCTTTGGTCTGGGCCTGTCCCTCGGGGGTATAGACGGCCGCGGCCGCTTTTTGCACGGGGTACGACACGCCATTAAATTTGGTGGTGTGGCGGCGATTCCAGAGGGCGTGGACGGAGTGTTCCTGGCCAGCCGCGTCGCGGGCTTGGAGGTTTTTGGGAATGACGGTGTAAGCGCAGCGGAGTCCCGTGAAGCCAGCTAGTTTGGAAAAACTACGAAATTCAATGGCGACGTCCCGCGCGCCTTCGATCTCATAAATGGAGCGAGGGATTCCCGGGGTCCGCACATAGGCTTCATACGCGGCGTCGAACAAAATGATCGCGTGATTTTTTTTCGCATAAGCCACCCAAGCGGCCAGCTGCGCCCGTGTGGCCACGGCGCCGGTTGGATTATTTGGAAAGCAGAGATAAATGAGGTCAGTCGCTACGGCGGGTGGGGCTGGGACATACCCGTTTGCCTCAGTGGATTCGAGGTAGGTGATCCCAGCGTAGCGTCCGTCGTCATTTACCCCGGTGCGACCGGCCATGACGTTGGTGTCGACGTAAACGGGATAGACGGGGTCGGGGATGGCGAGGCGCGTATCGGCGGCGAAAATTTCCTGGATGTTGGCAACGTCGCATTTAGAGCCATCGCTGACGAAGACCTCATCGGCCTCGACGTGAGCCCCGTGGGCTTTGAAGTCATGCTGGGCAATGGCCTCGCGGAGAAAAGCGTAACCTTGTTCGGGGCCATAGCCCTTGAACGTCGCGCGGTGGGCCATCTCCTCGGTCGCCGCGTGCAGTGCGGTAATACAAATGGGGGGCAGGGGCTCGGTCACATCGCCGATGCCGAGCCGGATGATTGGCTGGTCAGGATGGGCGGCGACATAAGCGTTCACGCGCTTGGCGATGTCGGCAAAAAGATAGGAAGCCTTGAGCTTGGTGAAGTGTTCGTTAATGCGAATCATGATGGGGGAGTGGGCGAAGAGCTTAAATTTTTCAGGAAAGGAGCCCGTGGGTGAGGCGAGGAAGTCTTGATAAAGGTAATGGCTTCTGGATAGATCAAGTCCGATTCGGGTCATGCAAAAAATCGAAAAAATCAGCGCGATGCAGTCAGCCGCCTTGGCTCTGCACCGTGGGGGCCAACGGCTCGCCTTAATTCCTACGCTCGGTGCCTTACATGCTGGGCATGCCAGCTTGATCAAGCTCGCGCGGGAAAAAGCGGGTACGGTGATCGTGTCGGCCTTAGTCAATCCGCTGCAATTTGGACCGAGTGAGGATTTTGCCCGCTACCCCCGTTCGCCCGCTGCCGATGCCGCGCTGAGTGAAAGAGCGGGCGTTGATCTATTTTTTACCCCGACCGCGGAGGAAATGTTTCCACGAGGATTTTCCTCCCACCTTCAAGAAGAGGCGGTCAGCAAGCCATTGTGTGGGACGGTGCGGCCCGCCTTGTTTCGCGGGGTCCTGACGTGTTGGCTGAAATTATTTAATATTATCCGGCCCGAGGTGGTCGTGATGGGGGCAAAGGACGCTCAACAAGTAGCCGTGGTGCGCAAAGTAGTCACCGATCTGTGTTTGCCGATGGAGATCATCGTGGGGCCCACGGTTCGTGATCCCGACGGCCTCGCGCTCAGTGCGCGTAACAGTTACCTCACTCCGACGCAGCGGGAGGAGGCTCTCGCGGTCATCAGTGCCTTGCGTCGCGCTCAAGAGATGGTGGCCGGTGGGGTAAAAAGTGCTGATCGACTCGTGGCAGAGGTCACCCACCTCATTGCGGCCAAGCGTCGACTGCGGGTCGTCTATATTGCGTTGGTGGATCAGCACACCATGGAGCCCTTGCGCGAGATCATTCCGGGCCAGTGTTTGTTGGCTATTTCTTATTGGGTCGACGAGGTGAGGTTGACCGACAATCAGCCGCTTTGAGGGTGACTTGGGGCTGTGAATAACTTGTCAGCCCAGCTAGATTTCCCCTCGCAAAGCAGTCGAGGGATGCGCTGGTGAAAGATTCGTGGATAATTTGTAAATAGTGGGCTGGAAAGCGATCGGGTGCTGCGCAGGGAGGGATGACGTGAAGTCAAGCGACTGGCGGTGGGCTCGATTAGTTAATCGTAATGCATTAGCAGTAATGGATTAGGGGGTTGCGGCTCAATGCGATCAAGGGATTCTCCCCGCAAGCTATGAAATAGGCCTAGACTCGAAGCTTGTCGGCTTGGTGACTTAGGGCATTAACTCGATTTGGTTAGCTGGGCTTCCTGAGGGTAGCAGGCCAGTGAATTTTGACTGTGAAGAAAGCGAGGTTTTCGCGCTGGGCCGTTGGGACTGCAGGATTGTCTTATTGGTGATATTTAGGAGTACTCAGAGCTGTGAGCACACCCTTTCCCGCTAAACCCCGCATCGCGATTATCGGCACTGGCGCCCTCGGTTGTTATTATGGGGCTTTGCTCGTCAAGGCGGGCCTAGACGTTCATTTCTTGGTGCGCAGTGGGCGGGCGGCGGTGATGGCTCGAGGCATTCGGATCAAACTGCCGACGGAGCGGATCCATGTCCGCAAGGTGCAGGTCTATGGTTCAGCCGCGGAGATTGGCCCCTGTGATTTGGTGATCGTGGCGATCAAGGCGACGGCTAATGCGGAGCTTAAAAATCTCCTGCCACCGTTGCTTGGGCCTGAGACGATGGTGCTCACTTTGCAAAACGGCCTCGGGGTCGAAGAGCCCGTCGCTAATATCGCTGGGGCGCATCGGGTGTTGGGGGCGATTTGCTACATCGGCTGCACGCGGACCGCGCCGGGCGTCGTGCATTGTTCATTTCCTGGGCTCATGACGATTGGCAAGTTTGGCAAGCCGGCCAGTGAGCGCACGCAGGCTTTGGCCGCCTTGTGGCGGCGGGTCGGGGTAAAATGCACGGCGCTCGATAACCTCGAAGCCCAGCGCTGGCACAAACTCGTTTGGAATGTTCCCTTTAATGGCCTCGCCATCATTGCCGGTGGACTGACCACCGATCTGCTCTTGGCCAACGAAGGCTTCCGGACCTTGGCGCGGCGCTTGATGGAGGAGATCGTCGAGGCGGCGGCCAAATTTGGGCATGATATTCCCCGTTCGTTTGTCGATTTGCAATTTGAGCGCACCGCCAAGATGGGCGCTTACCGGCCATCGAGTCTGATTGATTTTGAGGAGGGGCGCGAAGTTGAGCTCGAGGAAATTTGGGGCGAGCCCGTGCGACGGGCCAAAGCGGTCGGGGTTTCCGTGGCGCGGCTTGAAATGCTTTACTGGTTAATTAAGCGCATGCTGGCCGCACGAAAATTGCCTAAGCGGAAAAAATAATTGATGGGCCTGGGCTTGGGCTGGTGGCCGGCTTAATCGGCTCGGACGGATAGGGGAACGCGGGCCGCGAGCATCTACTCAGGCATTGCCCCGCGATCGTCCATCGGCAAGCTGGCGGAAAAATAAATCCCCATGGCCACCCCTCCATCTGCTCCCTTCGAACCCTTCATTCCCGCCTCAGTTAATCTCCGGGAATTTACTTTTCGGGCCGTGTTGACCGGCATTGTGCTCGGCATCGTTTTTGGGGCTTCCTCACTTTATCTGGTGCTTAAGGTTGGTTTGACGGTGAGTGCATCGATTCCCGTCGCCGTGATTTCGTTAGCGATGTTTCGGGCTTGGTCAAAGACGGGTGGGCGTGATGCCACGATCCTCGAGCATAATATTACCCAGACGGCTGGTTCCGCGGGCGAATCGATCGCGTTCGGGGTCGGGGTCACGATGCCAGCTATTCTTATTTTAGGTTTCGATCTCGAGCTCACGCGCGTGATGCTCGTGGCGGTTTTAGGCGGACTGTTGGGTATCTTAATGATGATTCCTTTGCGCCGTGCGCTCATTGTGAAGGAGCACGGCGTATTAAAATATCCGGAAGGTACCGCGTGTGCCGCGGTGCTCAAAGCCGGGGTCGATGAGGTTTCTCGCGCGGCCGCTTCCCCGGCCGCCAAGGCAGAAATGGCGGCCGCCGAGGCGGCGGGCCTGGGAAAATCTCCGGGCGCCAAAATTATTTTCACCGGCTTCGGCCTCGGGTTGCTGTACAAGACGGTTAACGTTGCGCTGAAGGGTTGGAAGGATGTCCCCGAAAAAATCTTCGGCGCACCGCTCAAGTCTGGTTCGATCAGCGCGGAGATTTCTCCGGAGCTCGTCGGCGTTGGTTATATTATTGGCCCGTACATCGGAGGGATCATGTGCGCCGGTGGGGTGCTTTCTTATTTACTGTTGATCCCTTTGATAAAGTTTTTTGGGGAAGGTCTGCCCGGGCCGCTGGCGCCGGGCTTAATTCCCATTGCAGAGATGGGCCCTGGCCAAATTCGGAGCGCCTACATTCTCTATATTGGCGCGGGGGCGGTAGCCGCGGGGGGAATTATTAGTTTAATCCAAGCCCTTCCGACTATCTGGCATGGCTTCAAGGGCGGGCTGCGTGATTTAGGATGGGGTGGTCAAGCTGATCAGGGGCCTACGCTGCGCACCGACCGCGATATTTCGATGAAGTGGGTGGGGATCGGCATTTTTGTGCTCATTGGCACCATCATGCTCGCCCCGTCGTTGCATATGAATTTTCTCGGCGCCCTGCTGATCATCGTTTTTGGCTTTTTGTTCGTCACCGTTTCCTCCCGTTTAACGGGTGAGATCGGTTCCACCTCTAATCCCATTTCGGGCATGACCGTGGCGACACTCTTGTTCACTTGCTTGATCTTCTTGCTCGTGGGCTGGACCGGCGGAGCGCATTACGTCACCGCGCTCACGATTGGCGCCATTGTTTGTATCGCCTCCTCCAACGGGGGCACGACCTCACAGGATCTCAAGACGGGTTTTCTGCTCGGTTCGACGCCGAAGCTGCAGCAGTACGCCATTCTGCTCGGAGCCTTCGGCTCGGCCGTGGTGCTCGGCCCGATTTTATTAAAATTGAATGATGCGGCCACCGTTTATGTACCCGTAGCCCAGATCGCTTCAGCGGGATTGCGCACGGATCCAGCCTTGCTGACTAACCATGAATCGCTGCGTGGACCGCAGGCGCGTGACGATGGCGGCTCTTATTTAACGTGGCACAAAACGGATGCGGTGGGTGGTCCTGCGGGAAAGTATTTGGTCAATGCGGCGGGTGCGGCGGTGTGGCTGGTGGATCCAGGCATTAATGGGGCTTACGATACGCGGCCCGATGGCTCGCACGTGCGCAAGTTTGATGCGCCGAAAGCGACGCTGATGTCGTATATCATTAAAGGTATTCTCGATCGCAAACTCCCGTGGGCGCTCGTGCTCCTCGGCGTGATGATCGCGGTTTGTCTGCAGATGTCATTTATTCCGGCCCTCGCCTTTGCGGTGGGCGTCTATCTGCCGATCTCTTCTTCTTCGCCCATTTTCATCGGGGGCATGATTCGCTGGTTGGTGGATCGTAAATTAAAGCAAAACCCCGCGCACGCCAAGTTATCGGTTGATGAATTTAACGCTGAGAGTGACAAGAGCCCCGGGGTGTTATTGGCGTCTGGTTATATAGCGGGCGGCGCGATTGCCGGCATCGTCATCGCATTTTTTGCCGGTGTGCTGAGTGATTTTGACTTCGCGATTACGCAATGGTCGGTGGCGCATAATCCCTTTTTCGAGGGACCGCATTCGGACCTGCTCTCCCTGATTCCCTTTATCGCCATCTGTGGCTTCCTCTATCTAGTGGCGCGGGAGAAGTTGCTTCGGCCGAAGCTGAATTAAGGCGGGAGGCTGAGTAGCCGGCGCTTTATTTTTTTAGGCCGAGGGCTTCGATGCAGGCGGCGTCGAGGGTGCGCGGGCCCGGCGCTGAGGTGAGTGCGACGCGAAAGCCGCCGGCGTAATCCCACATGGTCCAGCCGATGTTATGGGCTTCGCATATTTCACGCACATCGCGAAGCCAGCGGTAACGATCGAGTGGAGGGCTTACCTTGGTGTAGACGCCAAATTCATTGCAGGTAATCGGCACCGCATTTTTTTTCGCCCAATCGATCGCGAGTGCGAGGCGCGCCTCGAGGCCAGCGCGATCGGCGGTGTAGTTGAGGAGATGACCACGGCCCTTGCCCGTGCCGACTCGCTCTAGGTTGGCCGCTTTGTTATTTTTTTCAGCGGGGTAGTTGAGGCCGACAATGGGCTCGAGTCCCATGTCGGGCCAGGCGGCCGACTGATGGGTGAAGACCATGGGCTCATAGAAGTGAAAATTATAAACTACGTTGGCGTCGGCGAGGGGTTGCAATTGGACCAGTTCATCGACGCCACTCCAGCGATGGCCGGTGGCGATGATGGTGTGTCGCGGGGCACCCGCGCGCATGGCGATGAACAGTTGATTTTGCATGGTGGTCCAGCGCTCGAGCGACATTTTCCCGGCCGGTTCGTTCATGATTTCCAGGAAAACCTGCTCGGGGTCACGGTTCGCAAGATGACGCGCCAGTGCGCCCCACAGGGCAACGGCCTGCGCGACGAGTTGGTCGTCGTGGCTTAGCCGATCCTTGGTCTCTTCGCGGGCATGCCAGTCGACGATGACCGCCAGTCCGGCACCGAGCAGTTGGTCGAGCGCGGTGTCGAAGTCGGCGAGAAATTCTGGGCGCAGTCTCCCGGGATTTTTTTCGTCGAGGAACAGCTCAAATTCGACGGGAAAACGCACATGCCGAAAACCGGCGGCGGCTAGCAGCGTAAAATCCGTGGGCTGATTATAGGTCTTGAAGCGCTGATGCAGACTGGCCTCGTCTCCGAGCGGCATCTGCGAATACCAGTGGGAGAGATTGATGCCCCGCGACAGTCGCTCGAGGCGGGTAGCGGAGACGGCGGAGGATTCTGGGGCGGCATTAATCAGGCCGGGGATAAGGAGGAGGGGAAGGAGGCAACGGAGGTTCATGGGGTAATGGATTAATGCATCAACAGAATTGAAGAGCAGCGGGAGTTCGAGCGAATCGGCTGTTACGGAGATGCGATGGCATTATCCACCCTGTCAATCAGGCAGGGTTGTTTCTCAAATGTGGGACAAAGGTTCTCATTCACTAGGCCCGTTCATTTGATATTCTATCGGCACGTTTGATAGAAGTGTCCGGCTTCAATCGATCCCTTACCCCACATGCGACATGGGTTTTTATTTTTGCTCGGCTTGGCGTTAACCCAAGTTGCGCTGCTTAAGGCCGATTGGGCCAACGCTCGTGTCCGCCCGAAGCGGTCCTGCGGATGAGTACCCTGGCCTCAATCATCAGTCGAGCCAGTGGCGCGGACGCCATGGGCCCAGGCCTTTTCCGTTGGGCAGTCACGGCCGAAATCGCCGGCCAAACCCGCCGGGACGCCATCACGACAGTGTTTGCTCAAGCTGCTCGGCCTTAAGCAAATCGTTATTGCCGCATTCATTTATTTTATGGCTTTTCCAAAACAATTTACCTGGGGGGCCGGGGCCTCTGCCTATCAAATTGAAGGCGGTTGGAATCTTGGTGGCCG